>Ga0207965_1000399_pt1 | contig 12563 bp, 13 predicted proteins | sample Knorr_S23_td_O2m_FD_185609 | JGI IMG/M metagenome (GOLD analysis project Ga0207965, IMG submission 185609) | Marine microbial communities from Southern Atlantic Ocean transect - Knorr_S23_td_O2min_ad_571m_LV (SPAdes) (version 2) | ecosystem: Environmental > Aquatic > Marine > Oceanic | place...
AAATGCTGGTGGGTCGGCGGGGGCTCGAATCCCGGACCCCGGACCACCTGATTAAAAGTCAGTCGCCCCAAAGTAATATCAGTGACTTAGCCCCAAAACTCGTGCGGACAATTGCGGGCAAATCATATAATTGCGGTCAAATTGAGGACAAATAGAAACGTAGGATATGGAAAAATGGTCATTTTGCTATCCTTTGGTTGGGTTACAGATTTGGACCCGCGTCACTTTTTCCGCTGCTTTGAAAGAACCAATCGTCCGCGAAATTTCTGGCGTCAGACTCAGCAGCCTTGATTTTGCGCAACTGCCCGCGGCCAAACACTTTCTGCCTGCTGGCATCCAGCACCGGGTCGACGTGGGCCACGAACCAGTGGTCAAGTTTCGATGCCAGTCGATTGGCCAGCTCCTGATGTTCCGGGTCATCGATCAGGTTGTTGGTTTCGTCGGGGTCGGCATCCATGTCAAAAAGCTCGTTTGGCCAGTCCCCCATCCGCAGTACGAATTTCCACCGATTGTCACGTAGCATTCGGACGGGCCCGTATTCATCGAAGATTACAACCTCTTCACGCCCGGGGTCAGGCTCGCCAAGGATATGTGGCAGGAAACTGCGACCCGGTAGGTTGTCACCAACAGTTTCATTAATCCCGAGTAAATCAAGCAGGGTGGGGCAAAAATCGTAGTGACTGATCAAGGCGTCTGAGATCCGGTTGTCAATGGTGCCAGGCAGTGAAAGGATGAACGGTACTTTGACTGCCTGGTCGTACATGTTCTGCGGATAGGTAGCGTTACCTTTGCCATGAATACCATGGTGGCCAAGGCTCATCCCATTATCGCTGGTCAGAATGATTAGTGTGTTTCCCGTCTGCCCCAATCGATCGATCGCGTCAAGCAGCCTGCCAATGCCCGCATCTGCAGCAGTCAGGGCCGTACAATATCCACGCACCATTTCGGTGCGGTCTTCGCTCGGGTAAATGCCGTTGTTGATCTGCCATTCGTGCCTTAGAAGGTCCGGGCAGGTGTCGAAGTTACAGCCGTCATACAGGTCCCAGAATTCGGGCGGATGTTGATCTCGTCTCCAAGGGCGATGAGGCGCCGTAAAGTTCAGGGACAGATAGTAAGGTCTATCGGCTTCAGAACGGGCGTTGACGAATTGGATTGCCTCGTCGGTCAACTCATCGGTCAGATAGCGCTCGATCGTTTCCTCACACCCGTTGCGGTACAGGGTGGCACCATAATAGCTGTCAGACCCTTTTGGCGTTGTCGTCCAGTAACTGAACCCTTTTTGGGGCATATAGCTGTGGCCAAGATGCCACTTGCCGATCTGGCCGCAATAATAGTCGTTACCGGCAAGCACGTCGGAAAAACCGAGCATTCCTTCCAGATATTCGACCGGTCGGTCGTCGTCACTCTTGATCGATCCGTTTCTGATCCAGTCAAGCACGCCGTGTTGGGACGGAATACGTCCGGTCAAAAGCGAGGCCCGGGCCGGTGAGCAAACCGGCGACACGCAATAGCAGTTTTTGAAGTTCAAGCTCCGAGCTGCCAAAGCATCGATGTTGGGGGTCAGAATTTCATGGTTTCCGTGCGAGCCAAGCGTCCAATATCCCATGTCGTCCAAAAGGATCATCACGATGTTTGGTTTGGTGGTGGATTTTTGGGAAACGATCATAACTGTCATTGTACCCGACTAAGGTCTATCCGCAAGTCACAACATCAGTGTAGTAATTTTGGGCATAATTATTAAGAAAAATAATCTCTCCAACAAGGTTGGTGGATTGAACAAGAAAATGGGATTTTACTTGGAGGGTTTCTGGCTGTGAAGAATTAGTGGGGATAACTCACAGGTGATTCCTCTAAGGTTAAATAGTTTTAGTAGGCTTAACGTTTTCGAGGTATAGGTCGGTAAAGATCTTTTTTTCTGCATTGAACAGTTTAACTGTAAACAACATTAAGTCCGGATCCAGCTATTAGAAAAATTTCCATCCACGCAACTATATCTGCCCAATCCCCAAAAATAGTGCTGCCTAGATTACCTGACACTCGTGAGGAAGTCCGATTGAAACCGCGTTTCTGATTACCGACTGCTAGATCACCTTGCCGCGGGCCGCAACTTTTTCTTCACCAACAACCTGCCCGTCACGAACAAGCCAAACCGAATCGGCGATGTTGGAAACGACGCAACAGTGGTTCGGAATGATGCGGATCCTTTCACCGATGGCAGGTCGCCAATCGGTTTTCGATAAATCAATTGTGCCGTGCTCTTCATTGAGAGAACAGATCGACGCATCGTTGACGCCCAGAATATAGCCATAGCCGTTCAGGCCCAGCAGGTCGGATGTCAGGGTTTTCGATCCGGCATCGATAATTGCACGGATATCGGTGGGGCAACTGACGACCGTTGCCAGAACCGTCAGTGCACAGTTTTCGACTTCACACACGCCTTTTTCGATCAGTGAGCGATCATTGTAAACATAAGTGCCGGAGCGGTGTTCAGTAGCAATTTTAGAAGTATGCGCGTGCCACATATTCGGACTTCCACCGCTTGAAATCAAATCGCACTCAAGGCCCGCTTGATTAATTTGTAATTTGGCTTCCACCAGCCAGTCATTAACATCGATTTGGTCCTGGGCGGATCCAAACGGTGGATACGTCATCAATCCGGCAAAGTGCAAACCTGGCAAAGCGTCAACAACCTGTGCAAGCCGGGCCGCCTGTTCGTGGGTTTGGACACCACAGCGACCAGCACCGGTGTCACATTCGATCAATACCGCGAGGCTTTGTTCTGCATCGGCAAAGCCATCTGAGAGACCGCGAATAACCGTGTCACTGTCTGCGACAACACTGAGCCTGCATCGTCCATTCAGGGCACGCAGTTTAGCTATCTTGGTTTTTCCGATGATGTTGTAGGTGATCAGGATATCCTCGATCCCGGCATCGGCCATTACCTCAGCCTCGCTGATTTTCTGGCAGGTAATGCCAACCCCGCCGACCGCGACCTGTCGATGGGCAAGACGTGGCAGTTTGTGTGTTTTAATATGCGGCCTGGATTTGATGCCATGGACATCACAATAGGCCTGAAACTTATCAATATTGGCTTCTGCTATGCCGATATCCACTAGTACACAAGGCGTTTCCAACTGATCAATTCCCATTCTCATGAAAGACACCGTTTGTTTTTGTTTTCTGGCATGGTCATTTTCTATTAAGACACTAATGGAAAAGTATAGAGGAGGTTTATGAGGTTACATTAACATACCAAAGCCATATTTATCACGGTACAAAGGGTAAGATTCTCATCTTTATTTGAAAGTATGGATCTTTAAAAAAGCTCCATATTACGATAGCGTTTTATAAGCCACCACGTCAGCTTCTATCTTCGCATCTACAACCAATTTCGACTGAACTGTAGAACGGGCGGGCGGATTTTTAGGAAAATTCTTAATGAAAACGCTATTGAAGCCTGCAAAATCTCGAGTATCATCCAACCACACATTGACTTTGATCACGTCTTCCATACCGCATCCTGCTATCTCCAGAATATTTTTAATGATCTCAAACACCTTATGTGCTTGGACTTCAATGCCTCCTGAGATAATTTCTCCTTGATCGTTCATAGCTGTCTGTCCTGACACATAAACATAATCTCCTGCACGAACAGCTGGACTGAAAGGTAAGCTCTGACCACCTGAACCTGATCGAATGTCTCCAATACATTGTTTGTTCATTTCACTTTCTCAGTCTAAAGAGTTGATTTACTATCGAGTTTCAAGGATTGAAATTATTCTATGGCACGTAAATTAACATAAAAGCAGCTGAAAAAACAAGCAGAAACTTACCTTAAGTGGGATTTTTGTCCCCCACTCCCTTGCATCTATTCAATAATCAATAGATTATTTAACTGGTACTCTGATTATTCCCTGTCCCATAGTGTGCTCAGTTTCTCAGGAAGCCCGAAGAAGGTCTATAAACTATTCTATAAGTCAACACTATTTGACATTGTTAGTTTTAAAACAAATTATTTTCTAGAAGAATATCATTTACTTGAAGGGAATGAATGATTCTTGTAAAAATATATTAATATTTTACTTGACAACTATTTGTCAAGTAACTAAAATTCTTAAAAATTTGTCAATTAACTACAATTTATGTTTGAAGAGACAAAAAAAAAGAGCATGAAAGGTTCGCGTAAAAGTTTGATTAAGGAAGGTCACCGACGTTCCACGATCAAAGTTATCACGGATTGTGCTGGGGTCAATCAAGGCACTGGTTAAGCGGAGAAACCGCATAATTCTTTAAGCAGGTAATTCCTATTTATATTTAAAAAATTATGTTTTGATTGACATATGTTTGATTTTTGTAATATAAAAAAAAATTGGAAAGGAGGAAAGAATGTAGAATTTGGCTTCAAAATGAACTAATTAAGTTTTGAAAACATTAATTGCCTATTCTTAATCCAAAGTAAGACGGGTAATTCATTTATTAACTCTTCAACAAGGAGATTTATTATGAGAAATACAATCACAATTTTTTTCATTGCATCATTCTGTTTTCTCGGTACAGCATTAGCGAAAGATACTGATGTCGAATTGACAGGATGGCCCTACCAGGTGGATGTAGTGAGGGAGAACCTAGGACGTTTTACCAGCCAGTCAGGCCTCAGTGCTACATTCAATCCCTTTCCGAGTAATGAGTACCATACTAAGATGGTCGCCAGTTTTACCTCAGGGACTAATTTTGATGTGGTCTATGTTCGGGACAGTTTTCTGGCTGAATGGGCCTCAGCGGGTTGGATCGTCCCAATCACAGGTTTACCAGGGGTTGATGATTACATGGCAGACTTGCCCCAGGGAATCATTGAACAGATGTCTTTTGAAGGAGAAGTATACGGACTTCCTTATTACTCAGGAAATTCAGTATTCGTATATAACCAACGTCTATTAAAAAAAGCAGGGATAAATTCACCTCCTAAGACTTGGGATGAATTAACGAAGCAAGCCAGTACCCTGAAACAAAAGGGAGTTGTTAGATACCCTATTGTGATCGGTTTGGCAGCTAATGAAAATTCAATCCTCAGAAATTTAGAAATCATTTCTGCTGGGTTTGGAGGTAGATTTTTCAACGACAAGCTTGAGCCAGTGTTTCATCAAAAGAACAGCGGGGTTAAAAAAGCCCTTGCCTGGATTGCAGATGGGATTAGTAAAGGTATTATAAATCGAGCCTCTATTAGTCAGGGAGACGGCGAGATTGACAAATTCTTGCGTTCAGGAACAGCAGCTTTCACCATCGTTACAGATTATGAGATGAAAGTTTTGAATGATCCGAAAAAATCCGATGAAGCAGGGAACATCAAAAATTCTCTTGTACCCGGTTCTGCAGATGCTGTTAGTGGTACCATTGGATATGTCCGATTATATTCCATTACCTCTGAAGCAGATAAAGCTAAAGCTTGGAAACTTGTTCAGTTTCTTGGAGGGAAAGATGCAACAGGTGCTTATTATGTCCCAAAAAGATGGGCACTTGAATTTGGACTCGGCTTTTCACCAGCCCCCCTTTACAAAGATGCTGCCGTGAGGAATTCCATTTCAGGATGGATCAACCCCGATATACTTCAAGAGCAGGCAAAATATGGCATCAACCGTGCCTACCGATTCGTTCCTTATTTTTCGGATTGGGAGGCAGAAGCCTGGAGTGAATTTCAGGAAATTATCAATGGTGCTGATATGGATAGTAGTTTAGATAAATTGGCTAAAAATTGGAATGAATTGAAAGCAGAATATTAATCAATGAAAAGCTAATTGGATTCATTCGGGGCATGCAGCAAGTATGTCCCGATCGACTATGATTGTTCTTAAAAATAAAGAAATTTCTCCCGGTAAACTGGCACTTATCTTTAGTGCTCCAGCCCTTTTTGTCCTTACGGTTACAGTCCTGATACCCATCATTTATGCTGTTTATTTGAGCCTGTATCGATACAAACTCAAACGTGCGAAGAAACCTTTTGTTGGGTTACAGAATTATGAAAAAATTCTGACTGATGAGAAATTCTGGGACTCGTTGACGACAAGTTTAATTTTTGCCGTCAGTGTTGTAGGGGTGATCATCACAGTATCTTTTTTTCTGGCTTTGTTACTGGATCAGGATTTCCCAGGTAGGGGCTGGCTAAGGGCTCTGTTGCTCATACCCTGGGCAATTCCAGATGTTGTGAATGCCTTGTTATGGAAGTGGTTGCTGCATCCTACATTTGGTGTCATGAATGCTTTATTTTCCATGGGGGGCCTGATAGACGAATACGTCGCCTGGTTAAGCAGCATGCCCAGTGCAATGATTTGGGTCGTCATTGCCTATTCCTGGAAGAACATACCCTTAGCAACACTGTTGATACTTGCAGGATTGCAGACGGTATCCAAAACTCTTCATGAAGCAGCAATGGTTGAGGGAGCTAGTGCATGGCAAAGAACATTAAACATTACATTGCCTTTACTCAGGCCAACCTTGACGGTGGTATTGATATTCGAAACGATTTTCGCCCTCAAAGTCTTCGACCTGATTTATGTCTTAACCTCAGGAGGACCGGGTAGATCGACTGCGGTTCTAGGATGGAGCATTTATATTAATACATTTAAGAAACTGGATTTTGGTTCAGGAAGTGCGCTGGCGATGATTTTGGGATTGATCACACTTTTTCTTGCAATCTTTTTTTACTCATTTCTTGATCGAGGTGAACGGCAGTGAAGCGAAATAAATTAAAGCGTTATATTCTGATTTATCTTGCATCCGCGGTTTTCCTCACCGTGTTTATGGGGCCCTTCCTCTGGTTAGTCAGTTCCAGTTTCCAGATGGAAAACCAGCTCTTTAAGGTACCTCCTGTATGGTTCCCGAATCCAGTCAGCACGGAGAGTTACCGTGAGATATTCATGGGAGCTATATATGATGAATCTTATGTTTCTGTCTACGGAAAGAGTTCGTCTTATCAGGCAAGGATATATTTAAGATCCTTCTTAAATAGTTTGATCATTGCTTTAAGTGTTTCTTTTTTTAGTGTCCTGTTTGGAGCTTATGCTGCCTATCCCATTGCAAGGATGGATTTTAAAGGAAAATATTTCCTTTTGTTCTCCATTCTAGTGGTCAGGTTGGTACCTGCTCTGGCGCTTGCAATTCCAATCGTATTGTTTGCTAAAAAGATGGGAATGAATGACAGGTTAATCACGCTTATATTCATCAACATGTCATTTGTTTTACCCTATGTCATTTGGCTTCTTCAGGCTTATTTCAAAACCATTCCATCTGAATTAGAGGATGCTGGAAGAATTGATGGCTGCAGTCGTTTTCAAGTCCTCAACAAGATTATTTTACCATTATCCCTCCCTGGTTTAGTGACCACTGGAATTCTGGCATTTTTACTTTCCTGGGGAGAATTCCTGTTTGCGCTACTGATTACAGAAACCGAAAAATCCTTTACCAGTACTGTGGTTGCAGCTATGTTTGCCACCATGGTTGGGGATATCAATTATGTTACTATCATTGCAGCCGGAGTACTTTCAGTCATCCCACCGGTATTATTTGCTCTCTTTTTTCAGAAATACATTATGAGCGGCCTGCTTTCAGGCGCCGTCAAGAACTAGCATCCTATCTCTTAAATGAATCAAAAAGATAAAAATTATTGATAACTATGAGTTTCATCAAGCGATTAACTCAGATCAGGAGTAGGGAAAAAACTTAAATTAAAGGCTTATGCCGTTCAACATCAAAAAACGTGGAAAACTGACTTATTACTTTGAAGGAGAGGCTCCTGTCCTGTCTGCGATGGTAGTAGAGGAGCAGATGGATGGAGACCTTAGGATTCATTTTTCAGGATTGACAGGTGGCCATTCAGCCACAGGGATTTTGAATCTGGACACGGTAACCAGCATGGAACCCTCGATCGAAGTTCCATTGGTATTTCGCTGTTGGGAGCAGTGGTTGCAGGAAGCCGAACTGTGTCAGTCGATTGGGGAGATTGACTTCATTGAAATCCATGCATTCGGTGCACAGCCCAAAACGCCCAGCCCTCTTTCAGATCCTGCAGGATATCGTCGAGAGCAAGAAAGGGTGCGTGCGGAATATGCCAAAGCGTATCGAAATTTTTTCAAGGAACAATGTCCGGAAAATGGAGTTCCGGCACGCTTCACAGTCCATGTGGTGGATTTTCCTGATGAAGCGGCTTCATATGAATTTTATGCTGTCGGACTGCTTCAAGGTCGACATTGATAAAAAGTCATCCACCATCATGCATCCACTGAAATATAAAACATGACTTCGTCTTACGACTCGCTTGGCATCCGACCCATCATCAATGCCCAAGCAACCTTGACCATGTTTGGCGGATCGCTCATGCCTGAGGAAGTTCGAAAGGCCATGGATCAAGCGGCAGGTTCGTTTGTGGATCTTCATCAACTGCAATTGAGTGTTGGGGAACGCCTCGCAGAATTGACACACAACGAAGCGGCCTATGTAAGTTGCGGTGCAGCTTCAGGATTACTGCTTGCAACTGCGGCCTGCATTTCCAGGCATACTGCTGATGCATATGAGGATTTCTCCAAATTGAATGGAGTTCCAAACGAAGTAATCGTGCAGAAGATGCATCGTAATTCATATGATTATGCGGTTCAAGAGGCCGGAGCCAAAATGGTGGAAATAGGCAGTAATGAAGGAACTCAAATCGAAGATCTGGAACGAGCGGTCAGTCCTGCAACCGTTGCAATTTTTTGGTTTCAAGGGGCGATGAACGATCCTTCCGAATTGTCACTGAAAGACGTGATTCAATCTGCAGGCAAGCATAAGGTTCCGGTAATCGTGGATGCTGCCGCTCAACTTCCTCCGGTTTCAAATCTATGGAATTTCACTCAGCAAGGAGCTGATCTTGTGATCTTCAGTGGAGGGAAGGATCTGGCCGGTCCACAGGCCTCAGGGCTTATTCTCGGGAGTAAGGATCTGATTGAACGAATTCGTGGTTACGGAGCTCCCTACCATGGGGTGGGGAGACCAATGAAGGTGGGCAAGGAGGAAATGATGGGTCTACTTGCCGCAGTGGAACGTTACCTTAACCTCGATCATGAAAGTCTGCTTCAAACTTATGAAAAACGGGTTCAATTTTGGATCAGCGGTCTTGATGGAAAGAAAGGGATCCTTGCCCAGCGGGATTACCCCAATGAAGCAGGACAGCCTGTTCCTAGAACACGGGTTGAATTACCCGTTGAAGTGCCAAAAGAAGAAGTGATTGATGCTCTGATGAAGGGAGAACCAAGAGTGGCAGTAGCTCCTTCAGAAAACGGGAATGCTTTGCTGCTGAATCCAATGACCGTAATAGATGGGGAATCTGAAATTGTACTCGAACGACTCTTGCAGGTTCTTGGTTGACTAAGGCTTTATTGACAAACGAGCATAAAAGTTTCCTTAAATGAATTTCACACTAATTTTCTGAAAAAGCTTCGTGAATCAACGTGCCCCTTCTAAATACGGAACTCAGGTGATCAAACCTGATGATTTTGACATATTCTGGGGTGAGCTTCTTGAACGTTCCGACAAAATCCCTCTCAATGCATCGCTTACTCTGGATAGCATGCGTTCAACCGAACAGGTTGAAGTGTTTGAGGTGCATTATGATAGCCTGAACTCTTTAAGAGTGTTTGGATGGTATTGCCTTCCCCGTTTTAGACCGCGACCTCTTCCGGCAAGAGTCTTCTATCCGGGATACATCAGTGAACCCACTCTTCCTAAGGCTCATGCAGAACAGGGCTATGCTACCTTCGGGGCCGCTCCACGAGGCAAATTGAGGAGCAACCGGCAGTTCAACCCTGGATATCCAGGGCTGTTGACCCACAACCTCGTGGATCGTCAAAGTTATGCTTATCAGGGATTTTATCTGGATGCAATCAGGGTGATTGATTTCCTGACAGAGCAACCAGAAGTAGACTCTGAACGGATAGGAATCCAGGGAAGCAGTCAGGGAGGTGCTTTGACTCTGGTGGCGGCTGCTTTACGGCCTCAGGTAAAGGCCGCATCTGTAGGAGCACCTTACCTTACTGGGGTTGTGGATGCTATCGATCTAACACGCACCTATCCATACGAAGAAATCAACGACTACCTCCGTCTGCATCCCCAAAACCGGGATGCGATGGTCAAGACCTGGAATTACTATGATTGCATCAATTTCGCTGACCGCATTCAATGCCCTATCATCGTCTACATTGGACTTCAGGATGATGTATGTCCTCCAGAAACCACCTACCCTCTAATGGATAAAATTCAGTCTCCTGAAAAGAAACTTTACGCTTATGATGGGCATGGACATGACGCAAATCACCATGTGCATGACCAGGTGGTTGATACCTTTTTTGACAATCAGTTGAAAACCTAAAGGGGTGAAAACTTCAGATTCCTAAAAAAGAGAGAAACATGAAACCTGAAGACTTCAGTTCCTACTGGCTTCAATTGGAACAGGAACTCATTCGAGTGGAACCAGCACCAGAATGCACAGAAATCCCTCTTCGGTCCACTCCAGAAGGCAAGGTGTTCGGATTGCTACTTACGAGTCTTGGAGGATACCGAATATTTGCTTATTACTGCGTTCCTCATGGAAAAGGACCTTTTCCGGTCATTTACCGTCTTCCCAACTATGGTAGTGTGGTCCACATCCCTCCTTTCGAGGAACGTTGCAATCACATTTCAATTGCTTTATGTCATAGAGGACAGAGGCTTTCTGATGAACCCTTTGCTGCTTCCTATCCAGGACTGTTGACACAAGGCATTGAATCCCCTCAAACTTATATTTACCGCGAGATTGCTAGTGATTGTCTTAGAGTAATGGATTTTCTCCTGACTCGTGAAGAAGTAGATCATCGTAGAATTAGTCTGGTGGGTGGGGATCTGGCTTTCTGGACTGCTGCAATGCGTCCTCAGGCGCTTACATTGTTTTATACTCCTTCTATGTTTTACAAATCTCTGCAAAAAGCCTCTACAAGCAGTCATTATCCTCTTGAAGAATTCAATGACTATTTTAGGGCTTTTCCAAAATCTAGGAAACAGGTTGAGACGACGTTAGAATACTTTGAGCCCATGAACTTTGCTCCAGGGGTGTCTAGTTCGACAATGATGATGGAAGAGTCTGAAGGAGATGGAGATGACTTGGCGGCGGCCTTCGGAAGAGAGATTGATCGGTGCACTACCTATCATTCCAGCTTTCGGGATGGAGTTCGTCAGGCTCAATGGATTGCGGATAAACTCAAAACAGGGGAGCCGCTTCTTCCTGAACATTGGTCATAAAAGAGGAATTTTATCTATAATACACCAGGTTTCATCTGTAAAATTATTAATTTGAATGAAATTACTGGAAAAACTTGGTACATTGGAAATCCCCTTCCAGAATCTCTACTATTTTTCACACCATGGAAATGCGAATCAATCCTGACTTTCCGAAAAGACCAGACCGAAACAAGGTGGATGCTTTAAAAGAAATCGGTGCTGCCACGATTAGTGCAGAACTCAAACATATTGCTGGCATAAAGGATTCATTCATGATGGGGCCTAAATCCTGTGCTCTTGGTAAAACAATTGGGGGGCCGGCCATCACTCTCCAATTCATGCCCATTCGAGAAGATTATTATCAAGATGCTGAGGAGTATCAAAATGTCGAGGAACAGCTTCATCGTCATGCTCTTTATCTTGCTCAAGCTGGTGATGTGGTTGTGGTAGACGCTAGGGGAGACTTGAGTAGTGGTGTTTTTGGAGAGATGATGCTTGCCTATTTTCATGGAAAGGGTGGAGAAGGTGTGGTTCTGGACGGTTGTATCCGGGATTCTAGAAAAATTCTTGAAACAGGACTTGGAATCTGGTCGAGGGGATTTACCCCTAATTATCATATCCAGACGGGAATTTTCCCCTTTTGCGTAAATGATCCTATCGCCTGTGGAGGCAGGCTTGTTTTTCCTGGAGATATTATCGTTGCAGATGATGATGGTGCGGTCGTGGTGCCATTAAAACTAATAGATGTTTTGCTTGAAAGGGCAGGGGGGCACAAGGAGTGGGAAGAATTCTCAAAACTCAAACTTTCAGAGGGAGGAGACTTGCGTAAATACTACCCTCTCAATGAAGAGGCGCAGAAGGAATATGAAGCTTGGAGCAAGAACCAAGGGAAAATGTGACTCACGAATCTCTGATCGAAGTGACCAATCCTGCGGATGGACCGGTAACTCGATTGTATTTTTTTTAATATTTAATTTTGAGGAAAGTCTGAATTACTAAAATGGAGACTTCTGCTGATCTGAAACTAAAATAAATTCTAAGTTCTATTTTTCTTCAGTGCAAGCCTTAACTTGCCTTGTCAAAGCCCATTTCCCACCTACCTAATTCGGTCAAGTCCTCCAGTGAGGCACGGTTTGTATAGGCAAGCTCATAATCTTCCGGAGCAAAATCAGGAGCGCTTCGTCCTTCCTAAAAATGCTGCAACGTCGTCACGGTTCGGAATGGAATCCACAGCTCCGTAATTGGTTGTGGATAACGCAGCGGCAGCATTGGCGTATTCAGCCGCG
>Ga0207965_1000404_pt1 | contig 12486 bp, 4 predicted proteins | sample Knorr_S23_td_O2m_FD_185609 | JGI IMG/M metagenome (GOLD analysis project Ga0207965, IMG submission 185609) | Marine microbial communities from Southern Atlantic Ocean transect - Knorr_S23_td_O2min_ad_571m_LV (SPAdes) (version 2) | ecosystem: Environmental > Aquatic > Marine > Oceanic | place...
ACCACAATCAGTCTCTCCTCCGCGCGTGTGGCTCCTACATACAGCAGCCTGCGAGCCTCGGCGTCCTTGCGGGCCTGGTGCAGCACCCGGACGTGAGACCACATCGCGGAGTGCGGTGAGGAGTCGCTGGACCACGGCTTGGGATTGCCGGCGAAGAGCTCGGGGCTCACTATCAGGCGACTGAGGTCCTCGTTCCTCATGTTGGTCTGCCTATTGGAGAAGACGTCGGCCAGTACCACCACCTTGGCCTCGAGCCCCTTGGCACTGTGTATCGTCATCACCCTGACTGCATCGCTTGGTGGGACGGTGATGGCCTCGAGGGAATTGGAGCTGCGCTCCCTGAGGTCGCGTATCCTGTCCGCTAGTACCATCGCGTCGCCTCCGACCTCAGCGGCCAGCGCCCTAATGATGTCGACGAACTGCTCAACGTCCTGACGCGATACGGAATCGGGGTAGGCAGTGAGCAGGTCGGATCTGTCTATGGTCTCGTCCAGTAGATCGATTAGGCGACCCGCTCCGGACAGGTGGCGCCACCTCTCGACCAGAGCCTGCTGGCGCTCGGACAAGCAGTGCCCTACCAATCGAGACAGGAGGTCTTCTCCTCTCTGTGAACCTCCGATGTAGTCCTGTAGTTGGGCGTCGTCCATGCCAATCAGGACGGAGCGGGCTACCCAAGCAGCGTGGTGGCGTGACCTAGGTCGAGCGACGAACTGCAGCAGCCCCTCGATAGCGTGTGTGGCCGGCCGGTCCAGCAGCCCTCCCTCCTGGTCGGCCTGAGCCGGGATTCCATGGTCGTGGAGATGCCTGATGACGATGTCCCTGATATTCGGTCTTGTGGGGAGCAGTATCATGATTTCATTGGGCGCAACAGGGTCTTCGGCGTCCACTTGGTGCCACTTGCCGTCTGCTGACCTGACTCTGACTGGGGAGCCATCGATGAGACTGCCAACGCGTCGGGCTATCAGCAGGGCCTGGCGCTCGAGAGAGTCGGGTTTGCCAGCACCGAACGGGTCCAAGTGCGTGGTCAGATCGGTAGGAGGATTGGACTCGCCCCCGGTGCTCAACGGGCAAATCCACTCGATGGCTCCGGGGGAGTCGTGCTTGTCAGGGCATGCGAACAGCGTCTGAGGAGTGGCATAGAAATCGCCGTTGGGGAAGAGTCGGTGCCTGTCCGAGAAGACGTCTTCCCACCACTCGTTCATTGCTCTCAGAAGACCTCCGCTGGTGCGGTAGTTCACCTGCAGGGTAATCAGCCCCCTCCTACGGTTCTCGACCTCGGGCCCGCTCGGTGCGGGCAGGTCACGATCGGTCGCATCGAAGGGGATCCAAGCCACTAGGTCCCTCCCCCCCTGTTCCATGTGCTCGGTGGCTGTTGCGATGGTCAGAGCGTGGGCGTTCCTCGGATCGCGGCTGCGGGCGTCACTCCTGAGCGCTGGCTTACGAGTCAGCTCGTCGACGCTCGCCAGTTCGTGGTCGTTCACCATCATCAACTGCCTCGCGAACTCGAGGAAGCCGGTGACCTCTGCCTGCCTGAATGCGTAGATGCTCTGCTTGACGTCTCCCACATAGCAGACCGTTGGTTGCCAAGGGGTGTCAGGGGCGCTTGGCTCGCCCTCGTCCACGCGCCTCTCACCCCACAGTCTCGAGAGCAGCCTCCACTGCAGTGGCGAATTGTCCTGAGCCTCGTCGATGATGAAGGCCCGGTAGCGTCTTCTGATTGTCCTCAGCAGTTCAAACCTGCTCTCAAGGTCGGCGCGGATGGCGCCGAGGCTCGAGGCTGCCTCTCCAGCCTTGCTGGGGTCAGCCTCCAGCCGTTCGAGGGCTACGAATGCGGCGTGGATGTGATCATCACGCCATGGGCTGTCCTTCAGCGAGTCAAGTGCATCCTGCATCGATGAATGGTAGAACGACCTGCAGGTGGAGGGGCAGTTAGCCAGAAGCAGGTCGCCTGCCAGTCTCTGAATGTCGTCGAAGTCGTGAACCTCGTCGCGCTCCTTGAGCTTCTGGATGATACCTTGGAAGCCCCGGTGAGCGAGGTACAGGTCCTGCAGGTTACGCACCTCGGCATCGAGGGTGAAATAGTGACTGGAGGCGGTGGTATCGAGTCGTTCGGGTAGAGGGACCGGGAGCGGAGAGAGGGGGGGAGTCCAATCGGCGGGCGAGGCGGGGGGAGTCGCGTCGCTGAGCAGCAGGGCGACCCGCGTGAAGTGCAGCATCAGTCTGCCTCGGTCGGAGGACCAAGTGGCTCTGAGGTCGGTTACTATGCCAGTAATCTCGTCCTTGACGCGTGCCTTGGTGCCCGCATCTGGTATCCTCGAGTACTTCTCTATTCCAGCCTCCCACGAGTCGGAGGGGAGGTGGGCGTTGGGGAAGAAGGCTAGGCTGCTCTTCATCAAGGATGATGAGTTTAGGGTGCAGACTAGGATGTGGCTCAGCCACGTCAGCTGCCCCCATGTGTCCTCGGGCGGTCCCTCGCTGCTGAGGGCGTCCAAGCAGGCCATCCTAGAATCAGCCGGCCAGCCGGCGAGTGCCATGGATGCTGAATTCTCTCTTACCAGATTACAGAAACGCTGTGTAATCGAATGAATCTCGGCCGCGTGTTCGGCGACCTCGTCGGCATCTACCGACGCCATGATTTGCTGATGCAGTAGCTCGGCGGTGATGCTGTCGCCATCCATCATCCTGCGGGCTGCCTCCTCGATGAACACGGATCTTCCTACAAGGCTGCGCAGCACCCTAGCTGCAGCGTGCCTCCCTGAGTAATGCCGCGCAATCCTGTCTCTGGCCGCTAGCACATCTGGTGCAATCTCGGCCGGGATGCCCGCATCGACCGCCTCCCCGATGTGAGAGACCGAGCTGGGCAGCCTCCAGAATGTGTTCAGAGCGGACTCCACCAGCAGAATCCTGCCAGTGTTCGAGACATTGTCCCGGCTCAGGGCATCTCCGAGGATGCCGCGATACGGCGAGACCAGTTGGTTGAGGAACGAGTCGATTGTCCCTATCGGTGCGTCCTCCAACAGGGTCAGGAGTTGCTCACTGAATCCCTTTTGCCTAATCCTCGGGTCACTGCGGTGAGTGCCGTCGTCGCCTGTGGGACCGGGTTGCAGGCGAGCGATGCTCCGTCGCAGCCGGTCCCTCATCTCGTCGGCTGCACGATTGGTGAAAGTCAACAGCACGACTTCGCCCGGAAGCAGGCCACCCCATTCCCTGAGGTCGATGCGCTCTGACGACGGGGCGGCAATCATCCCTCCCTGCAGCCTAGAGGGGCGCTCCGGCTTAGGCAGAAGGCGAGTCGCTCTCTGATCCTCGGTCAGGTAGTGCTCGATGACGCGATCTACGATTGTGCTGGTCTTGCCTGTGCCCGCCCCGGCGTCGATGACGATGTGCGCATCCAGATTGAGCGCGAGACGCTGGGCGGTGTTGAGACGCATCAGAAACCGGCCTCCATCCTGACTTCGCAGACGTTCCTCGCCGGGCAGTAACCGCACACACCCGAGGACGGGGTCGGGTGGACCCTGCCTGCAGCGGCCCCAGCCGCGGTGCGCATAGCCACCGCTAGACGTTGTGCGAGCCATGCCCTGAAGTGATCGCTGGACGGTGAGGGCGGCTCGTCGCAGAATCTGTGCAGAGATGCCGTGATGTCCGTGCGTGTACCGAGCAGGAGATTGTCGTGCGAGGCCGAGTACTCAGATGACAGTTCCAGCATGTGCTCGGTGTGGTGACTGAACAGGGAGATGCCGGCAGCGACCACCAGATCGCCAGGATGGGCTATTTCCCATGCCCTAGCGTACAGAGCCAGTTGGAGTTCGTCGAGCAACCCGTCGTGATGGCGGTCCTTGGCAGCCTTGCTCTCAGAGGTCTTGAGGTCCCTTATCGCCACTAGGCGGCGTGGCCTCCAACCCGAGCCGTGGACCCTAAGTGGAGCGATGCTCTCATCCCCATCCGGATCTAGCCACTCGTTGGCAACCTCATCCATCGGCAGGATGTCGACCCTGTCTATGTAACCTCGGAGTCGAATCGCCGGGAGCTCCTCGCCTCCGGTGAGCTCTGTGGGTATCGAGATCTCGATGCCTTCCTGGTTGAAGTCGGCCATGCTCCATTCGAGACATACCGGTGCGGTGTGGCGGACTGTAGATTCAGCCCTGACGATGGTACCGACCCTTCCGGATGGCGGTACGGGACCGGGTTCAGCCAGCCACCGGTTCCACTCCTCCCTATTCATCCCAGTCAGGATCATCAGCCTGTGGGTCGAGACCGCATCTGTCCTGTCAAGCCATGGTGCGCGGCTGTCCAAGGATTCCAGTGCTATGCGCATCAGTTCGTTTTCGCTCCTGCCGGATTGGGCTACGCTGCTGACAGAACCGTCTGCTCCGAAGGGTCTCTCTGTCCCGATGTCGAATCCGAGGGTCTGGCAAATCAGGTCGTGATGGACATTGTGGAGCAACTCGCCGTGTATTCGTGGATCGAGGTCCTCTGCCTGCAACTCGTCCTCCTCTGCCCTGAGTCCATTCGACAGCCAGCCCATTCTTGGACACTTGAGCCATTCATGCAGCCTGCTCGGAGACCAGAGTGGGACGTCCTGCCCGGCTCCCGCCGAGTGACCGTGCCTTGAGTCGCTGACTTCCGTGCCAGTCGCGTGGGGTGTGAATGGCCGGGGGTCGATGGTGGGGGTCCTCTTGCCTCCAGCGACGAGACCCCCTACTACGGGCCACCTATCGTGCGAGCGGGGGGATTTGATGCCGGCCGGTGTTCTGAGGCGGGTCAGATCCTTCCTATCGATGGAGAACAGATGTGAGGCGGCGGCCTTTGCTAGGTAGCCATCGTCATCGGCGTGGCTCGGCTGCCGCCGCTGGCGGTCACGCTGCAACTCCGAGTCCATCGATATCGAAACGGCGCTGGGGTTGAGCGGTGGCCGACCGGGTAGGAGCATGCTCCTGAGAGAGACTCCGTCGGACTGCCTGAGGCCACGCGGGCTGACAGGTCGCTCGGGCTCGGCGCGCATCACCTCGGCATCGTCATCGGGATCGTGGGTCGCCGCCCACTCTCGAATGGGGGCGGCTGCTGGGGATGCATCGTCGAGACTCGGATCAAGGATCAGGACCTCGTGAGCTGCAGCGAGAAGGTGCTCGAGCTGGTGCCTCGCGTCCCTGATCGGGCCATCCGGTCGGAGCAGGTCCAGCGAATGTCGCTCCTCATCACCGAGGAAGGCCATCTTCGGAGTCCTGAGGTCCCACGAGGAGCTAGAGAGGTTGGCTAGGACAATGGTATCTGCCGAGCAGCCGAGAGCGGCGGCTGGAGTGAGTACCCTGACTCTGCCCGAAGCTTGCGAAGCCCCGCTTTGGATGCTCGAGGAGCGGATGAGGGAAGCGAACTCCTCAACCCAGTCCGGGCCCATCTCGGGTGTGCTGTGACCCAAACTGGACTGCATCGACCTGAGCGCCTGCAGGTCCCTGAATACGGCTTGGGCCACCGCTGCCGGCGTTGATCCCTCACCATCGCAAGACTCCATCGCGGACTCTAGATCAATCATACCGAGGATAGAGAGCAGCCAGTCATCACCGCTGGCTGAGGATTCTATCGACGGGAGTTCCTGCCCCGTGTGACAGCCCACCCTGCTAGTCTCATCGAGGGCTGCCCGATCTTCCCCCTTGAGCAGCGGCCTTAGGGAGTCGGCGACACACAGAAGCCACCACTGTGTCGACTCTTTCCTGAAATGGTCACGCTCCGATATCGGTGGTCTCGCTATCGTCTGTAGCCACTTCGCGAGGGCTCCGGGTCCACCTAGAACGTGCTCGCCCCGAGCCAGCTCAGTCAGCATATCCGGGTCAGCACGCGGACAGACCCTGTTCTCCGTAGGGTGATCTTTTGGCTCCACGAACGCCCTAAGCGTGGTTTGTAGGGAGAGTGATCTCAGGGCCTCGAGGGAGAACGCATCAGGACCATGGGGCAGGGTTGCTAGGGCTACCAGCCAATGGCCCAGAGAGTGAGTGTGCGCCGGTTCACGCGAAGGGGGCAGTGGGACTCCGAGTGCCCTCAGGCTCCTCTCCCATCGCGGCAGGTTCGACTCCAGCGCCGGGTCCACGATGATGAGGCTGGTCGAGGAGCTTGAATCGAGGCGTTCACGCGCTATCTCAATCACAGCATCGAAGGAGTGACTTTCCCTCTGCAGCAGCACTCGCTTGGCAACCGCGTCGGAGCTCGTCGAGTCCGGCTGGTGCGGTGGCACCCAAGAAGGAAGGTCCGATTGCGTCTTGACTGGATGCTGGTCAAGCAGGAGCAGGCCGTGGTGCCCGAGCCTGAAGTTGCCGGGATGGGCCAGCTGATGGATTGGGCAGTGCCTCGAAACTGCGAGCATTATCCCTACGTGCGAGCGAGGCACCCCCGGAGGGTGGTCAAGCATGATTATACCGTCGACATCGAGCAGCGAGAACGGCTTGTCCTCACTGTTCAGGCCATCGATTATTCGGGAAGCGACCATGTCAGGGTGGGTCCCCCCTAATCGCTTCTCAAGCTGCCTGATGACAGTCCTGAACGAAGTGATTCCAGGGCCGTCCCAAACGGCAGCGGCTGACTCTTGCGACAGGAACGAGTGCAGTTCGGCGAGCGCTGCCGTCTTCCCCCTGCCCCACCTCATCTCCGGCAGTGGGTTAATCATCGGGAATGCGAGCCTCGCCGCCTCACGGCGGCAGGCCTCGTGCAGCACCAGCTCAAAGCCGCTCTCGGTGCCCAGAACCCTCGGTAGCCTCAGGTCCGCGACCAGCGAGGACTTCAGCGAATCGATGGTGTGGTGCAGCGTCCTGTCGACTGCCTGGCTGCTAGGGATTCCCGCAAGCGCCTGCTTACGGGACTCCTCGGTGGGGTAGACGACCAGAATCCTTCCGGAGCAATCTGTCTCGGACCCCGTCGGGCCCAGTGCCTGCCTCGCAATGTGCTCTGTGAGCCAACTCGGGACATCGCCCCTAGGCACCTCCTCGCAGGTCACCTGAACGAGCGCTTCCGAGGTCATGGCATCACCGAGCATACGGAATGGCGGCGTGGGGTTATTCAACCCAACTGAGGGAGAATTGTCTCATCTGGTTAATCAACGCTCTCTGCGGGAAGGCAGAAGGGCCACGAGGAAGCACAGCAGGACGGCTGCAAATCCCGGCCCCGGTAGGGCGCAACAGGCTCGAGGTCCTCTGTCTGTCCAATCTATCAACAGTATAACTGAGACGTCGTCACCATCCCATGCAACTGGGACTAGAGCTGACGCAGTGCCCTCCAGAGCATTGAGTTCCACAGCGTCGTGCAGCACGTGCAGGTAGTCGCCAACGCCGTTCGAGCCTTCGGGAAAACTAGCGCTGTCCTCGACGAACAGAAGCCACGGGGTTAAGCCGATGGCCTCGACGGGCAGCATGGTAATGTTCCATGAGTACAGCATGAGTCTCGTCTCTGAGTCGTATGTGCTCACCGACAGCTGCGCCGAGCCGATGAACGAGGACTGGTCGGCGATGAGAGAGGTGGAGTAGTCATTGGTGAGGCTGCTTGAACTCGACGAGGTTCCTATATGCATCCTCTCGCCATCAAACACCGTGGTTGGAGCCAGCCTGGACGAGCCACCGGCTGCTATCGAGGCGTCGCCGTATGTCGACTCCCAGCGATGCTCCGTGGCATTGTTGCCGAACGGGTCCTCTGGTTCTGACCTGTGCCTATGGTAGTGGATGCGCATGACATCGGAGTCACCTATGGCCTCGTCGAGGGCCTGCTCCGTGGTCACGCAGTTCAAGCACCAGGTAGCGGTGTAGACCTCGACCACCGGGGTCATCTCAGAGTAGTCAAGAGTGATTTCCCCGTCTGTCGTCTCATTGGTCAGCGACAACTCCAGCGCGCCAAGGACTCCTCCATCGACACCTGTCCTTGCATCATGCCACATCGAACTCTGCTCGCTGGTTGCCGTGGCTTGGTTCGGAACCAGCAGTAGCAGCGAGATGAGTAGGATGGTTGATGCTCTCACATTTCGCCCGAGCCACGCGGATATTGAATGCTTCCGGGTCATTGAGCGGCATCGAATCCGGCAATCGCCCGATCGATATCATCATCGGTGACGTGCAGATGCACTACCGCCCTGACTGTCGATACATCTCCGTAGTCTACGCCCTGCTCTAAGTCTAGGACATCGATGCCCCGCTGGGACAAGGTATCTACGAGAGTCTTTGCGCCGCCCTTCTTGCAATTGATGAAGACCATGTTGGACTGCACCGCACCGAGGTCGATTGAGTACGCCCCCATGGCGTCCACTGCCTCGGCGAGGCGGCGGGCTCGCGCATGGTCCTCGGCGAGTCTTTCGATGTTGTTTTCAAGCGCGTAGAGACCTGCAGCGGCAAGGATTCCTGACTGCCTCATTCCGCCTCCGAACATCTTGCGCCACCTGTGAGCCTCGGCGATGGTCGCAGCATCTCCGACTAGGACCGATCCGATTGGGGCACCGAGGCCCTTGGAGAGGCATATCGAGATGGTGTCGAAGTCCCTGACCATTCGGGCCGCGTCGACACCGCTGGCGATAACAGCGTTGAACATCCTCGCGCCGTCAAGATGGGCACGACAGTCATTCGAGTGGGCGACCTCGCAGATTGCGTCCAGAGTGCTCTGGTCGTAAATTGAACCGCCACCCACGTTTGCAGTGTTCTCAACGCAAATCAGGGTGCATTCTGGATAGTGGGAATCGCTACCTGCGACCTTACGAATCGCCATTTGGACATCTTCAGGAGACATCAACCCGCGATGTCCTTCGACAAGTGATATCGAGCATCCCGAGAGCACCGCATAGCCGCCGGCCTCGTACATGTAGATGTGGCTCTTGCGATGGGCGACGATCTCGTCACCGGGCCTAGTCTGGGATTTGATTGCAATTGCGTTCGACATCGTTCCCGAGGGGACGAAAAGCGCGGCCTCCTTGCCGAGCATCTCTGCAACTCGATTCTGCAGCTCTATGACTGTGGGGTCGTCACCTAGTACGTCGTCTCCCACTACCGCCGCCGCCATCGCCTCGCGCATCGGGGGCGTCGGCTGTGTGACCGTGTCACTGCGCAAGTCGACTCGGTCGCTCGGGTAGTCCTTCACGGAATCTCGCGGAGCCCCTCTGACATATCAAGTGCGCTAGGTCCATCAATCCCCTCTGGGAGGGCGCTTCCTGCGCTTCCCCTGTGGGGGTCTGCGCTTGCGCCGCTTGCCCTCAGGTGGCCGTTTCTTGCGCCGCTTTCTCTTCTGGTCACCCAAATGGCCGAGATCGGTGTCTATTTTCTTACGGCTCTTTGGCGCCTCCTTTTTCTGCGACTGGGTGTAAACTAGTATGAGTACGCCTACTGCGGCGGCGGCTGCCGCACCCATCACGAGAACAGGGGAGGTTTCACTCTCGATGCAGCTGGGCTGGCCCCTGTCGGGCTGAGTGGAGCCATCCTCGCACTTCGTCTGGTCGGCGGCAGCGGACTCGGCTACGAAGTGGCCAATGTCTGCCTCCTTGCAACTCATCTTACCCACTTCGTCTTGGTAAGTGCCGGGATTGCAGGCCGTTGGGAACACGGCCCCAGTGATCGATACGTAGTGTCCCGGTTCTGCGGCCTTGCATTCCGCCTGTCCGCCCATTTCCTGATAGGTGCCCCTCTCGCACTTCATCTGGGTCGGAGAACCGGTAGATGGGACATAGTAACCGGAATCGGCGTCGATGCACTCAGACTGGCCACTCTCAGACTGGTAGGTCCCTCGGTCGCAGGCCGTGGAAACTGAGGCCTCGTAGGTATCGACGAAATGTCCCGGCTCGGCGTCGATGCACTCTGACTGTCCAGTGGATGACTGATAGGTGCCTATCAGACAGGGCTCCTGCCCCGCGGACCCCGAGTTGGGGACATGGTAGCCGTAGTCAGCCTCCAAGCAGGATGTTGCACCGATTGTCGACTGGTAGGTCCCGGGAGAGCAAGGTATCTGTTCTACTGTTCCACTCTCATCCGTGTAATGTCCAATCGTAGTCTCCAGACAGGACGAAGCGCCCGAATCAGGCTGATGATATCCTGGCTGACAAGCGGTCTGAGTCAGAGAGCCGGTCGCTGAGACGTGATGGCCCGGATCAGCCAACAGGCATTGTCCCAACCCGCCCTCAGGTGCATAAGTGCCAGTATCGCACTCGGTCTGTGAGATCGCGGCATAGCCTGATGCGTAGTGACCCGGTTCGACCTCCGAGCAACCCTCAGAGCCCAAATTTGGCTGATAGTTGCCTGCCGAGCACGGTATCTGGAACCCTGTTCCTGGCTGCGGTGCGTAGTGTCCTGGATCGGTCGGAGAGCAACCAATCGATGCGGGAGTCGGTTGATGCGAACCAGCCGGGCAGGCCACCTGTTCTATGGCTCCACTGCCAGTGACGTAGTACCCGGGGTCGGCAGGATGGCATGAGTCTGAACCAGAAGATGGTGAGTAGGTCCCAGGCTCACATGCCAACTGATTCGGGGAGCCGAAGCCCGGCGCGTAGTGCCCCTCGGATGCTGAGAAGCAGCTGGTCTGGCCAGCCACCGGCTGGTAGGCCCCGGGAGAGCATTTGGTCTGGTCGAATTGCTGGGGTTCGGAGACGTAGTTCCCCGGGTCTGCATCCAAGCAGGACGGTTGCCCGGTGTCGGGTTGATAGGTTCCCGGTGCGCAGGGAATCTGAGAGGCTGATCCTGCAGTGCTGTAATTGCCTCGATCGACATCAAGACACGAAGTTTGGCCTTCGGTGGGCTGGTAGGTCCCGGGCTGGCACGGGCTCTCGCTTGCCGAGCCGTTGGTATCAGTGAAGTAACCGGGAGAGGCGTCAATGCAAGAGCTCTGCCCAGTATATGGCTGGTAGGTTCCAGGGAAGCACTCGAATTGCTCTGTCATCCCGTGGTAAGGTACGTAGTGCCCCGCGGAAGCGTCAATGCACTGGAGTCCTACTAGATACTGACCCGGAGGGCACGACTCGGCGGGCCATGGAGTCGAATCGAATATCGAGATGATTCCGTCTTGGTCAAGGTCCCTATCACCCAAAGCAGCGTGGCTGCTATTGCCCAGATGCACATACGCGGGGATGTCGCTATCATACTGACCCAGCCCAAGTTGGCCTTCCTCATGACCCCCCCAGCAGTACAGTGAGCCATTGGATAAGACACCGCAGGTGTGATCCAAGCCCGTAGATATTGTTGAGAAAGTCTGTCCTACGGGGGTGGTGACATAGGTTGGCGTGAGTCGGTTATAGGTGGTCCCATCGCCGATTTGCCCATCGGTGTTGTTTCCCCAGCACACGCTGCTGTTGTCATCCAGAATCGAGCAGGAGTGTTCCGCTCCTACATCGATCGATATCGCGGTTCGGCCTGGAGGTAGTGAGGTATACTTGAAAGAAGTGGAGGAGTCGGTCGTCCCATCTCCAAATTGGCCAATGTGGTTTTTGCCCCAGCAACCTACGCTACCGTTATCCAGAATTGCGCAGGCGTGCAGGTCGCCCGTTGCTATCGCGGCTAGCGTGCGGTTCTGAGGGAGAATCGAAATCGGTGTAGGTAAGGTTCGATTGCCTCCCGCAGTGCCAACTCCCAGTTGGCCTTCTTCATTACCCCCCCAGCACATCCCGGTGCCATCGTCCAAGATGACGCAGGTTGAGTCAGTTGAATAAATGCCTCCGAGGGATACTGAAACTGGTGAGCGGCCGGCGGGGAGGTCGACATGGGTGGGGATGGTCATCTCGGCGGGTTGGTTTCCACTGGCTGTCTCGATTCCCAACTGTCCGTAGGAATTATCCCCCCAACAGTAGAGAGAGTGCTCAGCGGTGTTGGTGTCCTCCATTATTGCGCAACTGTGGTGCCCTCCGTTTGAGATTTGTATGGCGGTCTTGTAAAGCGGCATCGTCGCTTCTGTAGGGTAGTTATGCCAACCGGAACTACCGCCGTGGCCAATCTGGCCCTGGAAATCCTCACCCCAGCATTGGAGTGTGCCATCGGTCATCAATGCGCAAGTGTGATGCCCCGCGGACCCAGAACCCTGTCCAACCTCAGTGGCTGTATTGGCCCCTCCCTGCCATCCAAGTAGAACAGGTGCTGGCGTGCTTTGCCACAAGGTATTGCCGGTACCTAGTTTCCCCGCACCGCCATGACCCCAACACTTCATTGAGGAGTCATCCAATACTGCGCAAGTGTGGGCATGGGAGGCCTGTATTGAGGAGGCCGAATACACGGAGCCGGCTTGAGACCCGGGGAAGAACTGATTCGAGTGGGTCTCAAGGGTGGGCTTGTCATCGGCCAATTCGGCTCTGTCACCTGAGTCAATGGTAAGCGATGCTGACATTCCCAGCAGCATAATGACTAGGGCTATCGGGAGGGCGGTCGGGGGTCGCGTGGGCTGGCGCATAGTGCCTTGACAACTATAGCGAGATTTAACGATTTATCGTGCGACCTTGGATTGCAACGAATGCGTCGATAAGTCAAACTCATTTGTATGCAGCCTCACGGCGAG
>Ga0207965_1000406_pt1 | contig 12483 bp, 19 predicted proteins | sample Knorr_S23_td_O2m_FD_185609 | JGI IMG/M metagenome (GOLD analysis project Ga0207965, IMG submission 185609) | Marine microbial communities from Southern Atlantic Ocean transect - Knorr_S23_td_O2min_ad_571m_LV (SPAdes) (version 2) | ecosystem: Environmental > Aquatic > Marine > Oceanic | place...
CACGGATGGGCAGTTCCCGAGCAGGTCGCAGTGGGCAATGTTCGTTCGGCTTTCGATGAAAACGGAGGCTTGGTCGACGAGAAGTTGGATCAGAGGATTCGTAGCATGGTTCGTTCGCTCATAGATTCGGCTGAGTACCTCAGGAGCAAACGCTGAGGGATTGATTTGCAGAATTTGCCGGAAGGCAGTGAGGTGCTGTTATTGGTATGCGCCATTGCAGGCGTCACTACTTGGTATCTCAGCAATTTCACCGATAGGGAGGGATTAGCTAGGCTGTCTGCTTTGATAGGCATCAGCTCAATGCTGACACTACTGGCTTGGGTGATGCTCTGATGCAGATCTCAGATAATTCCTATCCCACCAGAGCTCCGGTATGGTGGGGGCGCAGGGGTCCATCCGGCCCACATCCAGACAGCACTGATGCAACTGGAAGGCAGATAGTCATCAGGCTCCCGAAGTCGCTATTGGGAATCGAGGCCCTCTTATCTAGGATTTTGAGGGCGCCAAAGGAAGTTCGCCGCCCAATGGATGACATGAATTCAGTGCTTTGGGAACTGATGGACGGTACTAATGAATTCGGTGAGATTTGTAACTTGATGGATGCTACCTTCCACGAAAGAATTGCCCCCGCTGACGAGAGACTACGGACTTCTGTGAACCAACTGGTTTCTGACGGCTTGGCAATAATCCGACAATCACCATTCAAGGGCGAGTGGAATATATCGCCCAGATACGACCCCTCTGGAAAACTCCTACCACCGAGTTCGAGATTGGGATTGGATTCCGAGGAGTAGTCACTGTTCCGGCTCAGGAGTCTCGTTCCTGATTCGCTCGTCCCTCTTGGCCTTGTACATAGCCGAGTAGTACACCATCAGGGGAAGGACCAACATCAGTGAGAAGCAACCGACTAGGGTAGCGAAACTGTAGACCGATTCTTGAATCGGGTCGAGTTTGAATTCACTGATGGATACTATTTCGTGAGTGACGATTTCCACAGTCAGGTCGATTCCCTGTGAACTCACGACCCCATCGGTATCCAGTACAGAAACACTCCATATCACGGTATCCCGTTGTCCGGCAATAAGACTCAAGGCATCAGCCTCCGCACTGACCATATCTTCGCTCTGTAGGTACCCAAGCCCATCAATAGGCAGTTTCAGAGTGACTAGACCCCTGACAGTCAGATTGTCGCCTTCGAACTGGGCTTCGTGAACACTCCCCAGAGTGCACGACTCTGAAAACTCGTTCCACTCCCCGCAGATGAAATTCTCTGCATCAGGTGCGCCTAACAAGGGAGAATAGTACCATTCTGTCCCAGATGCTTCGACCCTCACTGTTGTATCTTCAGAAGCACCTGAGATAGTCACATTGATCCAGGTTAACGCCCCTTCAGATGTAGCATGCCACTTCGCTTCGCCCTCCACATCCTCCTGCATCTGTAGTTGAATTGGTTCATTGGTCGTCGTGTAGCCATAATACTCGGAGTCCACAGTATTGGAGTAAACCGCGTATGCCAGCACTAGGATTAGCACTAATCCGACCCCCACCATCGTCCTCAGCATGTTGGGATTACGTGACAGCGACTTGCGCATACCGTCTCGTGCTGTGTCCGAGTTTTCAATACTTGGAGTCCAAACTCAGGCAGCATTGGTGCCACGTAGTGGCAAATCAATGGTCATCACGATTAAATATGGTCTCTAGGACGGCCGGTCCTCAACGGTGAGCATATGACCACATACCATGATGTCCCTGCTGATTTGCTGATAGCCGAGTTGGCAACACGACTGCAGGGAATGGATCAGGTGTCTGCTCCTGAATGGGCTGACTATGTCAAGACCGGCAGTCACAGGGAAAGGCCACCCGTCCAGGCCGATTGGTGGTACGTCCGCTCAGCTGCAGTACTCAGGAAGGTCGCAATGATGGGGCCGATTGGTGCTAACCATATGGCCCAGCAGTTCGGGGGGCCCAAAGACAGGGGAGTCAAGCAGAATCGAGCGGTTTCAGGATCCAGAAACATCGCTAGAACCATTCTTCAGCAGCTTTCTGCTTGTGACCTAATCATCAGCAAGCACAATCTTGCTGGGACTGTCAATCTAGGCAAGATCCTGACTGGTACAGGGCAGTCGATGCTAGACGATGCTGCCCATGCGGTTCGTGGCAGTGCAGAGGAGAAGTATCCGGGATTGTCCGGGTTTTGAGGTGGTATGGTGTCCAGTAACAAACCGTTTGCCAAGAAGCAGAGGCTTCAGAAGGTCACCAAGCAGAACAGACGAGTTCCTGTGTGGGTGATGCTTCGTACCAATCGCAGGGTGAATTCGCATCCTAAGCGCCACATGTGGCGACGCTCCAAGCTCCAGAGGTGATTATGTGGCTGAAGTGAAGGAGATGACGATACCTCTACGAGCCGCCTGGAATGTCCCGCGCAATCGACGCGCTAACCGGGCAGTCGCTGAAATCAGGATTCACGTTTCTCGCCACATGAAGATGTCAGATGATGAGGAACTATGGATCGATGAGGCCGTGAACCACGCAATTTGGTCAAGGGGGATGCAGCACCCCCCACGAAAGATTCGCGTGGTATGCACCCGTGAGGAAGGCTTCCCAATCGAAGTCAAACTACTGGAGGCATGAGAATGGGTAACATCAGGCCGTCCTTCATCAAGATCAGGGCGCGTAGGCTGCTCGAGATATACCCCGACCAATTCACTGATGACTTCGAGACCAACAAGCACCTAGTTTCTGAGTTCACCGACTTGATAGATGAAGATGGCAATCTGATGAATAAGAGGATGAGGAACTGGATAGCCGGGTACATCACGCGCTACAAGCAACGCCGTACAGATTGAGGCCATCCTCTTGATAGATGACTGCGTGCGGCAGTCATGGGGAACCACCGAAAAGTCCCCCTGCCTTCTGAGAACAAGAACCTGTGCATAGTATTGGTCAATCCAGAGCACGATGGCAACATAGGTGCCGTAGCACGCTCTATGTTGAACTTCGGTATCACGGATCTGAGAGTTGTTGGTAGATCCGGAGAGTGGTCCGAGGAGGCTAGGAACCGCGCCAAGAACGCTCAGGTCGTACTCGATTCTGTTAAACTCGTAAACTCATTCACAGATGCTACTAGTGACTGTTCAGTGGTAATCGGAACCTCCGGCAAGAGGGAAGATGGTGACAAGACTGCCATGAGGCACTTTCTGCTACCAGAGGAGTTGCCAGAGAGACTCTCTGGAACAGAAGGCAGAGTGGCTATGGTATTCGGCCCAGAGGGCAAGGGACTTCTGAACGAGGAGTTGAGGATGTGTGATTTACTAGTTACGATACCCACATGGGAAGGCTACCCCATCCTGAATCTCAGCCATGCAGTCTCCATCATCTGCTTCAGTTGGTATGTTAATTCTGATACAGTTCCTCCTTCAGGAACAAGAAATAGACTATTGGATCCTGACCTTAGGGATGCATTCAGATTTGAGGTATCGAGGTTGGTTGAATCGATGCCTGCCAAGGACCACAAGAGGAGGGGCATTGAGGAAACTCTGGTTAGAGTCATAATGAGGGGGTTGCCGAAGGATGATGAGATTCACAGATTGCTAGGTGTAATTTCAGAGGCGGCAGATGCTTTCGAGTCACACGATGACAATCAATGAATTTCATGGCTTCATCGTAGGTTAGGGGGACTTCATGGACTCCATGTAGCCCATGACTTGGGAGTTTCCCTAACATGGAATGAGTGCAATCTGAGCATATTTCCATATGTCGACGAGATGTGAGGCTCGACTTGTTCGAACGCCCATTTGGCTAAGTTCTCGGCAGTTGGAATGAATGGAACGACCAGAGTCCTATGTCCATCTCCCATAGAAGATAAGGCTTCTAAGGCCTCATTATCACCTTCGTAGACGATGAATGCGTGATCGACCACGTCGTGGATGTGCTGCATCAGAATCATAGATACGTCAGAGAAGTCCATCAACATCCCCTCTTCAGATATCCCTACATTAGTGACTACATCACCTTCTAGCTCAGCCTCCCATCTGTATCTATGCCCATGCATGTTCCTGCACTTGCTATTGTGGTTAGGGACCCTATGTCCTGTATCCGTTTCTATCCATCTACGTATCTTAGTCGTCATATTTTTCCTCCTGGATGAAATCCATGCTGGCTGAGTTGATACAGTACCTTTCTCCTCCGAACTCACTGGGGCCGTCGTGGAACACGTGACCCAGATGGGCATCGCACGAACCACACCTGACTTCGATTCTGGCCATGCCATGAGCCCTATCCTCTAATCTCCTGATTCCAGCATCTTGGTGTTCAGTGTGGAACGCAGGCCAACCACATCCGGAGTGATACTTCATCTCACTAGTGAATAGTAAATGGCCACAGCATAAACAGTTGTAGCAACCATCCCTTTCCTCCATGTTGTGTATCCCTGTGTTAGGCATCTCTGTGCCAGATTCCCTAGTAACGTGGTATTGTAGTGTGGTTAGCCTAGAACGCCACTCTGTATCCCTTTCAGGATCCGTCCTTGGTGTTGATTCTGTCATAGTACAGCCTCAAATTGCCTTTCGGTCTCTATAGCGTGCTCTAGAACGGCATCCCAGTCTTCGACGTACTCAACAGGGTCCTTCCTACCAATCGCGTGGAACGCTAGTATCCTTTCCACATCAGCACCGGTCTTTCCCGAACTACGCCCTAATTCATCGGGACTGTAGGAGGTGTTTGTGTTACTGAATACTGTATCGAAATCGAGTCCCAGGGAATCGCAAGAAATGATAGCATCCCTGAGAATACTCTCCTTGTCTCCGTCAACATATGGAAGATTGACAGTGACTCTTTCCGCGCCCCAGTTCCCAGTCTCGAATGCACACATCAGCGCATCGTAGAATTCCGGCCTACAATCCGGATAGATTGCGTGATCTCCCGAATGCACTCCCAATGTCACGGATACGTCCACATTCTCCTTGGCGGAGACTGACAAGGCGTACCCGTAGAGGATTGACGAAAATATCGCATTTCGGTTAGGCACGACTGTCTGTTTCATTTGTTCCTCTTCGTAGTGACCCTCGGGAACAGACCTTTCAGAATCGGTTAGCGTGGAGTCGAAGAGTGACATGGCACTAGATAGGTCAGCCACTATATGCTCGACTTTGTACCCCTTAGAGTGAAGGTAATCGACGTTTGCGGACGCTCGATCAAGCTCTATTACATGCTTCTGGCCGTAATCATAGGAGATACAAGTGACCTCGCCCCCACGTGCCAGCATGCGAAGTAGCAGTGCGGTGGAGTCCATACCACCACTGAGAGCCATTACCACTCTACTCATTCAACACACATCCACTTGTGAGTTTGCAATGAGAGTCTCCAATCGGGTTCTAATCTCACTTGTTCGAAGGTAGCATGAAAGTTGAGGCCATTCCATTCGATTGTTTTCGACTCGTCATAGCAGGGCTGAAGATATAGATGTTCGAAACCGTCCTTCAAGTCATCGTACATCGACATGTCCTGTCCGAGGTATACGACCTTCAATTCATCACCCTCGCGTTGCCTAATTGCAACATCGGGGTACTCCTGATCCTTCGGGCTGACGCATATCCAGTCGAGTATTCCGTTGGGAATCGCCACAGTTCCGTTGGTCTCGATGCTGATATGGTACCCTGTTGCCCTCAGAGCCCCGCAAAGAGTTGGTAAGTCCTGCAATGCTGGTTCGCCCCCAGTCAAGATGACCCTGTCGCAGTCGAACTTGCTTACCTCATCGATGACTTGTCCCAGCGACATGTCATCCCATTCGTCGAATTCGGTGTCGCACCACGGGCACCTGAGGTTGCACCGGCCAAATCTGATGAATACCGAGGATGTACCGGTGTGATGCCCCTCTCCTTGGATGCTGTGAAATATCTCCACTATGGGGAAGATTTGATCTAGGTCCGGACCCGTGGGTAGCAGTACCATGCAATCACCTGTCAGAGTGGCTGTTGATGAGTTGCAATAGTTCCCCTCGAGCTTCCTTCTTGTCGAAGAACACACCGCGCATCGCGCTGGTGGTCATCACAGAATTCTGCTTTTTTACTCCCCGGCACTGCATGCAGTCATGAGATGCCTCTAGTATCACCGCACAACCCAGGGGTGCCAGAACGGCCTCTATGTCGTCAGCAATACCCTTAGTTACCCTTTCTTGGTTCTGCAATCGACTTGAGTGCATGTCCAACAGTCGCGCTAGTTTACTGATTCCAACTATTCTGTCAACAGGGATGTATGCAATGTGGGCCTTTCCGGAGAACGGCAGTAAATGGTGCTCGCAAACAGAGTGGAACTCGATATCTCTCAGAAGAACAATTCCATCATAACCTTCTGAGTTGAATGTGGCATCGAGTATCAATTCGGAATTCCCAGAATATCCCGAGTAGATTTCTTCAAATGATTCGATTACCCTCTGGGGAGTCCTAGCAAGCCCCTCTCGGAGCTCGCCGTTCGCAGATTCAATGTATCTGACTAGAGTATCAACAGCGACGATAGCCTGTTGCTTGTTGGGGACATCACTCATCTGGCTTCCTCCTGATCCTGCCGTGCATCTCATCAATAGCATCTAGTTGATCGAGTAGTTTCCTGCAAGCGGTCCTAACGGCATCTGCGAGAGATACGAACTTCTTGTCGTCACCAACGTGATTACGCAGATCACTTAGCAGTTCTGAAGGTATGTCGAGGCTAACTTTGGGCACATTGTTTCGGCTGAGTGACCATTGATAAATATTCGTATAGTAATACTATAGGAATACTAATGCCTATGATTCTCAATTTTTCCATCCATATCTGGATAGTTGACACTGATTCTTCTGGCTCTATCAGCCAATTGTTCCAATTGCATCCGAATCTCATCATCGGATACGTTCTGATCGAGCAGACTGGCAATTAGCGACAGCCCCCCCTGAATGCCTCCGGCATCCAAGTAGGCATCATTCGAAATCTCACCAGAGTCTCGCAGATTCCCAAGGGTCTCGGAGAGGAACTCGACCTCGTTTGATACGATTTGTGATGTCAACGAATCATGCGTGTGAAGGCGATTCATAGAACTCTCCATGATGCCCCGAAATAGGAGTCCTTTTTGATGCTTGTCAATTACTATGCTCTACCAACTCAACCAGAACGCCTCCAGCAGAGGATGGGTGTACGAAGGCGATCATACTCCCCGAAACCCCTCTCACGGGCTGTTCGTCTATCATCCGTACACCAGACTCCATCAGCAGCGAAATCGTAGACTCGATGTCACCGACCCTGACAGCAATCTGTTGAATCCCAATGCCCCGTTTCGAGATGAACCTCCCAATGGGGGTATCTGGTCCCAACGGCTCAAGTAGCTCTAATCTGGATGATGATCCAGATCCTTCAAGCATCTTGATTCGAACTCCCTGCTCATAATTCACGTGCTCGTCCACCGGTTTGAATCCGAGTAACTCCCAAAATCCACTAGACGCCTCAACCGACTCTGACGCGATACCGATATGATCGACTGAAACATCGTTCATGCTACACCCCGCTCGGAGATGTCCAAACCCCGAAAACCGACTTTATTACCCCATTCACTTCGCCAATAGTTGCTCCGACTTTGACAGATTCAATTATCGGTTCCATGACATTCTCTCCTCCCGAGCACGCATCTTCGAGCCTTTTCAGAGCAGCAGTTACTGAATCCTGGTCTCTATTGCTACGATACTCTTTCAGAGATGCTATCCTTGCCCGAACTCCCTCGGCGTCCAGTTTCTGCGTGTTAATTGAAGCCTCATCCTCATCAAGGTAGGAATTAACGCCGACGACCCCAATATCTCCCGTCTCTATCTCCTGCAGGTTCTTCCAGGCGCTGTCGTGAATCATCTTCTGCTGCAGCCCAGATTTGATGCATTCCAATGCACCTCCTTGAGAGTCAATATCGTCTATCAGAGCCTTGGCTTCCGAGATGATGCGTGAAGTCATTTCTTCAATGAGATATGATCCAGCCATGGGGTCAACAGTGTTGGGCACACCGGTTTCTTCAGCTATGATCTGCTGCGTTCTAAGGGCAATCCTTGCCGATTCTTCAGTAGGAAGTCCAATCGCTTCGTCGAAACTGTTTGTGTGCAGAGACTGTGTGCCTCCTAGGACAGCAGACAGTGCCTGATAGGCGACACGGATAGTATTGTTCAGAGGCTGCTGCGCCGTCAGGGTAACGCCAGCGGTTTGAGTGTGAAATCTTAATTGGCTGGAACGAGGATTTACAGGATGGAATTCTGCTTGCACCAACTCATGCCAAAGGGATCTTGCTGCGCGGAACTTAGCCACCTCCTCCATCAGATCGTTATGTGAACTGAAGAAGAAAGACATACGAGGAGCGAAATCGTCAACATCAAGTCCAGCCGCGATTGCACTGCGCGTATACTGTAGAGCGTTCGAGAGCGTCAGAGCAACCTCTTCTACTGCTGTGCACCCCGCCTCCCTCATGTGGTAACCGCTGATGGAAATCGTATTCCACAATGGAGCGTTTTCTACACACCAGCCCATCAAATCGGTTGTCAGCCTCATGGATTGCTCGGGAGGATAGATGTACAATCCTCTAGCGATATACTCCTTGAGGATGTCATTCTGAATTGTACCCCTCAATCGCTCTCTTGTGACCCCCTGCTCTTCTCCTACTGCAACATACATCGCCAACAACGCTGACGCCGGAGCATTGATTGTCATAGATGTAGAAACATCTGACAGATTAATCGAATCGAACATCTCCCTCATGTCTTCGATGGTGTCGATTGGCACTCCGACTTTACCAACTTCACCCAAGGAACGGGGATGGTCTGAATCGAGTCCGAGCTGTGTTGGCAGGTCGAATGCCACAGAGAGCCCCGTCTGCCCTTCATCAAGCAGCATCCTGAATCTCTCGTTCGTCTCGCTAGCAGATGAGAAACCAGCGTACTGTCTCATCGTCCAGAGCCTGCTCTTGTACATGTCAGAGTGTATCCCCCGGGTATATGGCGGCTCCCCTGGCTTCGGATGCCCCTCGATAGGGTGCCCAGCATTTCTAGCAGCGTCATTACTGGGTAGATCCGACCTATCCATCCCACTCATGGTCTTAGAGCGGCTCTTGCGCATATACCGGGGAGTGGGAATTGCACCATGAACAATGTGCTAGTGGTGTTGATTATCAGGGCCGTGTGCATGGCCGTGTGCATGCTCATCTGAAGTCGCCTCTCTGATGGCAACTACTTCGACGTTGAAATGCAGTGTGTGTCCAGCCATCTGGTGATTCAAATCCACAGTAACAATATCATCCGCGACCTCTACAACCGAGAACTGTATGGGCCCTTGATCGCTATGTGCACCTAGGACCATACCTGCTTCCAGTTCCATGCCGTCGGGGAACTGGCTTCTGGGAATGTGTTGCACAGCAGCTTCATCTCGTTGCCCGTAAGCCCTATCGGGTGTCAGTGTGAACTGCCTAGTCTCTCCGATAGTAGCACCGAGCATCTCCTGTTCGAAACCCTCGATCATGTTACCATGACCAACAAGGAATACAAGCGGCTCACCCCCAATATTTGTATCGAAGACTTCCCCCGAGTCGGAAAACGTCCCAGTGTAGTTCACTGAAACAACTGAGTCATTTTCTACTACTGACACAACACTACCTCCTGACTGTGTACTTATCTAAGACATCGCGCAACTTCGTTAACTGCTCCTCTGAGACTATCCCTTCTGAATGCTTGCCCTCAATGAACTCTTTTGCTTCCGCCACGGTTTGTCTCTCGCCCCTAGCCCACATGGTTCCTAGGATACTGGAGCGATGCTCTTCGGGTACGTCTATGTCCACCATGAGTCCACGGACTTCATACTTGTATTCCATGTGCCTACTCCTGTCTAGTCGTTTTGCTCGGGCAGCGGGCTGGAATGAGCTGCGCCTGCGCCGAGGCCTTTTAGCGGGAGTCTTGGGTTTGGGTGGTTCCAATTTTATGGGCTTGGATGGAACTTTCCCAGCGGCAGGCTTGGGGGATACCTCCTCAGCCAGAGCACGGAGTTTGCTTTCGTCAATCAGTTCCTGTGCCTTGTCACTGACTCCATTGGATGGGGACTCTGGAGCAACCTCCTCATCCCTAGGCTGAAGACCTATTGACTTACGACGAGTGGCACCGAGAATTTGACTCTGTATCAAATCCTCTTCTGGAGAGTCGGTAACAGGTTCCGGGGACTCTATTACTTCGTCCTCTGTGATTTCAGGTTCTTCTGTGGTGACTAATGACGGAGGTGGTATTGGTTTCGGGAGTGAGGGTGGACTGCTTGACTTTGGTTCTTTGACCACCTCTTTTTTTGTCGGGGTGGGCTTGGGCGCACTGCCGAAGATGTCCTTTGGGACAGCCTTGGATCGACGACGCCTCTGCACTAGATAACCAGACTCCGACCCGCGACGCGCAACAGGCTCTCATAAGGCTTCTCAGGAAGTACGGACTAGTGCCATGTCACATTAGTCTGATCTGTCCTCAACCCGGGCGACACAGCACTATCTTCCAAGTCTGTCTGCACACCCGACTGAAGCATTCTGCGTCCTAGTTCGGCTATCATCGTACCATTGTCAACGCAGTATGGCTTGTCAGGAGAGTATGAGATCCCCCCTCTTTCCTGACACATCACCGTGGCCATCTCCCTGAGCCTCTGGTTACAAGCCACCCCACCCCCAAGTAGAAGTTCAGATTTCCCAGTATGAGCCATTGCTCTCTCTGCCACCTCTATGCAGGTGGAGAATGAATGTTCTTGGAGGGACCAGCATACCTCGTCCAAAGCGTGACCATCCGACTCCTTTTGTATGGCAGCAGTTAGGATTCCTGAGAATGCGAGATCCATTCCTTGGACTCCATAAGGCAGTTGAATTGAGTCCAGTGAGCAATCCGGTTGTTCTGCAAGCCACGTAGCAGCATGCTTCTCAATCTCAGGCCCCCCGGGGAATGCGAAACCTTGAGATCTTGCGAACTTGTCTAACATGTTCCCAATCCCTATGTCGAGGGTCTCACCAAGGACCCGATACCGATTTCCTCTACGCGCGATGACCTGTGTGTTGCCGCCACTGACGTAGAGCAGTACGGGGTCTTCGCACCCAGTCTGGTTCCTGCCTATCTCGATATGAGCGACACAGTGGTTGACTCCGATTAGGGGCACTCTCCATGAATTGGACAGTGCTCTGGCAACAGAGGCACCGACCCTCAAACAAGGCCCGAGCCCGGGACCTTGGCTGAATGCGATAGCAGTAATGTCGGAACTACTGAGAGAATTGTCCACCATTACCTGTGAGAGCAGATTCCCAGCAACGGATGAGTGGTGATCGGCTGCCTCGCGAGGATGTATTCCCCCCTCTTTGGGCCTGAACAGATTCGATACTGACGGCACAGCGCGACCGGTCTCTTCAACCAACCCGAACGACAGCGTGTGGGCAGTACTCTCGATGCCTAGTATCATGTCCTACATCGCTTGCAAGCAGGCACCCCTTTCAAGCATCGTGCATGTCGCAGCGTGTGGGCGTGCTGATAGTAAACTGCGGGGAGATAGCCCATATGGCTTCTGGAGATGCTTCTCAACCCCTTGTAGGGGCTCAGATGGTGGATAGGGGGCAGAACACATTGCCCGGCGGTCAAGGCATTGTAATATTTGAATCCACAATCGAGAGAATTGACGACTCTGAATCACTGCAGTCTGAGTTTGCCCCGTGGTGGGACGGCTCGGATAGTATATCGGGCGATATGATTGTGCTTGATGCAGAAGGAAGAGCTGTAACTCCTGGTTTCGTCGATTGTCATACGCACCTTCTCTGGGGGGGCGACCGTTCCTCTGAGATGAGACTTAGGCAAGCAGGGATGACGTACCGACAGATTGCGGAAGCTGGAGGCGGAATAGCAAAGACCGTACTGAGCACTAGAAACATGTCTTTACCAGAACTATGTCGAACTGGAATCTCAAGGTTGCATCAAGCGGCATCAACAGGAACTACTGTTGTTGAGGCCAAGAGTGGTTATGGTCTGAACACAGAATCAGAACTCAGGTTGCTGGAGGCGATGGACATTATCAACGACTCTAACCCCGTAAAATTGCTCCCAACGTGGCTCGGTGCCCATGACTTTCCTTCAGGATGTACACGAGGTGATTACCTCGAGGAGTTGATCAACTCACAGCTACCTGCAGTAGTTGAGCAGGGAATAGCCCGATGGGCCGATGTGTTCTGCGAGAATGGATGGTATAGCAACGATGAGACTGAGACGATAGTTCGAGCCGCCGCGGAACAGGGATTACCTGCTCGATTGCACGTAGATGAGTTTGAAGACTCGGGTGGATTGGCATTAGCGGCGGAACTGGGTGCAGTTAGTGGTGATCATGCGGCCAAGTCATCTCTCGACTCAAGGCAAGCAGCCGCAGAAAGCGGGACTATGCAGACATTCCTCCCTGGAACTCCCTATGTTCTCGGAAATCCCCTCGATTCACCGC
>Ga0207965_1000420_pt1 | contig 12305 bp, 8 predicted proteins | sample Knorr_S23_td_O2m_FD_185609 | JGI IMG/M metagenome (GOLD analysis project Ga0207965, IMG submission 185609) | Marine microbial communities from Southern Atlantic Ocean transect - Knorr_S23_td_O2min_ad_571m_LV (SPAdes) (version 2) | ecosystem: Environmental > Aquatic > Marine > Oceanic | place...
TCGAGTAGTATCAGGGTCTTGCCGTTGGCCACGCCACCTCCGGTGAACTGATCCAGGGATACATGCTGCGACCCATGGGTGGCTGCCCTGCGGATAGCCGCGGCGTTCCTTTCCTCGGATGCGTTCAGTTCGATCAGAGTCCAACCCCTCTCCAGAGCGGCAGCCCGCGCCAGCGTGGTCTTACCAACCCCGGGGGGTCCGGACAGCAGCAACCCACGCCTCTCGGGTGGCCTCCCTCCTCCCCATTGGTCCAACCACTGCCTGATTCTGCGAAGTTGCGCCTCATTTCCCTCCATCAGGCTGACTGATTCGGGCCGATGCCTCTCGGTCCAGTCATCATCGGAGCGCTCTGCCATGACCGAGTGTCGCAGAGGGACCCCATAAGACTCGCGTCAGAACAGCGATGAGACTGTGCCAGCAGCCAAGTTCGACACGACATCGTCGATCGAGGCCCTGACTTGCTTCTGGTCATCCCTGCGTCGCATTGTGACGCTGCCATTCTCGAGAGTCTCGTGGTCGACGGTGATGGCCCACGGCACACCTATCTCATCTATACGGGCATAGCGCCTACCGATTGACTTCGATGAGTCCATCTCACCTCTCAGCCCGGGCATCGAGTTCACTCTGACGAGTATCTCCGAGGCGACATCCCCCATGCCGTCTTTGTCGAACAGGGGGAGAATGGCCACATCGAAAGGCGAAACCGAGGTGCTAAGGCTCATTATGCTGTATTTCTCACCCTCCTTCTCAGTCTCAGTGTAACAGTGGTCTAAGATGTGCCAGATGATGCGGTCTATCCCGAAAGCCGGTTCTATGACATGAGGGGTGAACCACTCGCCGTGCAATGTGATCTCCTCTGACCTCCTAGTGACCATATCGTCAGTAATCTGTGCTGTTGAACCGTCTGTCAGAGTCAGTTCGAAGGGCACTGACTCGGGGACCTCGGTCAGGTTCTGCAGGGCTTCCATCACATCTCCAGCGCGATCCTTGAAGGCTGGACCTAGGGATGCCCCATTAGGAGCCAGCACGTCTCTGGCCTCGCTGCGGGGCTCGTCGAACTGTCTCCACGCCCTGAGCAGTTTGGACCCCGAATGTTGCTCATGAGACAGTAGATCGTGACAGGTCCTGTTGGCTATGCCCACGCATTCGACCCAACCGTGCTCGCCGAGCAGCTCGCAGTCCCAGCAGTCATCGGCATAGTGGGCCATCTCGGAGCCGGCATGCTGCCGGAACCTGACTCTCAGTGGGTCTATTCCAACACTAGTCAGGAAATCCATCGTCCTAGCGAGGAACCACGCGACCGTGGGGTGCCGTACTATTCCTGCGGACAGCGCTTCCGAGAACGTCATCGGTCGCTCTCCAGCGTATTCACCGTCGGGATCTGGAACCAGAGTGACCGGCTCATCCCAGGCAGACAAATCGGGGCACGGCGGGTCCTCTGGGTCGATGAAGTACTCGAGCTCGGCCATGTTGAACTCGCGCAGCCTGATCATTCCCTGACGGGGACTAATCTCATTTCGGTATCCCTTGCCGGTCTGGATAGCCCCAAAGGGCAATTTCTGTTTGAAGTGCCTGAACAGTGCAGGATAGAGCATGAACATACCCTGTGCGGTCTCTGGCCTCATATACGCCGTGCGACCCCCTCCCATCGCACCTATCTGCGTCCTGAACATCAGATTCATCGCCCTGACATTGGACCACTTGGATTGCTTGCAGGTAGGGCACTCGACGCCTTGCGACAACAGTACCATCACCTCATCGGGAGACAGCGAATCAGGATTTTCATGCCTCCCCCCGACCAAATGGTCTGCTCTGAAGGCGCTTGTGCAGGCCCCGCACTCGACCATCAGGTCGTTGAACTCGTTGACGTGACCGCTGGCGACCAGCACCTGCTCGGGTGTGATGGTCGGCGAATCTACCTCTACGATGTCGCCGTGACTGGTCCAGTGGTCTATCCACGAATCCATGACCTTGCGCCTTATCCTCGCGCCAACGGGTCCGTAATCGATCAGTCCAGATACCCCACCGTACATCTCGAACGAGGGCAGAACTATTCCTCGCCGCCTCAGCAGGGAAGTCAGTCTATCGACTCGTCTTTCGCTCATGAACGGCACTTCGACCCCCCATAACGCCTTTCAAGCCATCCTCGTCAACTGGTCCGAGGAGATGTTTGTCACACCTCGCTTTCACGACGAAGTCCCGATTCCGGGGAAACACCAGGCCCATAGGGCCTGAAACAGCGTCACAAGGAGAAGCATTCATTTACGGCCCGAAGTCCCTTTCGCCCGTAGGATGCAGGAAAATAATGCCTGAAATCGAATACATAGATGATAGGATGGAGACCGAGGAGCTCCTAGCGAGTCTCTCAACTCCGGTCAGGAACTGGTTCGAGGATACATTCCCGGACTTCACCGAGCCTCAGAAGATCGCGATTCCTAGGATCATCAAAGGCGAGCATCTTCTGCTGTGCTCCCCTACTGGATCGGGTAAGACCATGACCGCCTTCTTGTCTATCATTGATGACCTTGTTAGGAAGTCCCTGGATGGGACCCTTCCGGATACCGTGCAGTGCATCTACATCTCCCCAATCAAAGCACTCGCCAATGACATTCAGAAGAACCTCATAGGACCTTTGACGGAGATCAAGGAGAGGTTCCTCCCGAGTCGAGCTAAGGACATCAAGGTGGGTCTGAGGACTGGCGACACTCCTCAGAAGGAGAGGCAGAGGATGCTCAGGAAACCCCCTCACATCCTCATCACAACACCAGAGTCTCTGGGACTCGGACTAGCGTCCAAGAGGTTCAGACCGATTCTCGAGGACCTGCGCTGGATGATAATCGACGAGATGCACTCACTAGTGCCGTCCAAACGCGGCACCCATCTGTCCCTCTCTCTCGCCCTGATGGACGCAGTAGTACCCTCAAAGGTCCAGAGAATAGGCATCAGTGCGACTATGGAACCACTCGACGCTGTAGCCGAGTTCCTAGTCGCTAGTGATCCCCGAGAAAGTGACATGAACCCCCAGAAGGTATCGATAGCAAAGGTCTCGGGTGCTCGTGAGATAGATATGGACATCCTGCTTCCGACAGCGAGGTTCTCCTCGACACCGGTCAAGGAGATCCTAGAGCACAACATCGATCGGATCAAGGAACTGGTCGAAGCGCACACCACGACGCTGGTTTTCGTCAATACTAGGAACATGACTGAGACCGTGGTGCAGCGGCTCAAGATTGCCGGCCTCGAAGGGGTGGAGGGGCATCACGGCTCTATGGACAAATCGATCCGACTCGATGTCGAGCGCCGCTTGAAGAACGGCTTGCTGCGCGCTGTCGTATCGTCATCGAGCCTTGAGTTAGGGATCGACATCGGTTCGGTGGACCTAGTCATCCAAGTCGGTTCCCCCGGTTCGATATCGACTGCTCTGCAGAGGATCGGCCGTGCGGGCCACCAGGTAGGGGGTGTTCCACGAGCCCGTTTCCTACCTACCTCGCCCCACGACCTGCTTGAACTGGTAGCAGTCCAGAATGGCATACTGCAGGGCTCAATGGATAAGCTAAGCTTCCCTGAGAACTGCCTCGATGTTCTCGCTCAGTTTGCCATAGGGCTTTCCATCATCAGGGAGTGGGACATCGACGAGGGTTACGAGCTCGTGACCTCCTCGTGGCCGTATCGCTCGCTCCCCTACGATGATTACATCGAGGTCCTCGACTTGCTTGACGAGGAGCGGCGCATCTGGGTCGATTGGGAGGAGAACAGGTTTGGGAAGCGCGGATTCGCTCAGATGATCTACTACACGAACATCGGCACCATAGCCCCTGACAACAATTTCCTCGTCTTCACCTCGGACGGGACACTGGTGGGGCAACTGTCCTCCTCTTTCGTCTCCAGCATGCGCAATGGTGACGTCTTCCTTCTGGGTGGCTCCACATACCGGGTCTCCAGCGTCATCGGGACCAGAGTCAACGTCACTCCCGCAACCGGATACCGGCCAACGATACCCTCGTGGACCGGCGAAGCGAACAGCAGGACCCATGAACTCAGCCAAGAGGTCTTGTCCCTGCTTGACTACGTCTCCGTGCGCCACCGCCTGGAAGACAACTCAAGGAAGATGCTGACGAAGGTGCTGGGACTCAATAGGCCCGTCGCCAATGCACTCTCCGATTTCTTTGAGGAGCACAGCGCCACCACCTTCCAGGTGCCGTCGAGGGACAGGATACTCGTCGAGCAGGTCGAAGGCCCGCTACCGACCTACATTGTGACCACATGCAGGGGCCGGGCGTTCAATATGGCACTCGGTTACATGTTCGCCGGTATAGCTGCCGCAGACAATGTCATGGTCCACGAGATTTCGTTCGATGAGAACGGTTTCATGGTGAGGCTGAGCCACGAGGTCGAGATATCGAGGATTCCCGATGTGTTCAGGAGTGGCAGCAGCGCGGAAACTCTGCAGCGTTACCTCATGGATTCGCAACTGTTCGCGAAGAGGTTCCGTGAGGTCTCTTCGAGGAGCATGCTCAATCCGCGACGCATTGGTGGCGACGAGGTCAGTCCCAAGCAATTCCAGCAGAAAGCCGAGAGGATCATGCACCAGCACCGCAAGATGGATGATTCCATAATCGTCCGCGAAGTGATGAACGAGATCATGCATTCAGACCTCGATCTGGAGCAGTTGGACGACTTCATCTCGAGGATGGACAGCGAAGATGTTCGCATCGTGCATCGCAGGGTGCGAATGCCATCTCCTCTGGGGATGACCTTGTTCATGTCCACCTTCGAGGATTTGCTCTCTCTCCGGACCCGAGCCTATCTGATCAAGGACGTCGACCCGGAGATACTGCGCAGGCTGCTCGGAGCCCGTTCGCTGGCAACAGATCTGGACGAGGCGAAACTGTCCGAGTACTATCAGTCAAAGGTCTCAACTCCTACCAATGCCAATGGTCTGCTCAGGTTGATGGACATGGGCGGCGGTCTCGAACCGTCATTGACGAACCCCCTGTACAGCGAGAAACTGAGTCACATCGAGTTCGAGGTGATGCAGGGCTGGGTCCACGAACTCGCCGAACGCCAACTCATTACCAAAATCAAGGATACCGGTCATCCACTGATAGATGACAAGTGGTTCTCGATGCGTATGGCCGAAGTACACGGCACTCTGGGCTGCTTGGCGATGGCCGGTGCTGCAGAAATGGACGATCTGACAGAGCTCTACACCGGTGGCCTGAGGTATCAGATGGGGCGCGATTTCGAAGCTGGAAATGCAAGACGCTGGAAGGAGAGCAAGCTATCTGACCCTCTCGACTGCCTGCGGCTGAAGCTGCTAGACATGCTAGGTTCGGAAGGACCGCAGACCTCTGAGGCATTGTGCGAGAGACTGCCGTTCCCCCCAGCTCAGGTGGATTCCGTGCTGCAGGAGTTGGAGATGAGGAACCTTGTCTCCATCGGTTTCTTCAGGCAGACCGACGAGGGAGAGTACATTCTCCGGATGGACGAGTACAGGATTACCGGGGGAGAAGTCGATGTAGTCGATTACAGGACGTTGCAGACCCTACTGCTCCAGAAGTCATTCACTAAACACGAGGAGCCTGCTGATGCAATTCGCTCACTGGTCCTGATACAGCGTCGCGACGAATTGCTTCACAGAGTCAACAACTATCGGTTCAGGGACTGGAAGGACATCAAGCACGATCCTGATGTATTCAACGGAAGACTTCTGCACAACAGGGTCGGGTACACACTCAGAAGTCAGATTCCGATCCTCACCGGTTTACGCAGCGAGCCTTGGCTCGGTACTCTCGAGGAGGAGCTTCTGGAGAAGATACCCGAGGATGGCCTAACACGTGCAGAGCTCTTCGACGGTTACCCCAAGGGTAAGGAACACGTTCACGTACAGAGGAGCCTCAAGGGTGCCCTGAACAACCTCGAGAGGCAACTTGTCATCGCAAAACAGTACATCGAGGTACCGAACAGAAAGCGCTCACTGGCCGTCTACCACAGGATATACGGAGTGGTAGAACCTCTGTCATTCGAGGATGCACTGGTCGAGCTCATCAACAGAATCGGACCCATCCGACTTCACACTCTGAGGTGGTTCGTAAGCAGACCGGTGGAAGAGCTCGCAGATTCACTGCGGGCCCTCGAGGAATCCGGTAGGATATGCAGAGTAGTTGCTCTCCAGCCAGATCCTACCGATTACTATTCCTCCAAGGAAGACTCAGAGTCTCTGATCTCACCTATGCCCGAGGACAGGAAGATGAGGATTCTGTCTCAGTCCGATCCGTTCTGTAGCCGTTTCATCAACGAGATTCGCTTGATACTCAAACAGGGGTGGTACCACCCCGTGTTCAAGGGTGTGGATCCAATAGGCAGGATCCTGATGTTCGTGGTCAACGATTACCTCGAGATTAAGGATATCAACATCCCTCATTCCTACCTCGATGAGTTCAAGGTGGCCTTCTCTGACCTGCTTGACAACTTCAGGGACAGACTCGTCGACGTCTCAGTGCTGCACGCCTTCAACGGTGTCCCGGTACACGACTGCGACGAGAACATCCAGCAAATCCTCACTGATCTCGGTTTCTCTTCGATGGGCGACGGTGAGAGATACATCCGCGGTGGAGTGGTGGAGCCCCGCTCTCGGAACGAAGTCAATCGGCTGCTGTTCCATCACCACAGGATGCACCAGGACAGTAGGCTGGAGAATGAGACTATGGCGCTCGAGCACATGAGGGAGCTGCGAGATGACTTCGCACTGCGTGGTAGGTGCGAGATGTTCCGCGTTGACTTACATTCAATGGCGGCAGCTCACCAACTCCATCAGGGAACCAGTCTGCGCAGTCACCAGGTTTGGGCAAAACTGCCCCACTTCCAGCGTTTGCTCACCATCCGCAACATCCAGCCTGCCGAGGAGGACGAAGACATACTGCAGTTCTTCAGGGAGCACCACGATCCCTCAGTCTACATGGAGAGGCACGCCATGAAGCGGGCTGAGTTCAGAAAACTCATCTCACCATTGGTACGCAGCGGGCATCTGGTACAGGACTACCGAGGCGGCTTCAAGACGGTTGAGCCGCTGAGTGATGTTGATTTGTGGGAGGTCAAGAGGGACTATCTCAGGCAACTCGTCAGTGACTATCCAGTAATCTCATTGCGACAGGTCGAGAGGCTGGCCGGCTCTCCTTTTTCGGCTGAGGAGATTAGTGACGTCATGCACGAGTTTGAGGAGGACGGGACCCTGATCAAGGGGTTCCTAGTCGACGACCTGCAGGATATCTGCTGGGGCAGGCAGGACCTTTTGGAGGGATTGGGGGGGCTGCGCAAGACGCGAGATCTGGTAGTCCCCCCTTCAGATAACCTGATTCACTACTTCGGGGGGATTCTGAGGGAGAAATTCTCGTTCGGCTCAGCCTACATGGTGTTTCACAATGAGGAGGCGATAGCGGCATTCAAGGCCAACACTAGGGATGGGACTATCGAGATAACCGACTTCGTTGGCGATTCGGATCTCGAGAAGGAGGCTCTCAGGGTGATGAAGGAGTTCGCTTGGGAGCACGACACGAAGCTGACTGGGAAACTATACGACAAGCTCCGCTCACGTTGAACCTGGCTCAGCGGTTCTAATGCCCAGCGCTTTAACCACAGGGCGGAGGATTCGCATGATGTTGGCATGCAGCTCGGGGAGCAGGTCGAACAAGGCTAGGGCCATCAGGAACATGGCGAACAGACTGCCGAACTTCGCTGCGTAACTGTGGGCGAACTCGAACATACCTATCCCCATGAATCTCCATTCGGTGTAGTTGTCTGTCAACCAGACTATCCCAGCGTTCCTGAACACGTTGAGGACGTGGATAGTGGGGATTGCTATGAACAGGGCTCTGACCCTCCTGCTCCATTCTACTGAGCCCAGTGCCACTATCGCGCCTACGAAGACTATCATAGACTGCAAACCAGAGCATGCGAGGATGAAACTGACACTCACAACAGTGCCATCGGAGTGTTCTAGGGGGACGAAGAAACCATTCTCCCCAAGTGGCTCGGCCATAATCCACCTGTTGCCTTCCCACTCAGAGACAGGAATCTCTCCTCCTTCCACCAGATCGACCATCATCGGCGCCATCTGATAGCTCCCGAGCCCAGTAAATTCCAACATGAACTCGGTATTCCAAGCGGTAGCGTGGACCAATGCCATGTTGAACCACGGGATGCTGTACACGATGTAGTAGGGTATCACAGCCCATACCACGCAGCCCCTGAACCAAACCAGCGCCTCTGGGACATCGTCCCAGTTCTGTACCTCCCAGATACCGAGGGCTATTCCAACTGGTAGCGCAGAAGCAGTCATCAGTACGAGAACGGGATCTGAGATCTCCACGTAATGAGCGGATTGGAGGTAAAGGAACAATCCGACCGACACCCAGCCCAGAGCTGACGAGTAAGGTGCATACCACCTGTCCCTGAGGTGGAAGCCTATCCCTAGGGCAGCAGCACCCAGAGCGCAAATCAGCAGTTTTAGACTGACATCGGCAATGCCCAGAGAGTCCGCAATCAACGCTACGAGCAACCCCAGAGGCTCCTGCATCAGTGTGATTCGACCCATCAACCCGTAAATAGGATGCCCTCACCGGCGGGTACGGGGATACTCATGAGTTTCGATTTCGACGAGTTCGCGGACTCATACATCGCTGATTTGAAGAATGCCCTCGATGGTATTTCCAAGGACAGCCTGAGGGAGTTCTGGAGAATGGTCGAGAGCACTCGAGATGAGGGCGGCAGTGTTCACTTCATTGGAAATGGGGGCAGCGCAGCCACTCCGTCTCACAGCGCTGGTGATTGGTCAAAGGAACTGGCCTTGCGAACTATCGCTCACACTGACAACGCCGCATCCATGACCGCATGGGCGAATGACACCGATTACTCGAATATCTTTGTCGGCCAACTGTCGACCTTCCTGCGAGGAGGCGACCTAGTCGTTGCATACAGCGGCTCAGGCGACTCAGAAAACATAGTCAATGGCATAAACTACGCCAAGGAGCAAGGTTGCTCCACAGTCGCTGTAACTGGTGACATCGATGACTCGCGAGGGGGTGCTATTGCCGAGATTGCAGATCTCACTATCATCGCCCCTACTGGCTCCATGGAGCGAATCGAGGACATCCAACTGGTGATTAATCACATCATAAAGGAGGCCGTCAAGGCTCACAACGGGTTGTGATGACGTGCTCACACCTCACCGTGACGACGTTCAGTTGGCTTCGCCACTGCACCTCCCCAATCTCCCGGACGGTGTTGTCTGGAATGGTCGCATAGCATTCTTGGACCGCGACGGAGTCCTGATTGAAGGCTCAGAGAATTATGTCAACAGCGTAGACGAGGTAACTCTACTTCCTGATTCGGCTAAGTGTGTCGGTGACCTGAGGCGATCTGGGTATAGAATCTGCGTAGTTACGAACCAGTCCCCTATCAACAGGGGGCTCTGGAGCAGCAGCAACCTGTCAATGATTCATGACAGGATGTGCCAGTTGCTGTTGCAGGGAGATGCCGATGCGTATCTTGATCTGATTCTCCATAGTCCTTACGCCCCGTGGGAGGGTGCATGGGCACGCAAGCCGTTTCCTGGTATGCTAGAAGCTGGCAGGCAACTGATTGACGCTGCATCTACTGACCCATCGATGGAAGGGTTGCAACTCAAATACGGTGACGAATGGGTCGATAGGCCCGATGAGAGCACTTCTGTGATGGTCGGTGACCGGGGGGTGGACATGTCTGCAGCCACCCGATTCGGAGTCCATGGAGTTCTTTGTCTCGGCCGGGATGGCATAGCGGGAGTCATCGACAGCATACTGGAGGGTTCGGATTGAGTGCTGATTTGAAGCAGGTGCTCCGTATCGGATTGGATGACACTGATCACCCACTTTCAGGATGCACCACCTCGTCCTTTGACGAACTCCTGAGTCTGTTGGAGGACCAACTTCCGGCTTTCCAACTCATTGAGAGAGGATTGGTCAGACTGTGGCCGTTCGCTGCTCGAAGAACTAGGGGCAATGGAGCCCTGTACGCCAAGGTCAGTATCCCTGTGAGCAAAATGGCGTATTTCAGAATGGTGTGTGAAGAGTGGTTCGAAGGCCTGCTGGAGGAGACATCCAATCACCCAGCCTCAGCAACCCCGGCAGCACCTGTTCTCATGGTATCGGAAAAAGAACTCCCAGAGGAATGGTACTGGGAAGCTGTGACCGGCCACGTTACTCTGGACTATCGAATGGCAGCCGTTCGCTCTGAAGGTTGCTGGGTGCTGTCAGGTGAGCGGCAGTGGGGTGCCGTGGGTGCCAGTGCCGCGATGGCATGGAAGCCCGACATCTCATCCACTTGGGAACTCATCGCATGGAGAGATCCCGGTGTAATCGGGCAGCCTAGGAGAATCACCTCTGAGTCGGTCAGGGCGATGGAGGAGCGTCACCCCTTGACATTCGTTAACAGGGACCCTACAGCGGAAAAGAGTCTGATTGCACCTAGGACTCCCTGCCCAGTGCTTTATGGAATCAGGGGCGCAACTGCCGAATGCGTCGAGGATGCACACCATTGGATGCAATCTCGAAGGGACATCGAACCTTCAGATCGATGGGCTGTACACAGGACGAATCAGTTGTCCGATGATCACTTGGATGAGGTGACCTTCGGCACGGTAATCAGCTCTCCAAAGGAGACCAAAGGAGCTCATTCCAACCTATCAGTTTTCTCTGAGGGACAGAGAGTCAGACTAGTCGCATTCTCCGAAGGTGGTCCGGTGAACCGGCTTCTCAGGAGACTACGGATTGGTGATCGAGTTGCATGGCTGGGACTGATAGCACCAGATGGTGCCATCCATCTCGAACGCCTCAATCTAGTGGATCAGGTACCTCGCGTGCTTGGGAGGCCGACATGCTGCACCAAGACCATGCGCAGCGGAGGTGCAGGTCAGCAACTGAGGTGCCGCAAGTGCGGAAGCACAGCCCACAGGGAATGGCTCAGCGAGGAAGCGGACCTGCACGATATCGAAATGATTGGCGATTGGTCCGAACCACAACCCTCCAACCGCAGGCACCTAGCCAGACCGCTCGAACTAGGCATCCCTGGAGCATGACTACATGGGGTCAACAGACATTGTCACCGTTGCACTAATCGCGACAGCTGCCCTACTGCTCTGGAAACTATTCCAAAGAAGGCGAGCTGGAGGAACTTCGGAAGATGACTCCGATTACACAGGTTCAGCAAGGGACCCTAATGCACTAATCTCAGCCGACAAGGAGGCGCTGGAAGAGTTCGATAGACTCCTTGACCGCTATGGTGCTGACGTGGACGAGTGAACCCCTTCACATTCTCCCTCCATACTGTTGATTCAATCGTGAATGCTATACAATGCCATACGGTCGCCCCGTTGTGGCAGAGCAACATGAGAGGATACCACGACGCCCACCTCCGGACTTCGAGGAGTCCGAGGCAGGGATGATGGAGGCCATATCTGAAGACGGGTTCCTCGATGTCGCTTTGAATGACGCCAACCAGTACGGCCCTCATGCCATGATCATGCTGCTCGGCGTCTTCGCTTCGCTGACAGGATTGGTCCTACTACTGTTGATGGCACTCTAACTCAATAGCGTTCGCGCTCTAGCAACCGCTTCGTCAACAATCCGCCCGCTGTGTCCTAAGTGCCCCTCTGGTTGGAATAGATTACTCAGTTCGGCAGAGTCGAAGACATCTGATATACTGCTGTCACGAGCGCATACAGCCTCCAATCCCTCGTCACTGGAGAGCGCTTCCATTGAAGCCCTCCTCATCATCTCATGAGCATCATCTCTGGCAATGCCCCTGTTAACCAGTTCCAGCATTACCTTCTCGGCCATGACCAACCCTTTCTGAGCATCTATGTTGGTACGCATCCTCTCGGCATCGATCACCAGATTGGATAGTACCCGGTCTGACTTGGCCAAGATATCATCTAGGAGAATCATTGCATGAGACAGGGTGAATCTCTCAGCTGAGGAGTTTGCTAGATCCCTCTCATGCCACAGCAATGCGTTCTCGTACGAAGGCACAATCATCGAGCGCACTATCCTAGCCAGTCCACATGCATTCTCAGCAGTAATCGGATTGCGCTTGTGCGCCATGGTAGAGGAGCCTACCTGCTTGTCTGTATCAAAGGCCTCAGCGACTTCTGCGATCTCGCTTCTCTGCAGGTTCCTGACTTCTTGCAGGACCTTCTCAACACTGGTCGCGACATTGGCCATCCATCCTACCCACTCTATGTAACGGTCGCGACCGACGACTTGTGTTGT
>Ga0207965_1000421_pt1 | contig 12298 bp, 9 predicted proteins | sample Knorr_S23_td_O2m_FD_185609 | JGI IMG/M metagenome (GOLD analysis project Ga0207965, IMG submission 185609) | Marine microbial communities from Southern Atlantic Ocean transect - Knorr_S23_td_O2min_ad_571m_LV (SPAdes) (version 2) | ecosystem: Environmental > Aquatic > Marine > Oceanic | place...
AACCTGCGGTTTAGGAGCCCGTAGGGCTCCTACTTTTCGACAATGTAAGCAGAACTGAGGCGAAAGTGGTGGGCCTGCCAGGATTTGAACCTGGGTCGCGCGACCCCCAGCCGCGAAGTATAGGCCAAACTAACCTACAGGCCCTTGGGCTCTCGAAGCGAGAGGGGAATTGGTCAAAGCCCTGTCGGATGGCTACTGCTCTCTGGCTATGCTGAACGGGGCGATCTCATCGAGGAGGTCTACATGGCCTACGAACATCCTCCTGCAGCAGTATCTCTCAATACCCAAATCGCTGAGGGTGCTCTGAGGATCCTCGCCGTTCTCGACTGCCTGCTTGTACTGCTCATAGACGTGGGCAATCACCTTGCCACAGCTCCAACACCTTACTGGAATCAACATTCTATCATCACCTGTACGACTTCTGCCACTTCTTTCGAGCACCGCGTCCCATTTGATGCTTCGGCTCCTTGCGACGCGGGTCGTTGACGAGCAGGCTACGGTCGAATCTCAGGAACTCGTCGCGCAGTTCCTCGTCATCACCCTCGGCCCCGCCGTTCCATTTGACCAACCCTCGGGCGATGGCTGTGCGGATTGCATCGACCTGCCCCATCTGGCCACCGCCTTGAACATCGACTGAGACATCGGCGTCTGCTAGGCGGTTCATGGCCTCGGCAATCTGCACCGGCTCTAGCGCCTTGCGGCGAGCGAGCTCGGGCTCGATGATGTGAATCGGCTTGCTGTTGATCCGAACGCGTCCCTTGCCCTTGCGCACGGTGGCGCGGGCGACGGCGGTCTTTCGCTTGCCGCTCATATTGACGGAGGTCTTCTTCTTCGACTTCCTAGCCATTATCACTCACCCTCCCATCGGGATGCGTCGACGCCCAGTGAAGAGCTTATCTCACCGAGTCGGACGAACTTGAGAGGCAACGGTCTGTCGATTGGCCCCGTATCGCCCCACGCGTGTCCGTCGGGCAATTCCTCGCCTGACAGATTGGAGGGTTTGCCGATTAGCACCCTGAGGTCGCGCAGTGCGGCGCGCCCGCTGCTGTTCTTCTGGTACGGCAGCATGCCGCGGACGGTCCTCTTGAGTATCTGGTCGGGCATCCTCGGGTAGAACGGGCCCTTCCTAGCATGATTGAGTTTGTACTTGGTGTCGTAGTTGGCAAGTACTCTCGTTTTGGGTCCTGAAACCACTGCGTGTTCCGCATTATAGATGATGACACGTTGCTCGTGGCCCGCCTTGCGAGCTGAAATTAGCTGCTTGGCCACAAGGCTGGCTAGGCGGCCAAGGATTTTGTCCGTGGCGTCGTAGACTAGTGTTGCTGCCTCAGCCAAGTATCCTCACCCCCTTCCCCTTCGGGTTCTCATCCATCAATTCGCGGATCGTCATGACGCGTCCGCCGGCTGCTTCTATCTTAGAGCGGGCTCCAGAACTGACACTGTAGGCGGCGACGTTAGGCTTACCCAACACATCACCGCTTCCCAGCAACTTGCCGGGAACGAGTACAGTGTCCTCGTCAGCGGCATGTCGCGACAGGCGGCTCAGGTTAGGTTCGGCCCAGTTGCTGCGGCTCTTCTCGAGCCTAGCAGCGACGTCTCGCCACAGTGCAGAACCGGTCGACCTGCTGTGGTCCTTGAGATCACCGATTAAGGTGACCAGGGCCTGATTGGTCTTTCTCGTGTTCATACTCATATGACTCCCTCGACGTTACTCGGGTAGCGCGGCCACCCGAGGCGCTGTTATGAATGCTACGGGGCGCCCCGAAGGGGCGATGGGCTGCGCTGCAATTAGCGGGGCAGCGCCCAAGGCTCTTCAATCAGATTCGGAAGCCGTCGTCCGGGTTTTCCTCATCGATACCGGCGATGCGAGTCTCCCCCTCAGAATCTACGAACTCGCCGGCCTTGGTGACGGTGCCGTACAGGCCGGACTCGTTGGCGTACGACCTGTTCAGCATCGAGTCTCCCATCGCGGCGGTCAAGTGGTTCACAATCGACTGTAGAGTGGCTATGGCCCTGTCACGCTGGTCGGCGCCAATCTCGTGATCGGAGTAGCGCGCCTCCTCGAATATCGAGAAGAACTCGTCGAGGTCTTCCGGAGGCGCTATCCCGCCGAGCATCGAGTTGATCGCGTCCTCGAACTCCCTAGTGGTCTCGTAGACCTTCTTCATCGCCCCTCTGGTCCTGAAGAATCTCACTAGGTCCTTGTAGCAGTTGAAGATGGTTTGGATGTAGTCATTCGAGGCCTTGAGTGACATCAGCGAATCGGTCAGTATGCCGCGGATTATCTCGATGCGTCGGCGCTCGGCGTAGTTGCGATACATGATTACGCCGATGAGGAGAGCGAATGATATCGTAATCAGAAGCACTACGGTCACCCTAGCCGTGAAGAAGCTGGTCTGCTGCTCCACCAATTCCTCGCCGAGGAAGATGATGGGCGTGCTGTTGAGGAACTCCTCGACATAAAACGGCGACTCTTGGAAGTGCACCAGCACCCTCCATCTGCCACTTTGGACACAGGGGCCGCCGGCTTCGCATTCTATCTCACCAGGCACATTCTCGCCTGAGTAGATGTAACTGAAGTTGGCAGTTCCCTGCTCATTGCTGATTGCGTACTCGATGTCGTTGGTCACCCATCCTGTGCCATTCCAGTACTGGAAGGTGAAGATCACCGTCTCACCTTCGACCGAGAGATCAAGGCGGTCTCTCAGGATGGTTACAGCTCCTGTGATCTCCTCGTCTGGTTGGTAGCCCACCGATTTGGCCCAGTGGTTCTTCAGGAGGATATCGACGCGACTGCGCACCAGAACCTCGATGTCCATGTAGGAACCATTGACCACCGGTGTGGTCTCCGCTCGGCATCCTCCTGGTAGTTCCTTATCGGGCTCGTAGGCCACGCGCACGGTCCTGAAACCCTCCAACTGCTCGCCGTTGGGCTCAACCCCCCGTCTACTGGGGTTGTCCTCTGGGTCGCCTGAGAACCAATCTATCTCACCGGTCCCGTCCATAGTGATGGAGGTAGCCACCGGTCGGGTGTTGGTCAGAGGATCGAGGTAGATATTGAGGCACTTGCCTCCAATCGGATTCCCATTGGTCTGAGTCAGCATGGCCTCGATGTGGAAAGACTCCTTTAGGTAAAGAACTGGGAAGACTGATCCGTTGGCGAAGGTGTAGGTGTCGACATCTGTCCTGAAAGGACCAACTTCCTCCAACAGCATGGTCGAATTCGAGAATACTGGGAATATCTTGGTGATGTTCGTAGGTTTGTAGCGCCAGTTATCGAGACTCTCGTAGGGATCGTAGGATATCGTCACTATGGCTTGGCCGGCCTCGACGCCAGACAACGGGCAGATAATCTCGAAGAAGCCATCATTGTCTGTGGTTCCCGGTATGCAGACCTGACTGCCTGCCTCCATGTTGAGCATCTGATACTCGATGCGGATAGCCCTATGCGACAGGTTACCTCCAAGTTCGTCGAGCAACTGACCGGTGACTATCATCGGCTTCTCGATTGGCTGGCCCGTGATTTGGTCTATCTCCGACGTGTAGACTATCTGGTCATCCACCACGAGGTTGGTTCGACCAATCAGATAGAATCCCTGTGTGTTGAACTGCAGCACCTTGCGGAAGTGCTCGCTGTTGAGAATCTGGGTGCACGGGTCCCATGCCCCCGAGGTTCTCAACATATCATCGTCTAGAGGTTCGCAGCCCTCGTGCGGCAGGTTCTCCGCAAACCGCAGTATGACGTTTACCGGTCCGAAGCCGTCTGGCAGGAATGATTCGGGGTCGTCCCTCAGCAACTGCGGGTCGAGAGTGATGTCGTGGTGAATCGAGCCTGCGCTCGGGCAGGTGATCTCGACTATCTGGCGGTGGGTGCGGTCCTCGAAGTCGGTACCCTCGAAGATGATGAGCACCTCGCCGCCGTTGTCGCCACATCCATCGAGCGCCTGACCCGCGTCGAACACGGTCGGGTCGGGGGTGCGGTTGTCATCGGTAATCTGAGCCGAGAACTCCCATATGTCGCCGCTGCTCATGGCGCCTGATGTGACGCTCTGCAGTGATATCAGGGTCCTTGAGACGACCCATAGGTGGACCTCTGTGGAACTGCCCTGTCGTATCGGGTCACCCGGGTACGAGTAGCTCAGGGTGAAGTTGCCGAGCTCGTGCTGCTCATCGATGGTCAGGTTGACCGAGAAGACCCCGTTGTGATCGGTCACGGCGAGGTCGTTGGTGCCGTCGGCCGACCAGGTGAAGTTGACCGGGGCGTCGCGCACTGGTTGGTACGCGTTGTCGATCAGTCGTGCCTCGATGGTGGTGTTCTGCCCACGGTAGAGTCGTGGGACGTTGTTCAGTTGGAAGTCAGTTGTGCCAATTATGGAGACATTGACGTATGCTCCGGTCGGTGCCAGCACCGATGTCTGATTGCCTGTGAAGTAGTAGTTCGAATTAGTGAAGTCAGCGCGGATGCCGAAGACCCCGGCTGAGTATTGCGAGTACCAAGTCCAGTTGTAGTCAAAGGTGGCTTCTCCGTTGACCATCTGGGGGACACGGGCGAAACCGGTCTCCTGTGAGCCTGCGAAGACGCCGTTGTGATCGACGTCGACCTGTAGCGCCATCGGGTCGTGCGGCCATGCGGTCATGGTCCGGTTCCAGACCGTGCCGATGACCCGGAACTCCTCACCTGTGAACATCTCAGGCACAATCTCGCAGCGAACACCACTGTCGGGGTCGAGCGGATCGACGGGCCCGCACGGTGGCACGTTGAAGTCGCCTCCGTTCTGCATCGAGATGAACCAATGGGTGCCGTTCGAGTTGAGGAACGGGCGCAGCGTGGCCGCCTGTCCGGTCAGCCCTTCGGGGGTTCCGTCCCACAGTATGGGGTACGGCTTACCGAGGCTGGCGTCGGTGTATTCTATGCCAGCATTGACCAATGAGGGGGCGTGGAACAGCGCTCTCCAGGCCCCGAAGGAAGAACCAGTGAACTGGGTTGAGTCCCAGAAGTAGACCGGTCGAATCGACGGGGTGATGATGTCGGCCTCGACGTACATGCGGTGCATGGAGCGGATGGCGAAGCTGTCTGTGTTATCCCCCTCAAGGAATGGCCATGGCCACTCAGCGCCTAGGTCGGGCCTAGAGTAGCCGACGAAGGCGTAGTCCCCTATCGGCAGGCTGGTGTTGGTGTAGTTGTAGCGTCCGATGACGTTGTGGGTCTTGGAGAAGTTATCCCACACAATCTCTTGGTAGCCACCAGGCACCTTGCCAACTCCGTTGTCCATGGTTGAGTTCCACTGCACCTGCTTCCAGGCGCCCTGGGTGCCGCTCGTTTGCACGAAGGTCAGTGAGATCCACCCGCCCTGGTCAGCCCTGTATCCATAGCCGTAGCCGTCGAACACAGTGGGGTGGGTGGTGTTTCCGAAGATGCCGCCACTGATAGTGAATGAGACTGGAGCGTGGGAGAGTCTGTTGCCAAATATACCGCGCTCCCAGTCAGCGGTGTAGTGGACTTTGAAGTCCACGAAGAGAGGTTGTTCATCGCTCCGGAAATAACTCCATGCGACGTAGTCGATGGTGGTGTTGGCCCGCACTTCTACCGGTACGGGCTCGGTCGTGGAGCCGTCATGCACGAACATCTCAGTGACTTCCGCGTAGACCATGTAGGTGGTGTTGTCACCGACGTGGATGTCCTCGGGGAACAGGAACTGGCCGACTACGAAATCGCCGTCCTGATTGGTCAGGACGTTTACCGTCTCGATTGCCGAAGTTCCGTTCCTCGACCACACTATGTGGACCTGGACGGGTAGATCGGATGCGGGCATGAAGACGCCTTGAATCGGGTCGAGCCAATTCACCGTCCCGTTGAACTTGGCCGGGTAGCGGTTGTCGAGCCACAGCACCTCGGGCACAGTCATCGATATCCTAGTGGGAATCTTGTCGTCCTCGTCGAGGATGCAGTCGTTGTCGTGGTCCCAGTCGCTGGACTCGGCGCCGTTGGTGCAGTTGTCTGAGGTCCAGCCCTCCTCTAGATGGTCCCAGTCCAGATCGGTGCGGTTGTCGGCGTCGTCGTCCTGATCTCTCGCATCGGGCCCGGTATTGGGATCCGAGGGGTTGGAAATACCAGTGCCATCACCGAAGTCGTCGTGGTCCCACGGGTTCGTCGACTCACTGTTGAATCTCGATGGCCACAGCATAACCTCGTCCTCGTCAAGCATGCCGTCGGAGTCGTCGTCGAGGTCGATGTCGTCCCTCAGGCCGTCGTTGTCGTGGTCCCAGGGGGTGATCCACGGCGTGGCAGAGGCCTGCTCGAGGATATTGACCAGTCCATCGCCGTCCCAGTCGTCGTCGGCCCAATCGAGAATCCCGTCATCGTCGTGGTCCCACGGTGACTGCTCCTCACCGGTGAAGCAGAGTAGTTCTTGAGCCGCGTCTGGGAGTCCGTTGTTGTCATCGTCCGGGTCCTCTGCGTCGGGGACGCCGTCGTTGTCGTTGTCGACATCGTAGTACTTCGGGTGCAGAAGTCCCTGCCCCAGAACTCCCTTGTCCCAGACCGCTTGGAACCAGCCGTCGTCGTCGGGATCAGTGTCGGTGCCGTCATCGTCGTTGTCTTCGCAGTTGGTGCCGATGAAGAACGAGCCCTCCGGTTCTGTGTTTGCGTCATCGTCCCAGTCGTCGTCGGAATCGACCTCGAAGTAGTCCCAAATGCCATCGTTGTCGTCGTCGATGTCCCAATGGTCGTAGATGCCATCGAAGTCGTCATCGAGGTCGGCGGTGTCATTGAACATACACTGCGGATTCATATTGCCAGCGATAGGTGCCCCGCAGTCATCGTCGGGGTCGACATCGTTGTTCAGCAAATCGGCTACCTCGTCTGGGAACATGTTGCCATTGCCGTCCGAGTTCCATTGAAACAAGCCGTTGTTCACGCCGACGTAAGCCACCCACAAATCGCGGTTGTCCTTGATTTGATTGTAAGTTACAGCTGCGCTAGGACCGACGTCCTGATTGCCGAAGAAGTCGAACCAGAAGCAGTTCTTGTTGCAGGTCCATTGGCCCTGCGAGTTGCTGCCGTTATACGCGCCTTGGTCAAACTCGGGATCTGGTCTGGTGCTGTATGGAGAGGTGTAAATGATCTGCTGCTGCCGGGTAGCGCTTTGCAAAGGGTACCCATACAACCAGGCGTAAGCCAGACCGCAGGCATGCTCGGCCACAGCATTCTGTACAACTGCCCAAACCAAACTCGATCCGCAAGTCCCATCGTCGAAGGTCCCGCCCATCTTCAAGTCATCAACATCGAGGACGCCGTCGTTGCCCTCGTCTTGGTCCCACCAGTCTGGCAGTCCATCTCCGTCTTGATCGGTGTCAATGCCGTTCACAAGGGAATCTCCGTCAAGATCGATGTCGAAGTAGTTGCCACCGTTGTACGGACTCCACTTCATGAGAACATACCAGTACATCTCGGGAACTTTGCCGTTGGTTATGGTCCCGTTGTTGTTGTCGTAGCCGTTGTAGTCGAGGACGAAATTGTTAGCTAGGCTAAACGGGTTGAACATCCAAGTCTGGTTCCAGTAGAAGAAGTGGGCGACATCGTGGGAGTAGATTTGGCCGTCGTCGGAGCCGTCTATCGGGTCGCCGTCGCTGTGTGAGTAGTATTGGCTGTTGAACGGGTCTGTCTGATCGGAGTCGACGATACCACAGTTGCCGTCATCGGGGTCGTAGTAGTCGGAGATTCCGTCGTTGTCGTCGTCCCAGTCAGTATCGTTCGGCAGTCCGTCGCCATCGATATCGGTGTCGAGGCTGTTAATGCCGTCGTCGCGGAACATCGAGCCGTTCAGCAGGTGGAGATCGTTGTCGTCGTCGAAATCGCAGTTCTCGTCGATGTCGAGCCAGTCGAGGATTCCGTCACCGTCATCGTCGACATCCTCCCAGTTGTTGATGCCGTCGCCGTCCCAGTCGTTGTTACCGGTGTACGACTTCCGCATCAGGACGCAGTTCTCGTGCGAGTTGACCGGGTTGGGGTTGGTGAGACTCGGGCAGTTCCAGTTCTGAACCTCGTTGTAGGTCGAGTTCATGTATGGGTCCTCCTCATTGGGTATGCCGTCGTTATCGAGATCGAATGGGAAGTCATTGGGGTCGAATGAAGGTCCGCCGAGCGGGTTGTCGGGCATCGCTGAACCCCCCATGTCCGGGTCGAGCCAGTCCCAGACCAGATCGTAGTCCTGATCTATCGGTCGGTACCTGTCGTCATCGATATCTCGGTCGTAGTCCAACTCGCAATCAATGCCGGGTATCCCTATGGAATATGGCACCGGATAGTCTCCCTCGCCGTCGCCGTTGGTGTCGACTTGGTGGCATGTATCAGGAATGCCGTCGTTGTCGTCGTCGACGTCATACATGTCCATCAGGCCATCATTGTCGTCATCAGTGTCGGCAGAGTCTGGGGTGCCGTCATTGTCGTTGTCTGGGTCGATGAAGTTGGGGATACCATCGCCATCCAGATCGCCATCGACAATCGTGTCAAAGGTCTGGTTCCTAGGATGCCACAGGGTCTCTCGCTGCACGTAGTCGACACCGCCGACGAAGTGCGAGTATACGTTGGCAGTGGTTCCCGAGGAGGTTACGGTGACGGTCCCGGTCATCGTCGGGTGAAGCATGCAGGAGTAGTTGTAGGTCCCAGCGGTGGTGAAGGTGAAGCTCCATGTGGCGCCTGATGAAATCGGTGTGCTGTCGAAGGAGATGTCGTCGGCGGTGACGGTGTGATCTGTGGTGTCGGTGTTGGTCCAGACCACGGTGTCGCCGGCCTTGATATTCAGATCAGTAGGCGTATATCCTGTGCTGATGATGTTCACGTTGTGGGTGGTAGCGCCTGCTGTCCACACCTTGGGTTCATCCCACAGCACAGCGGTGGATGTTATGTTGTCGGACTGGGTTTTATCCCAAGGATGCTCGTCCCAGATGTCCTCCACGCCGTCGTTGTCGTCGTCGAGGTCGAAGTAGTCCTGAAAGCCGTCGCCGTCGAAGTCACACGGCCACTTGAACTGGTCAATGCGGCCATCGTTGTCGTCGTCCTCGTCATAGGAGCCGGGGCCAATTCCGTCAGTATCATCATCGGTGATGCCGTCGTTGTCGTGGTCCATCGGGTTCTGGTCAACTCGGTAGCCGATTCCTACGGGGGTCCCGACCCAGGGGTGAACTGCATTAGGGTCCACATAGCGGTCGGCGCTGACGTTCCTAGGATCGGCTCCCTGCGAGTAGTCGATTGGTCCCTCGAGGATGCCGTCGTTGTCATCGTCCCAGTCGAATTCGTCGAGGATGCCATCGTTATCGTGGTCGAAGGGGTGGGTGCCGTAGCATCCGTCAAAGCGCTCGATTAGGTCGACAATCCCATCGTTGTCGTCATCGAGGTCGTTCAGATCATCGATTCCGTCGTTGTCGTGATCCTCGGTCTGGGTCTCCTCAAGGAAGAAGCCGTAACCGGGATCGAGGGTGAGGGCCGCCGGGTCGGACACCTGGCCGTAGAACGATGCGGGGTCATGATACGACGGGTCGGTGAAACTCGCTTGGTCATAGGGGAACTCGGTTGCTGGCTGCCCCTGAGTATCGCCTGACATTGGGCCGGAGGCCTGATTCATCTGCTGGTACGCGGTCCTGTGCGGAACAGTGCCCCACACGGACTCATCTGAATCCTCGGTCTCGAAGTTCAACAGGTTGTACATCTGCGAACTCAGAAGCATCAGCATTACCATCGCTATCGCAGAGTTCCTCCTCTTTCTGTCACCAATCATTACTTTGCTATCGTCCATCTTTCGACCCCGAAGTGCCCCGTCAAATTCGGCTTGCTTATCAACAGAACCCCTCGCGTGTGCGCGAGTGTATCAGAGAGAGCGTTCAGTATCACGGCCCACGCTGCCCCTATTCGGCGATTATTGGATTCCGATTGGGTTCAGCCCCTGTGATACGGACCCCCGCCGAGGATAGTAGTGGCCCGGTAGAGTTGCTCCAGCAGCACTACGGCGGCAAGCTCGTGCTGCATGGTCAAAGGGCCAAGAGAGATGGCCTTGCGGCCCGTCCCAGAATCACCGAATCCATCGGCGGGGCCGACCACCAAATGGGTCTCCTCTCGCGACAGTCGCCAGCGCCCGACAACCGAGGCGAAGGTCTCGCTGTCGTGCATATCACCGCTCTCCTGCAGAAGTACCACAGAGTCGTTTCCCGCGCTTCTTAGTACCCCTTCCAAGTAATCCCGCGCGGTGGTCCTGTCGCTGTGCTCGATAATCCTCACGCCCTCACCTCTCAGCCTTGCTGAATAGTCCGAAATCGATGCTCGATGAGAGGTATTCTTCGCTACGCCATGGAGGTGCACGACTATGCGGCCCATGCAACTTCGGGTCCGTTCTGCGACTTGAGCGGTTCGCAAAGCATCAAGAAAGTCGGCTGTGGCGGAAGTATCGATAGAGATGGGATGGTGGCCGTTCAAGCGCAAGGGGAAGGCTCTCGAGGAGGAACCTCACATGCGTGGGGCTAGGATGTGGATCCAGGACCTCAGAGAGACTTGCGAGCGCTGCTACGACGATCACGAGGAAGGTCAGCGTCAAATCAGCGCGATGCAGGCCGAATGGAATGAGGCTGATGGCAGGGGAGAGGTGGACGTTTCGTTGCTGGACGGTCTCGAGCGCAGGGCCGACAAGCTGCTTCACGCGGATGCAGGGGCTTGGCTGGAGTGGCTGGACAACGAGGAGTTCTGGAACCCCGGATGGCGTGAAGAACCCTCAGAGGAGTAATCCATGCTGTTCTGGATTGCGCTGTTCACCGGCCTCGGTCTGACTGTGCTCTACTACTCGCGGCACCAGCCGTTCCCGGAGATCAGTAGCAGGTTCGCGCTCGTGCTGCTTGTCACGGGGGCAATCCTGTGGCTATCCACCACTGCTCCGAGGGCGACCGGCGAGTCAGTACCTGCGGTGGTCGCCACCATCATCGGAGGGGCTGCCGTGGTCATCGGGGTGATTCAGATGTCGATACTGCGCAATGACGTGATAGTGGGGCCCTTTGGAGGCGTCCTGCTGTGCATGGGTGCGACCAGTCTGATGGTGGATCGATGGTCGGGGATGGGGGAGGCGGAGCAGATTGGTTCCTTCGCCGTCGCCTCGCTGCTCGTCATGCTTGAAATCTACCTAGCATTCAGGGGTCTCGTGGTCGGGGTTCAGGGGATATCCTGGTCGAAATCCGGCTTGAGACAGGTCCGGCGTGGTCTGATTCATGGCCCAAAGGGGGCTATCTCCCACTTTGAGCGCTCGTGGGACATGGAAGACCCGTGGATCAATGCGATGAGTCATGCCGCGCTCGCTCTGATCCACCGCCACTCGGGTGATGCCGAAACCGAGCGTGAGCACATCGTCGAACTCGAGAAGTCGGGCGGGTGGGAGTCGGTGGACCAGTCGTGGATTGAAGCGATTGAGGAGGCTCTGAGTCAAATCCGGTCAGCGCCAAATCGGGACGATTGATAGCGCATAGCCGAATCGGAGAGCAGCATGGTTAGGATTACCAAGGTCCACACCGGAGCCGGCGACGGAGGTAAGACCCGTCTGTTGGATGGCACGGAGGTTGGCAAGGAAGACCCCCGTGTCAGACTCTACGGGACCATAGACGAGGTCAACTCACAGCTCGGAGTCGTCAGGATGGAACTCAACAGGATGCCGGGCGTCCCCGTCGAGGCGCGAAACTCCGCCGACGAGGCCATGGGCCGGGTGCAGCAGGAGCTCTTCGACATCGGTGGCGAGTGCTCGTGCACTCCCGGGAAGCTTCCCGAGCAGATGGTCCTCATCGGCTCTGACGCCGGTGACCGCTTGGTCGCCGAGATGGATTCGTGGCTCGAGGAGTTGGAGCCACTGGAGTCCTTCATAATGCCCACCGGATCACCGCCGGTGGCGACCCTGCATGTCGCCCGAACCGTGGCACGCAGAGCCGAGAGGCATGCGTGCTCGCTGCGCGAGACGGATGGTGATGATGCTGTGCGAGGCGAGGTCGTATCCTATCTGAACAGGCTCTCGGACTGGATGTTCGTGCTGGGCAGATGGATCTCGAGGATAGCTGGCGAGGAAGAGGTTCTGTGGACACCATTAGGAAAGCGTGAGGAGTGAACCATTGTGGAGGCCGTAGAAATCAGACTGCTTTGCCCATCTGTTGCAAGTGGCTTCTAGCGGAACGGAGTAACTCCTTCTCCTGCTCGAAAGTCAATTGTGCCTCGGCTGCGTCGAAGTCCAGCCACAGGTAGTTGGTGTGCTCATGTGAGAGGGTTACGTCGAGTTCG
>Ga0207965_1000440_pt1 | contig 12114 bp, 6 predicted proteins | sample Knorr_S23_td_O2m_FD_185609 | JGI IMG/M metagenome (GOLD analysis project Ga0207965, IMG submission 185609) | Marine microbial communities from Southern Atlantic Ocean transect - Knorr_S23_td_O2min_ad_571m_LV (SPAdes) (version 2) | ecosystem: Environmental > Aquatic > Marine > Oceanic | place...
GTAGTCGGCGTGGCCCGGCATGTCGACGTGGGCGTAGTGCCGGTTCGGGGTCTCGTACTCGACGTGGCTCACGTTGATCGTGATACCGCGCTCCCGCTCTTCGGGCGCCTTGTCGATGTCCTCGAAGCCGGTGAACTGCGTGGACTCGGGATCGCGGTCCGAGAGGACCTTGGTGATCGCCGCGGTCAGGGTTGTCTTCCCGTGGTCGATGTGTCCCATGGTTCCCACGTTCACGTGGGGCTTGTTGCGCTCGAACTGGGCCTTGGCCATTACGTTGCTTCCTTAGGTTTCTGTTCGGAGTTCCCTGGTCGTGTAGGCGTAGATCACTCGCCGTGTATACGGCGGGTGATCTCCTCCTGCACCGACCCGGGAGTCTGCTGATACGAGTCAAACTGCATGGTGTAGGTCGCGCGACCTTGGGTGCGCGAACGCAGGTCAGTAGCGTACCCGAACATCTCGGACAGCGGCACCTGAGCGCTGATCACCTGGTTGGTACCCCGGGCCTCCATATGGCCGACCCTGCCGCGACGGGCGTTTAGGTCGCCGACTACGTCGCCCATGTAGTTCTCCGGCGTGACGACCTCGACGGACATGATCGGCTCCAGGAGGACCGGCCTGGCCAGGCGTATCGCTTCGCGGAACCAGGCTTGCGCGGCGATCTTGAACGCCATCTCGGAGGAGTCCACGTCGTGCGACTTGCCGTCGTTCAGGCTGATCTTCAGTCCCAGGACCGGGAAGCCGGCCAGCGGTCCGTTGGTGGTCGCCAACTGCACGCCGGCGTCCACCGACGGTATGTACTCCTTGGGAATGCGACCCCCGCGGACGTTGTCCTCGAACAGGTAGGTCGACCCGTCCTCGGTGTAGGGCTCGAGGCTGGCCACGATCTCGGCGTACTGGCCCGACCCGCCGGTCTGCTTCTTGTGGGTGTACCGGTGGTCCAGGACCGGCCTGGTGATGGTCTCGCGGTAGGCCACCTGTGGACGGCCCACGTTGGCGTCGACCCGGAACTCCCGGAGCATCCGGTCGACCAGCACCTCCAGGTGGAGTTCGCCCATGCCGCCGATGATGGTCTGGCCCGTCTCCTCGTCGCTGCGGACGGTGAAGGTGGGATCCTCCTCGGCCAGTGCACCAAGGGCGTTGCCCATCTTGTCCTGGTCGGCCTTGGAGCGGGGCTCCACGGCTACGTGGATGACCGGCTCGGGGAACTCGAGCTGCTCGAGCACGATCGGGTGGTTCGGGTCACAGAGGGTGTCGCCGGTGCGGGTGTTCTTGAGACCGATGCCAGCCACGATGTCGCCGGTACGTACCTCGTCGCGGTCCTCGCGGTCGTTGGCGTGCATCTCGAGGATGCGGCCGAGGCGTTCCTTGTTGCCGGTGCGGGTGTTCAGCACCGCGGAGCCCTTGTCGAGCATGCCGCTGTAGGTCCGGAAGTAGACGAGCTTGCCGACGTGGGGGTCAGTCATAATCTTGAACGCCAAGGCGGCGAAGGGAGCCGAATCGTCGGCCTCGCGCTCCTCGACGTCGCCAGTCCTGGGGTGCACGCCCTCGACGGGCGGGAGGTCGATGGGCGACGGCAGGTACTCCACCACCGCGTCCAGGAGCGTCTGCACTCCCTTGTTCTTGAATGCGGAGCCGGTGAGGATCGGTACGCAGTGCCCGGCCAGGGTGCCGGTCCGCACGGCCGACCGCAAGTCGGTGGACGTGATCTCCTCCTCGCCGACGAACTTCTCCAGAATGTTCTCGTCGAACTCCGACAGGACGTCGATGAGTTCGGCCCGGTACCCCTCGGCCATGTCCACCAGGTCAGCCGGGATATCGACAACGTCCCAGGACGCACCCAGATCCTCGCCCTGCCAGACCAGGGCGTTCATCTCCACCAGGTCGACCACCCCGACGAAGTCCGACTCGGCGCCGATCGGCAACTGAATGACCGCCGCCTTGCAGCCCAGGCGCTCCCGGATGGTGCCCAGCACGAAAAAGAAGTCGGCCCCAGTGCGGTCCATCTTGTTGATGAAGCACATCCGGGGGACGTTGTACCGGTCGGCCTGACGCCACACCGTCTCGGTCTGAGGTTCCACACCAGCCACACCGTCGAACACGGCCACCGCACCGTCTAGGACCCGTAACGAACGCTCCACCTCCACGGTGAAGTCCACGTGGCCCGGGGTGTCGATGATGTTGATGCGGTGGTCATTCCAGAAGCAGCTGGTGGCCGCCGATGTAATGGTGATCCCTCGCTCCTGCTCCTGCTCCATCCAGTCCATGGTGGCGGCGCCGTCGTGGACTTCACCGATCTTGTAGTTCACACCGGTGTAGTAGAGGACCCGCTCGGTCGTCGTGGTCTTGCCCGCGTCGATGTGGGCCATGATCCCGATGTTGCGGGTCTTGTCGAGGGGGTGTCGCGTTGCCATCTCTATGCTCTGTATTCGTTGCTCGGTCGATCTCGGTCTCTGGTGCTGGACCTAGGCGGTATGCATGGGCGGTGCGGCATGCAGGCCGGGGCCGTGCCGGGTGCCGGGCCGACGTGGACGGCCGCTGCGGATCAAATGGAGGGGCGCCCCGAGGGGCAACTCACCACCGGTAGTGGGCGAACGCCTTGTTGGCCTCGGCCATCTTGTGGAGGTCCTCCCGGCGCTTCACCGATGAACCTAGGCCGTTCGAAGCATCCATGATCTCGTTAGCCAGCCGCTCAGCCATCGATCGCTCGCGACGGTCACGGGAGTAATTGACCAGCCAGCGGACGGCCAGCGTATTTGCCCGACGGGGACGGACCTCAACCGGCACCTGGTAGGTGGCACCACCGACCCGGCGGCTACGCACCTCGAGTTGCGGACGGACATTGTCGATAGCCCGTTTCAGGGTACCGACCGGTTCGCTGCCCGTCTTTTGCTCAACGGTGGAGAGTGCGGTGTAGACGATGCGCTCGGCGGTGGAACGCTTGCCTCGTTGCAGCACTTTGTTGACGAGCTGGGTGACCACCGTGGACCGGTAGACCGGGTCTGGGGTCAACTCACGACGATCGGCGGGGCCCTTGCGCGGCACGGTCAGCCTTCCTTTTTCGTGCCATAGCGGCTACGAGCCTGGCGTCGCTGACCGACGCCCGAGGTGTCCAGCGTCCCGCGGATCACCTTGTAGCGGACACCGGGGAGGTCCTTCACACGGCCACCGCGGATGAGCACGATGGAGTGCTCCTGGAGGTTGTGTCCCTCACCGGGGATGTAGGCCGTGACCTCGACGCCCGTGGTGAGGCGGACACGAGCCACCTTGCGTAGCGCGGAGTTCGGCTTTTTCGGCGTGGTGGTGTAGACCCGAGTGCACACCCCGCGCCGCTGGGGCGCTCCCTTAAGCGCAGGTGTGGCTTCCTTGCGGCGCTTGGACTGACGGCCCTTGCGGACCAGTTGCTGGATGGTGGGCACAGACCTACCTCGTCGATTGGAAAAACAGGGATTGCAATACCGCGACCGGGAACCGGCACCGGCCAACAATCGAGTCTACGGGTGGGCCTCCCCCACTCACAAACGTGTCGCCCGGGCCGGACCGACGTCACACGGCCAACTACCCGGCCTCGGGGGCCTCCTCGGTCGGAACGCCGATGGCGGTAGCTAGGTCGATCACGTCGGCCTCGTAGGCACCCTCGAATGCATCCTCGCCCGGGCCGACCTGACCGGCCAGCCATTCGGCGAGGTCCTGTTCCTCGTCAGCCGACGAGTAGAAGTCCATCGGCTTGTAGTCCGGGGCATGGGTGGCCACCCGCCGGTACTCCTCCAGACCGGTCCCAGCAGGGACCAGCTTGCCAATGATGATGTTCTCTTTGAGGCCGATGAGTTTGTCGCTCCGGCACTCGATGGCCGCCTCGGTGAGGACCCGTGTGGTCTCCTGGAAGGAGGCCGCCGAGAGCCACGACTCGGTGGCCAACGAGGCCTTGGTGATGCCCATGAGCTCGGGACGGCCCTCGGCGGGACGGCGACTCTCGGCCACCAGCATGCGGTTGGTCTCAGCGAAGAGGCGCTGGTCGACCTGCTCGCCGGGCAGGAAGTCCGACTCGCCAGGGTCGTTGATCTTCACCCGGCGAGTCATCTGACGGACGATGAGCTCGATGTGCTTGTCGTGGATGGACACGCCCTGGTCCCGGTAGACCTTCTGGACTTCCTCCACGAGGTACTGCTGTGTCTCGCGGACACCCTTGATCTCGAGCAGTTCCTTGGGATCGCGCGGGCCCTCAACGATGGCGTCGCCGGCTCGGACCTCCTGACCGTCGACCACCTCGAGGCGGGACGCCCCGACCACCGTGTAGACCTCCTCGGTGCCGTCGTCGGCCACCACGGTGACCTCCCGGCCTCGGCCCTCGTCCTCGCCGATCCGGACCACACCAGAGATACGGGCCAGGGTGGCCTTACCCTTCGGGGTACGGGCTTCGAAAAGCTCCACGACCCGCGGTAGGCCTCCGGCAATGTCCTTGCCGGCCACACCACCGGTGTGGAAGGTCCGCATGGTCAACTGGGTACCGGGCTCGCCGATCGACTGGGCGGCGATCACGCCGACCGCCTCGCCGACCTCGATCGCCTTTCCGGTAGCCAGAGACATGCCGTAGCTGGCCATAGACACGCCGGTGGCCGAGTCGTCGGTGAGCGGCGACAGGACGCGGACGCGGTCGATGTCGGGGTCGTCGCGTAACAGGTCGGCCTCGACCTCGCCGACGATCGTCCCGGCGGGAAGCAGGCGCCGACCACCCTTGGCCTTGGCGTGGGCGATGCCCCTACCCTCGGGGTCAGCGACCTCTACATCGTCGGCCAACGTGCGGCTGAACAGGCGGGTCTCCAGGTAGAAGCGCTGGTTCTCCACGTCAGCCTCGATGCCGTCGATCCAGATTCCGCGGACAGCGCCCTCGGCCTCGAAAGGATCGGTGTCGTTAACGATCAGCTCTTGTGAGACGTCGACCAGGCGACGGGTCAGGTAGCCGGAGTCAGCGGTTCGCAGCGCGGTATCGACCAAGCCCTTCCGGGCGCCCGGTGTGGCGATGAAGTACTCCAGCATCGCCAGGCCCTCGCGGAAGTTGGATTTGATGGGCCGGGGGATCATGTCGCCTCGGGGGTTGGCTACCAGGCCGCGCATACCGGCGATCTGGCGGACCTGCATCATGTTGCCCCGGGCACCCGACTTGACCATCATGTCAATCGGGTTGAACCAGTCGGCCTCCAGGGCCTCCACCATCCGCGCTGTGACCTCCGAGGTGGCCGAGTTCCAGATCTCGACCTCCTTCTGGCGACGCTCACCGTCGGTGATGATGCCGCGCCGGAACTGAGTCTCGACTTTCTCGGCGTCCTTCTCGTGCCGGTCCAGGATCTCCGCCTTTTCCGAAGGTGTCTTGACGTCGTCGATGGACACGGTCAGCCCGGAACGGCTGGCGTACTCGAAGCAGATGTCCTTGAGGGCGTCCAGACACTCGGCGACCACCTTCTTCGGGTAGCGCCGGGCCAGATCGTCGACGATGAGGCCCAGTTGCTTCTTATCCATTTGCTGGTTCACGAACGTGATGGCCTTGCCGGGCAGGCCACCGAGCTCGAGGGGCTCCGACGACTTCCGGGGCAAGGCGGCGTTGAAGAACACCCGTCCGGGCGTGGTGGTGTGCCAGGTGGCAGCGCTCCCGTTGGCCGGCGTCTCGATCAACTCCGGATACTCGTCGGACCGGAACTGGATCCGGGCATGTAGGTGAACGTCACCGCTCTCGACGGCCCACCCAAGCTGGTCCACATCGCGGAACACCTTGCCTTCGCCGGTCAGCCCCTCGACCTCGGCGGTGAGGTAGTAGGCGCCGATGACCATGTCCTGGGTCGGGGTGACCAGCGGACGACCGTGAGCCGGACTGAGAACGTTGTTGGCCGACAGCATCAGAACCCGGGCCTCGGCCTGAGCCTCCGACGACAGCGGCAGGTGGACGGCCATCTGGTCACCGTCAAAGTCGGCGTTGAAGGCGGTGCACACCAGCGGGTGGATCCGGATGGCCTTGCCCTCGACCAGCACCGGCTCGAAGGCCTGAATGCCCAGCCGGTGGAGTGTGGGGGCGCGGTTCAGCAGTACCGGGTGCTCGCGAATAACGTCCTCCAGAACTGTCCACACGAGGGGTTTGCGCCGCTCGACCATGCGCTTGGCCGACTTGATGTTCTGGGCAAACTCCTCGTCTACCAGCTTCTTCATGACGAACGGTTTGAACAGTTCGAGCGCCATGACCTTGGGCAGGCCGCACTGGTGGAACTTAAGTGTGGGGCCGGCCACGATGACCGACCGGCCCGAGAAGTCGACCCTCTTGCCGAGCAGGTTCTGACGAAACCGGCCTTGCTTGCCCTTAAGCATGTCGGACAGCGACTTGAGCGGCCGGTTACCTGGGCCGGTGACCGGACGACCACGACGGCCGTTGTCGAACAGGGCGTCGACTGCCTCCTGAAGCATTCGCTTCTCGTTATTGACGATGATGGTCGGTGCCCCGAGGTCCAGGAGCCGCTTGAGGCGGTTGTTCCGGTTGATGACCCGGCGGTACAGGTCATTCAGGTCGGAGGTTGCGAAACGACCGCCGTCCAACTGCACCATGGGACGCAATTCCGGCGGGATGACCGGGACGGCGTCCAGGATCATGGCCCGGGGCTCGTTGACCCGACGTCCGTGCTGGTCCCGACGGTTGAAGGCGGCGACGATCTTCAGCCGCTTAATGGCCTTCTGCTTGCGCTGGACGCTTAGCGGCTTCTGGCCCTCCGGCGGGTCAATCATTGACCGGAGCTTGACCTCTTCATCATCGAAGTTGATCCGGTCGATGAGCTGAGCCAGGGCATCGGCACCCATACCACCCTTGAAGTAATCACCCCACCGGTCCTCTAACTCACGCCAGAGCATGTCCTCTTCGACTATCTGGCGGGCAAACAGGCCGGTGAACTCGTCCCATGCCCGGTTCAGGACATCGAGCTCCTGCTCGTACTGCTCCCTGATGAACTGGAGGTCCTTTTCTGCCGCCTTAGCCCGGGCCTTCAACTCAGACTCCTTGGCGCCCTCGGCCTCCATCTCGACCAGCTCGCCCTCCAGGTCCTCCTGGCGGCGGTTCAACTCGCGGTCACGCTCCTCCTCGATGGCCAGACGCTCCTCGGCCAACTCGGCCTCCAGCCCCGGCAGATCCTCGTGGCGCTTCTCCTCGTCGACCCAAACGACCATGTTGGCGGCGAAGTAGATGACCTTCTCCAACTGCTTGGCCTTCAGCTCCTCGCGTGGCTCGGTGCCCATGAGCAGGTAAGCCAGCCAGGACCGAGTGCCCCGCAGGTACCAGATGTGAACGGCCGGGGCGGCCAGCTCGATGTGGCCCATCCGGTCACGTCGGACCTTGGACCGGGTGACCTCCACGCCGCACCGCTCACAGATAATCCCCTTGAAGCGGACCCGCTTGTACTTGCCGCAGTAGCACTCCCAGTCCTTCTGCGGGCCGAAAATCTTCTCGCAGAAGAGCCCGTCCTTCTCCGGCTTCAGGGTGCGGTAGTTGATGGTCTCCGGCTTCTTCACCTCTCCGTTGGACCACATGCGGATTCCGTCCGCGGTAGCCAGGCCGATGCGTAGCTGGTCGAATTCGTTGACGTCGAGCACTGTGTCTTCCTGCGTCTCGTTGTTCGTGTCGTAAGGGTCAGTGAACGAGGCCGGCGGCCCGGCGCTCGTCCTCTTCGTCGGAACCCCGCTCCGGGCGGGATAGGTCAATGCCGAGTTCCTCGGCGGCGCGGTAGACGTCCTCGTCGAAGTCGCGCATCTCGATCTCTCGCCCGTCCTCGCCAAGCACCTCGACATTCAGGCAAAGAGATTGCATCTCCTTGATGAGAACCTTGAAGCTCTCGGGGATGCCGGGCAGGGGGATGTTCTCGCCCTTCACGATGGCCTCGTAAACCTTCACTCGGCCGAGCACGTCGTCCGACTTGAGGGTCAGGAGTTCCTGCAGGCAGTAGGCGGCGCCGTACGCCTCCAGAGCCCACACCTCCATCTCGCCGAACCGCTGGCCACCGAACTGGGCCTTCCCACCCAACGGTTGCTGGGTGATCATCGAGTACGGACCGGTGGAGCGGGCGTGAATCTTGTCGTCCACTAGGTGAGCCAGCTTCAGGATGTAGACGTACCCCACCATCACAGCGCTGTCGTACGCCTCACCGGTTCGCCCGTTGTAGAGAGTGGCCTTACCGTCCAACTGGACCATACGCCCGCCGTCGACCGTCTCGGGCCGCAGGTTGGCCAGGATTTTTTGGATCGTGGGGTGCCGGCCGGCCCGGTCCTCCTCGTCCCAGTGGGCCCCGTCAAATACTGGCGTCGCCACGTGGACGGCAGGCTCGGTCGAGGGACGGGTCTTTTTCTCGATGCCGCGCACCGGGTCGGACCCGACACCCTCGCCATCGATCTCCCAACCCCACCGGGCGCAGTACCCGAGGTGAGCCTCCAGTACCTGCCCGACGTTCATCCGTGACGGAACGCCCAACGGGTTGAGGAGGATGTCGACCGGCGTCCCGTCGGCCATATAGGGCATGTCCTCGACGGGAAGGATCTTGGAGATGACGCCCTTGTTGCCGTGCCGGCCAGCCAACTTGTCGCCCACGCTGATCTTGCGCTTCTGGCCCACGTAGACCCGGACCAGCTGGTTGACGCCCGGAGGCAACTCGTCACCGTCGTCGCGGTTGAACACCTTGACATCGATGACCTTGCCCGCCTCGCCGTGCGGAACCTTCAACGAGGTGTCGCGCACCTCACGCGCCTTCTCGCCGAAGATGGCTCGGAGAAGACGCTCTTCCGGGGTCAGCTCGGTCTCACCCTTGGGCGTGACCTTCCCGACCAGCACATCGCCGGGCGCCACCTCAGCACCCACCCGAACGATGCCCAGATCGTCCAGGTCAGCCAGGATCTCGTCCGACAGGTTGGGGATGTCCCGTGTGATCTCTTCGGTCCCCAACTTGGTATCTCGGGCGTCGATCTCGTGCTCCTTGATGTGGATCGACGTCAGGACGTCGTCCTTGACCAGGCGCTCGGACAGGATGATGGCGTCTTCGAAGTTGTAGCCCTCCCACGACATGAAGGCCACGAGGAGGTTCTTACCGAGGGCCAACTCGCCGTCGTCGGTGGACGAGCCGTCGGCCAGCACCTGGCCCGACCTCACCCGCTGGCCTGGAGCGACCCGGATCTTCTGGTTGATGCAGGTGTCCTGGTTGGACCGCACATACTTGAGCAGCGGGTGGACCGTCGAGCCGGACTTCCGGTAGTCGACCGTCACCGTGGTGCCGTCGATTGCCGTTACCGTGCCGTCCTCGAGGGCCAGCAGCATGTCCGCCGCGTCGTGGGCGGCGCTGGCCTCGATACCGGTGCCGATGTACGGGGCCTCGGACTGGATAAGCGGCACCGCCTGCCTCTGCATGTTGGCTCCCATGAGGGCACGGTTGGCGTCGTCGTGCTCGAGGAACGGGATCAGAGCGGTGGCCACAGACACGATCTGCTTCGGTGAGACGTCCATCAGCTGGACCTCTTCCGGCGGCACGTACGAGATCTCAGTCGTGGCGCCAAAGAAAACGTCCTGTTCCAACTGGAGCCGGAGGTCCTGGAGCGAGGCGGCCTGCGGCGACCGCCGGACAAGAACCCGCTCGTTGCGGAAGGTTCCGTTGGGGTTGAGGGGTGCGTTCGCCTGGGCGACGACGTACTCCTCCTCCTCGTCGGCGGCTAGCCAGAGGATCTCGTCGGTGACCTTGCCCTTCTTCACGGCCCGGTACGGCGACTCGATGAAGCCAAAGGGGTTCACCCGGCCGTAGGTGGCCAGGCCACCGATAAGGCCGATGTTGGGGCCCTCCGGGGTCTCGATTGGGCACATCCGGCCGTAGTGGGAGAAGTGGACGTCACGGACCTCAAAGCCGGCTCGTTCACGGGACAGGCCACCGGGACCGAGGGCCGAGAGGCGACGGCGGTGGGTCAGCCCGGAAAGGGGGTTCACCTGGTCCATGAACTGGGAGAGCTGGCTGGTGCCGAAGAACTCCTTGATGGCGGCCACCACGGGTCGGATGTTGATCAGCGAGGTCGGGGTAATGGACTCGACATCCTGGGTGGTCATCCGCTCGCGAACTACGCGCTCCATCCGGGACAGCCCGATGCGCAGCTGGTTCTGGATGAGCTCGCCCACCGACCGGATGCGACGGTTGGCGAAGTGGTCCTGGTCGTCAAGGCGATAGCCAGGCTCGCCCTTGGCTAGGTGCAGCAGGTAGGTGCAGGTAGCCAGGACCTCGGACCGGGTGAGGACCGGCGAGTCGGGATCGGGACGCTCTAACTCAATGCCGAAGAGCTTCTCGTTCTTCTCGATCTCGGGGCCGAGCTTACGGTTCAGTTTGTAGCGGCCGACCCGGGACAGGTCGTAACGCCGGGACTCGAAGAAGGCGTTGCGCAGGTAGGCCCGGGCGGCCTCGACCGAGGGCGGTTCGCCGGGGCGAACCCGCTTGTAGATCTCCAGGAGGGACTCCTCCTGGGTGGGGGCGAGGTCCTTGTCCTTCTCCCACTGCCCCTCGAGGTAGTCGAAGTGGCGGACGAAGCGTTCCAGGAAGCCCGGCTCGTTCTCCTCGTCGTAGCCCAGGGCCCGCAGGAGGGTGAACATCGACAGGCGACGTTTGCGGGCTACGCGGGTCCCGGCGGTGACGTCCTTGCCTGGCTTCTGTTCGACGTCGAACTCGATCCACTCGCCGCGGTAGGGGTGGATGGTGCCGGTGACCAGCTGGTGCTTGGCCAGGTTCCGGAGCCGGTAACGCTCACCAGGCTGGAAGATGACGCCCGGCGATCGGACGAGTTGGGACACCACGACTCGCTCAGTGCCGTTGATGACGAAGGTCCCCTTCTCGGTCATCATCGGGAAGTCCCCCATGAAGACCGTCTGCTCCTTGATCTCGCCGGTGTCGGCGTTCATGAAGCGGGCCCGTACAAAGATCGGGGCGGAGAAGGTCATGTCCTTCTCCTTGCACTCCTCCACCGTGAACTTGGGCGGAGGGCAAAGGTCCTCGTCCTTGGGATCGAATTCCAGCTCAAGCGAAAGCGTCTCACTGAAGTCCGTGATCGGACTGAGGTCAGAGAACGTGTCGCCGATCCCCTCCCTACGGAACCACTTGAAGGACTTCCGCTGGATGTCAATCAGGTGTGGTAGCGGGAGGACTTCCTCCAGATTGCCGAACGAATAACGGTCCCGAACGAGGGGGCGAGCAGACACCTAAAACTCCTGGCCGAGAGTCATGAACGTGGGCGAGCCGGAAACGCGACAGGGGACGTGTCGAAAACAACACGAACGACAGGCGCGACCACGGCAACAGGGAATACTAGTGCCCGCGCAGCCAAGAGCGCAACCCTGCGGGCAGCACAACCAGACCCCTAAGGGCCGATCCAGGGCAAACGGTACGTGACCCCTTTCCGGTGGTCAAGCACCGTCATCGAACCGCAATGCGCAACCTTGCGTCGGGAAAGCCGATCGTGTATGGGCCACAACACCAGTCGCCTTCAGGTAATCCGAAAACTACGTGATCCCCGGGGTTCGCCCCGGGGATCACGTATCGGTCGACGGCGACGCCGCCGACCGGACTACTTAAGCTCGATCGAAGCGCCCGCGGCCTCAAGGGCCTCTTTGGCCTTCTCGGCGTCCTCCTTGGAGGCACCCTCCAAAACGGCGTTGGGGGCACCGTCCACAAGGTCCTTGGCATCCTTCAGCCCGAGGTTCGTAAGCGCACGGACCTCCTTGATGACCTGGATCTTCTTGTCGCCAGCGCCGGTCAGGACGACGTCGAAGGAGTCCTGCTCCTCCTCCTCGTCACTGTCGTCGCTCGCCGGGGCGGCGGCCACGGCCACCGGGGCCGCTGCGGTCACACCGAACTTCTCCTCGAAGTCCTTCAGCAACTCGCTTAGCTCCAGCACGCTCATCTCGGCGATCGCGTCGAGGATCTCTTCCTTCGTCGCCATGATCACTCCTCTTCCTTGTTGTCGGTGTCGGTGGCTTCGTCGGCGGACGCCTCATCGGCGACCTCCGCATCGGCTTCGTCGGCAACCGCCACCTCGTCGGCGGCATCGGCTGCATCGGTTTCCTCGTCGGCGGAC
>Ga0207965_1000447_pt1 | contig 12007 bp, 9 predicted proteins | sample Knorr_S23_td_O2m_FD_185609 | JGI IMG/M metagenome (GOLD analysis project Ga0207965, IMG submission 185609) | Marine microbial communities from Southern Atlantic Ocean transect - Knorr_S23_td_O2min_ad_571m_LV (SPAdes) (version 2) | ecosystem: Environmental > Aquatic > Marine > Oceanic | place...
CTCGTTCTACACCAACTCATTCCTCCACACGACCGGGGGTGTATACGACCTGACTAGGCTTGCGACTAGATTCGATTCCGACGGTGGGGGCCATGCCAATGCCTGCGGTTGCAGGATACAGGCGCTAGAGGGTGGTGGCGTGACTCACCGAGTGGTGACTCGTGGTGATATCGAGACAAATCTGAAGGCCTGGCTCGAGATGTGGGCGGAGCGTTGATCACAGGATCTTGAGCAGATAGAGGAAGCCGAGGAAGGCGTGGATTACAACCAGCATCACCATCACATCGCTGATTCTTCCGTGGAATTCCTTGCTGCGGGCAAACGACTTCCCCGCCGACTTCAAGTCACGTGTCTTGCGACCCATCCTCCACAGAGTAATCATGAACAGTAGTCCCAACAGACCGGCCCATCCGTGGAAGTGCCCGGGGACGAGATAAGCAGTCGCTTCAAGCCCGTCGAGCCTCGCTCTCGTGATGTGCGCTCCGAATGCAAGTGCAATCACACCGATGACCGCTGCCATCATCTTGTCACCAGTTGCTTGGTGGTCCTCCAAGGAAGCGGCCCTCTCAGCGCCTCTCAGAAGCAGGCTCTGTTGCCTCCAGCGGCGTTGTCTGACGAATAGCCAGATGAGGGTGAGTGCTGCGATTGGGTGCAGCAGCAGCACTGCAGAGCTGACGGAGTCCACGAGTCGTGCTGCGGCTGCGACGCCTTGAGTTCTCTCTACGGACGCCTTGCATAGCAAGGCGATGTGTTGATGAATGGAAGTGCCTGGAGAGAACCCCCGAGGGCGTCCGATGGAGGGCTATCTTCACGAGTGTCTAGAACTCCTGCATAGAGCAGGAGATGACGTAGGCAGACGCAGGAAGGTCATTCAGCGTCCCAGAGCGTGGTCGCTGCTGCCTTTCGAATGGAGGGCGCTGGCCTTCCTCGCGGCTAACAAGGCGGCACCCGAGGCAATAGGAATCGAGGCTGGACCGGGCAGGAGTCCCTCTCAACCTCAGAGAATCGGACGTAGGGGAGGGAGGGGTAAGGTCAGGAGCATTGATGACAGACTCGCAGGACCTTTTGATGTTCTTGCATCGGATGAGCCTGCGGCCTACAAGCTCGCTGTGCTGTGTGCCCACAAGGGAAAACCCGGTGCGTCTTGGGACGCCTCGCTGGACTCACAGATGAGTGCGCTTCGCTCTGTCTGTGAGAAGGGCATCCACCCAGTCTGGATACGGCTCGCCAGAGAGGCCCCGCTTCTGGCTGAAATGGCTCAATTCCCGGTCATTGAGGCCGAGAATCGGGACTTCGACTCTGGCGATTGGGTGAAGGCGGCTTGCTTCGACCCACTCGACCGAGGCAGCCTCAGGGAGTGGTTGTCGATGGAACTGCCATTCGCGACCAATTCCGAGCAGGACCATGCACTCCAGAGCATTAGGCAGGATCTCGCGGGGGGCCGAGCTAGGCCTGACATGTGGATACGTTGGATGAGGCCATCTTTGAGAGGGCTCAGCGGAGAGGGTGCTCTCCTCGAAGGCATCCTGCTCGCTTCAGCCTCCAAGGACGCAGCCAGAGAGGTCCTCGGGAGTCTCAAAGGAGAGGGTCCCGGTGAGTTGGCCAGCAGACACTCGATGCTAATCGGGATACGTTCCGGGGAGCTCTCGGAATGGCGGGCATGCGCCGATCAGGAGGAAGATGACGGATTGAGTGAGGCCCTCAGAGTCGCTGCTTGGAGGAATGTCGAGGATTGCGCTGTCGAGGTTTCTGCGAAAGACCTCCTGAATGGAGCTGAAGTCCTGAGTCGGGTAGGGGAGTCACTGCCCAACACGCTCAGGTGGAGAGTCGCCTCTGACCTAGTATCTCAGAGTAGGGCCTCTGAGGCGCTTGGCTTCGCAGAAGGAGCGGTTTTCAGCGTCGGTGAGCATGCCTCGACCGCTCTGGACATCTTAGCAGAGGTAGAGTCGGAGAGCCTTAATCGGGCCCTCTGCGAATCCATCACCTCGATGGACGAGGACAGTCTGCTGATGGTAATGAGGCATGAAGAAGCATCGATCCAGATCAGGCTACAGGCGGCGAGTAAACTGTGGGAGTCGGGGTCAATCAGGCACACCGATGAGATACTGAACATGTTCACCGAAGCCGCTGACATCGAAAGTCTCGTGGCGGCCTTCGAGAGCGATTCTTCTCTGTCTAGGGCATATCCTCACAGAGTGCTATTGTCGTGGCATCTGCTCCCCGGCAGCTCACGAACTGACAGGGACTCGTTGACTGAGTTGCGGAAGACCTCACTGAAGTCAATCGATGAGTCTGCTGGAGACGATATCCTCTCTGACGCCTCTGTCGCCCTAATCTCGCTGCTCGACGGACTGCCTCGGGATATGGATTCCGTTCACGGCAAACTGGACTCTGACGGGCTCAGGTCCCTCAATGAGGTGAGAAGGGCACTGTCGCCGGATGGAGACGGGGTCGTCAGGGAGAGCAAGATAGGGAATCTGCGGGATTCTATCCAAAGGGCTGATCTGACTCATCTGGAGAGGCGCTTGTTCGACGCCCTGATCGTCGCGCTGCTGCTGAATCGTGCTGCGATGGACCTTCAGATAGGGGTCGGTGAGGGGGAGAGAAGGGCCGTCCAGTCGCTCAGTCGACTGTGTGAGGACCCCAGCGTCGCGATGCGCACCATTGCAGCCGTGACCAATTTGGTCATCGAGCACAATCTCGGAGTTATCGCTCTGGAGGACTGGTACCGCGAGCACGACAAGTCAGGCCCTGAGTTCCAGATTGTGAGAGCGGCTATCCTACGCGACAGCGGAGACCGTCTGAACGCAGCCCGAGCCTACAAGGACGCCGCCATGAAGCTGCGACTGGACTTCGAGCGCTCAGCACTGGTTCTGCGGAAGTCGCTGATCGAGTTCGCTCATGCAGCGGGTTGGGGGGAAGCGGTCTCCTTAATCGATGCTCATCCAGCCCTATCCAGCTCGGTCTCCAAGCGCTTCAAGCTCTATCTAAGAACCTGCAAGGACCATGATGACGGCAACACCAACAACTCAAGCACTAGGTTGATCGAGTTCGCGGCCCGGGAGGAGGAGCTCACTCGGAACGGCTCTCAGGAGAGCATCAGGGCTAGGAGAGTCGAGGTTCTCGAGGGACTGTACAGATACCCCGACGAACACGGACTGCCGCCGGACCCCTTCCAAGGAAGGGTTAGGGCCGCTCTGCAGGAGGTCAGGATCTCTGAAACCAGCAGGCAGACCGACTTGGAGAGGAGGTTCATAATCGAGATGAGGGGGAAGAAGGACCCGCGTGAGATCACCATCCTCGCTATGGAGGTCGCTGATACTGATCCCATCAACGGATTGAGGATGCTGGAGAAGGCCATCACCTCTGGAGAACTGGGCCCTAAGGAGGCTGACACTCTGAAAAAGAGCCAGCGGGCCCTGTTCGCGAGCCACAGTGGCGCCATTCCGGTGGAGCAGAGGAGGACTCTCAGGAGCCTTTTCCTGAAGCCGCTCATCATGGTCGACACGAACATCCTAATCGAGGCTCTCAAAGATGACTTGCTCAAGGAGCTCTCAGCAGACAGTCTAGGCAGCCTCAATTGGACGGTAGAGAGGGCTTTCCACTGGATGCTCCGCCGGCGCGCCGGTGAGGGCAGAGTTCTGCTTCACATCCCTCCTGCCGCTAGAGGAGAGTTCATGCATCGAGCCAAGAGCCCTGAATCGGTGCTGAGGTTGTTCTCGGACACCTACATCGACAAGGCGGTTTGGACCGAGGTGGTCAACGATGCTTTCCTGAAACAGAGAACAGATGCTATCTGCGAAGCCTTCGATTCGTGGCGCAACCCTACCTTGGGAGATATCGGAGATGAGATTGATCTGGAGGATTTCCTGCTGGCCCACAGAGAGGTCTTCCAACTGATCGACAAACAGAAGAGGAAGGGAGGGAAATCCCCGATGAGGACTTCGATCAAGGGCGAGGGTATCTACCCCGAGAAGGGGGATCGTGACATCATGCAGGACGCAGCGGCTCTCGCATCGACCAGCATATCCGATGTGGGCAGCGTTCTGGTCGCCACTCGGGACTCCGACTTCAGACTGGTCTCGCGAGCGCTCGAGGAGGAGTACGGATTCGGGGTGGTGGGCGATGCCCAGCAACTAAACGACAGAGTCCTGTGAATTACTGACGAGTTTTGGATTTGAGTTCAGTGACTCCCCCAATCGCCTCATGACCACTGTAGCAGACTCAATGTTGCGCACCGTCTCGACGCTCTTGCCTGCGGAGTAGAATTTCTTCTTCTTCGCTGTGTTCTTGCTCTTGCTCCTAGAGAGGTACCTCAGGCGGAAGAATGAGTTCGCATTCAGCATCATCCGGGCTGTGTGCTTGAACCGGCTATCCAGAAGTTTGCGCATCAACCAAGAGTTCTCCTGTTTGAAGCCGGGGGACTTAATCACCGAGATTGGCACTCCAGTCAGACGATTGGTCCAGGTGATGTCGTCCTCTCGGGCATCGACTATGGCGTCCTTGTAGTCCTCTGGGGTGTTGCACTCTGTGGTGGCGATGAACCTCGTCCCCATCTGAACGCCGTCGTAGCCGATCTCCATGGCCTTGTTCAGTTCCACCTCACTGCCTATCCCACCGGCACAAATCAACGGCAGCCCCATGTCAGACAACTCCTCGTAAATCTCTTCCATTGACATCGGTCCAAGGTGCCCCCCAGCTCGGTCGTTGACGCATATCAGGCCGTCGACGCCGCACTCCTTCCCCTTCTCTGCCCACTTGCGATTGGTGACATCGTGGTAAACCACGCCGCCATAGGCGTGGACCTTCTCACATACCCAATCGGGCTTGCCCAGTGAAGTGACAAAGAAGCGGATGCCTTCCTCGAGCGCGATGTCAATCCAGCCATTCATCTTGTCGAAGTACTTCTTACTGCCCTTCTCAATGAGGGCGTTGAACCCGATGGGCTTGTCAGTGAGGGTGCGCATTAGGCGTATTCCCTCCCGCAGGTCGTGACCGTGCACGTATGTCATCGAGACGGGTTGCATGATTGCTAGGCCCCCGCCTTCAGCGGCTGCGGCAACTAATTCGGGATTCGAGCACGGGTACATCGCGCCGCAGATAATTGGGTACTCGACCCCCGCGTCCTCAGTGAATTTGGTGCTGAACAATCCATCACCTTCTATCAATCACTAGGAAGTTCCACTTGAACATCCATTCGGAAACAATGTCCCCGGAAGAATCCCTGCCGACTGACTTGAGGTCGCATTCGACAGATTCTCCACTCACACGGCTCTGCTCTATGGCGTCGCGTGCGGCTGAGACCCCATCGCAAGTGAACCTGATCCGTCCCTTGGCGCGCTTGCCGAAGCTGGCCTCGGTACCCACTACGAACATCCGGAGCTTCTCGGGCATGGCTCGCGACATCGCGAACGGGGCCGCCCCGGTCGCCAGTTCGGCTCCCATCCCTTGGACAGCCCAGTACATCGTCTTGAACGGGTTCTGTGAGCGCCACCCACCCGGGATCGAAGTGACGCATGCCTCGTCGTCAATTCGGTCCAAGCGTAGCCCCGCGAATCTGGCCGTGGGCATCGAGACGAGGGAGAACAGGCGAAACTTGACTGGGCCACGAAGACCCTTGTATTCCGCAGCCAGCTTGCTGTCGTCTATCGGCATGGGGCTACCCCATCAGTGAATCCACAATCTCACAGTATCGCTCCATCGCAGCCGCTTCAGTGGTTCCGGCGACGCCTTTCCATGCCTTGTGCTTCGCGCGATCCCTCAGGCCTCCGCGGGGCTTGCCCTCGCAGTCTCCCTCGGTCGCCTGCTTGTACAGAGCATACATCTCGAGCAGTTTCTCGTTCGATGGCCTAGTCGGCAGCTCCCATGCCTTCTTGGAGGCGCGCTCGAAGCGCATCTTGAGGCTCCGGCCCGCTTTCCCGTCAGGCATCAGAACATCTCCGCAGGGTAGTCCATCAGGGACTTGGGTCCTGATTGGATCTTAGCAGCGAGACTCACAGTCTCAGGGTAGATCCGCTTGAAGAAGAAGCGCGCGCTGGCCAACTTGGCGTCGTAGAACGGCTCGCCCTGCCTCTCTAGGCACACCTTCGCCATCTTGGCCCACATGTAGCCAAGCAGTACATTTCCGAAGTAGCGGCAGTAATCAGTCGCACCGGCCGCGAGGAAGTGTGGATTGGCCATCCCTTCGGCAATCATCAGGAGGGTGATCTGCTGCAGTCCCCTGACACCCTGATGGAGGGGTTTGTTGAATTCACCCATCTCGGGGATGTCGCGGTTCTCCTCGATGAACTCGGTCAATGGCCACATCAGATGACGGAGGTTCTTACCCATGTTCTGGGTGATTTTGCGCCCGGCCAGGTCTAGGGCTTGAATTCCGTTGGTTCCCTCCCAAATCTTTGATATCCTGACATCGCGGTAGAATTGCTCGACGCCGAACTCGCTGCAGTAGCCGGCTCCGCCCATGACCTGTATGCAGGTGGAACAGGTCTCACAGCCAAGATCGGTGAAGTGGGCTTTGATGACAGGGGTGAACAGAGCCACCAGCGCCTCGGCATGCTCGGCCACCTCCGGGTCGTCGCTGTGCATCTGATCAAGCAGGATGCCGGTCCAGGCAGCGAGGGCTCGACAGCCCTCGTTGTTGACCTTGGCCTCGAGGAGCATGCGGCGGACGTCGGGGTGAACCAGAATGTTGTCAGCGGGCTCAGTTGGATCGCGGACGCCCTTCAGATCACGTCCCTGGCGGCGCTCTCGCGACCAAGCGAGGGCGTTCTGGTAGGCGATCTCGGCCAGACCGAGTCCCATCATCCCTGTAGCTAGGCGCTCGCGATTCATCATCTGGAACATCAACGGCATGCCGCCGTGCAGAGGGCCGACCAGCCAGCCTACGCTGTCATCGAAGTTCATGACGCAGGTCGGAGAGGCGTGCAGCCCCATCTTCTCCTCGCTGCCCGAGCAGGTCACTCCGTTGTGCTCAGAGACTAGGTCGTGGGAAATTCCCTCGACACCACCAGACTCCCACTCCGCTGGCAGATACTTGGGGACTAGGAAGAGAGAGATGCCTTTGGTGCCCTCCGGTCCTCCAGGAGCCTTGGCGAGAACCAGATGAACGATGTTCTCTGCCATGTCGTGCTCTCCGTAGGTGATGAAAATCTTAGTGCCGGATATCCGGTAGGTGCCGTCGTCCTCTGGCTCTGCCCTAGTCGTGATGATGCCTAGGTCAGTCCCAGCGTGAGGTTCTGTCAGGCACATCGTGCCGGCCCACTCGCCTGAGGCGAGGTTTGAGGCGAAGTAGTCGATGAGATCCTGCCTGCCATTGGCCGCGAGAACCTCGTAAACGCCTATAGAAAGTGCTGGGAGGACACTGAGGGCCATGCAAGCGGAAGTACCGAACTCAGCCCAAGTGACCGCTTGGAAGAAGGTGGGTACGCCCATGCCGCCGTGCTCGGGCTTGCAGGAGGTTGAGAGCCATCCCTCATCGATGCCCTTGCGGTATGCGTCCTTGAATTCCTGCGGCATGGAGATGCTTCCGTCCTCGAACTTCAGACCCTCTCTGTCACCCAGTTCGTTAATTGGTAGCCAGACCTCCTTAGCATGCATCGCCCAGCCCTCTGTAAGCATGGTGAGGAAGTCGGCATCGAAGTCCTCGTAGCCCAGACCCTCTATCGAGCCGATAGCGTCGAAGACCTCGTTGAACAGGAAGTCATATTCCCTGATGGGCGGCTCCCACACTGTCATTCTCTCACCTCAATTCCTCAGCGGCTTGCCGGTCTCCAGCATGTGCTCCATCCTCGCCAGCGAGTCCTCGTGACGCCCGAGCCTGCCAATCGCTTCCCTCTCCATGGTGAGGATGTCGTCCTCCTCCGTGGTCTCAGTCATGTCGGTGTCTCCTCCAGACAGTATCCAAGCCAACTCGTTGGTTACCACGACATCGTGAGGAGTGGCCTGGCCTGAGAGTGCGAGATCCCTGACCGCGAGTTCGAGCGCTGTCCTTCCGGTCGGGCCGGGGAGATTGTAGGTGCGCGGCTCGGGAGGCTCGTAGCCGCTTGATAACTCAAGCGCACGGGCCTTGGCATCGGCGAGCAAGCGGTCTCGATTCATCGTGATGCCATCACTGGGTCCGAGGAAACCCATCGAGCGGGCCTGCTCGGCCGACTTCGCTACCTGAGCGGTTCCAATGTACTCGAATGCCTTCATGACAGGCCCCATAGGACCCTCCGACACCAATCCAAAGTCGCGCAGGCGCCCCATCAGCTCCTTGCAGCCGCCCCAAGCGGGGATGATTCCTACTCCGACCTCCACCAATCCGATGTATGACTCGGCGTGGGATTGAATGGCGTCGCAGTGCATCAGCACCTCGGCACCGCCTCCCAAGCACATCCCGGCCGACGCGGCGACCACTGGCACCTCGCAATACTTCACTGCCTGATACGTGTCCTGTCCAGCGGCGATGAAGTCCTCGACATCTTTCCAGGCCGCTAAATTGACCGCGAAGAGCACTAGGCCCAGATTGGCTCCGGCACAGAAGTTGGAGCCATCGTTGCCGATTACGATGCCCTTCCAGCCCTCTGATTCGGCTAAGTCGACCGCGTTGACCAGCATCTCGATGTTCATCGGGTCCATCGCATTCATCTTCGAGTGGTACTCGACGAGAAGAATCTCATCCCCCATGTCCCAGATGCTGGCCGAACCGTTGCGCTTGAGCGGCTTGCCCCGGCGCTTGAGGTCGGCGACGGTGAGGGTCGATTCGGGGCGGTCGACTGCGACCATCGAGCCGTCCGGAGTAAGCCTCTGGATCTCGCCGTCCTCAATCGAGTAGAAGCCTCCGTTGTCGGCGGCGGTCGTGAGGAAGGGTGGCACGCTGCGCCCACTCGCCTCAAGCCGCTCGACCATGCTCGCTGCGCCGATGGAGTCCATCATTTCGAAGGGGCCGCGCTTCCAGTTGAATCCCGCCTTCATCGCGCTGTCTATCGAATGGACGTCGTCGGTCACGTCGGGTACGAGGTGCGCTGCGTAGGCCAGCGAGTCAAGTAGGATGTCTGAGACGAAGGCGGCACCCTCGTCCGGGTAGTCCATTAGAGGGCCGAGACCTTGCTTACCCATCCTAGCCGAGGGAAACGCTGCCTTGCGGTCTGCTGGGGCGTACTCGCCTGTAGTCAGATCTCGGGCCTCCTTGACGCGCTTCCCTCCTTCCTTGTTGAGGCGGTAGAACCCTCCCTTGCCCTTGCGGCCGGTGTATCCATCTGCGATCATTTCCTGGATGATGTCCTCACCAGTTCCCACAATGTCGTGGAACGGATCGTCTTTGGGGAGATGCGAGATTAGGCTCTCGATTACATGCACGCTGAGGTCGATGCCGACCAGATCCATCAGTCCGAAAACGGCTGTCTTTGGAATCCCGAGGGGGCGTCCAAGCATCGCGTCTGCCTGCTCTACGGTGAAGCCGTGGTCGATGGTCGCCTTGAACGCCCTCTGGATGAAATACACACCGAGCCTGTTGCCGATGAATCCGGGGGTATCGTTGCACATTATCACTCTCTTTCCGAGTCGCTCGTCGGCAAACGAGCACAAGCGCTCGGTCACTGAATCATCGACCTCTGGTGAGGTGACAACCTCCAGCAGGGGGAGGTAGCGAGGCGGGTTGAAGAAGTGGGTGATGAGAAAGCGCGAGGTCATCTCGGAAGACATGCCCTCGACTAGCTCGGATCGGGGGAGAGTGGAGGTGTTCGAAGAGACGATTGTGTCTGGGCCGATGTGCTCGGACATGCTTGCGTAGAGGCTCGTCTTGATGCCGAGGTTCTCGACAATTACCTCAATCACCCAGTCGGCCTCTGAGAGTTTATCCAAGTCGTCCTCTATGTTGCCCGCGCTGATGAGTTTGACGTTGCCTTTGTGCATCAGCATCTCGGGGTTCGACTTCGCCATCTGCTGGACTGCTGCTTTGGCGATAGCGCTGCGGTCGCCACCCTCCTTGACGATATCAAGCAGGAGGACCTCGCAGCCTGCGTTAGCGCAATGGGCGGCGATTCCGGCCCCCATCACGCCACTGCCGATGACGGCGACGCGCTGTATGGGACTCGACAAGATACCACCTAGACCCTCTCGAGCACGGTGGCCATGCCCATCCCGCCCCCCACGCACAGTGTGGCCAGCGCGTGCTCGGCTCCGTTCTTCTGCATCAACTGCGCCGCCTTGCCGGTAATCCTCGCACCGCTGGCACCCAGAGGATGTCCGAGGGCGATTGCCCCGCCCTCAATGTTGACTTTGTCCTTGTCCAGTCCGAGCTCGCCAATCACCGCCAGCGACTGCGCGGCGAAGGCCTCGTTGAGTTCAATCAGGTCAATGTCGTCCAGAGTCAGGCCGGCCCGTTCCAGAGCCTTGCGAGATGCGGAGACGGGGCCGATGCCCATAATCTCGGGAGCGCATCCGGAGACAGCCGCGCTCACGATGCGGGCCATTGGCGCAAGGCCATGCTCTGCTGCGAACTCCTCGGAACAGACGAACACGAAGGCTGCGCCGTCGGTGAGAGGCGAGGATGTCCCTGCGGTGACTGTGCCATTGGCATCGAATGCCGGGCGCAGCTTCCCGAGAGCCTTAGAGTCGGTTCCCGGCCTGATGCAACCATCCTCCTCCACCATCCCGTCAGTGGTCTCGATGGGGACTATCTCATCGGCGAACGAGCCCGACTCGCGAGCAGTGGTGGCCCTCGCCTGACTCTCTATGGCGAACGCCTCCTGGGCTTCGCGGTCGATTCCATGGATCTTGGAGAGGTTCTCCGCGGTGGTTCCCATCGAGGTCATCGCATCCTCGTCGAGTGTGGGGTTAGGCATTGGGTTGAACCCGGTCATGGGGACACGTGACATGCTCTCGACGCCGCCGGCGACGAATGCATGGCCCTGTCCTGAGTTGATGCGCGCTGCTGCGTCATGGATGGACTGCATGGAAGAGCCGCAGAAGCGATTGATGGTGACGCCTGGCACGCTCTCAGGTAGATCAGTGAGGAAGGTGATGATTCGAGCTAGGTTGTAGCCCTGCTCGGCTTCGGGGAAGGCGCAGCCAACGATGAGGTCTTCGACCAGAGAGGGGTCGACGCCGACATCCGAGATGAGCTGGTTCACGACGGTAGCGGCGATGTCGTCGGGCCTCGTCCTCGCCAGCGCCCCCTTCCTAGCAGGAGTGAAGGGTGAGCGAGTGTAGCCAACGATGACGGCGGGCATAAGCCCGCCTTATCGCTGCTATAATTAAACTTCAAGTATCAAAAATTACACCTACGGTTTAGTTTTACACTTGAGTTTGAATTGATTAAGTAGCGTGCTAAATTGCGAAAACAAAGGAAAAATAACGAATCCGTAACTTGATGACGGGTTGCCCTCCTCGATTGACGAGGTGAAGAAGTGTCAGAAGAGGAAGTGGGCCGCGTCCAGTCTTTCTTCAGGAAGCCAAGCGTAGCAGCGTTGGTGCTCACTGGGGACCTATCCATAGGCGATAGTATCAGAATTCAAGGTGCTACGACGGACATTGAGATGACTGTCGAGTCGATGCAGATTAATCTGGAATCGGTGGAGAGCGCAGGAGCTGGTGACGATGTCGGAATCAAGGTCCCTGAGAGGGTCCGACCAAATGACCGCGTGACTCGTGTGGACTCGGGCGGAGTCGATGCGGATATGGTCAAGTATGTCGTAATTGCTGCTGTTGTGCTAGTCGCTGCGTACGTGCTAACTCAGTAACGGGTCTGGTGCTTGTGTTGTTTGCGGTTTCGGCCGCGACCTGAACGCCGGCCATTGCGTCCACCATTGGACTGCTGATTTGATTTCCCATTACGAGGCTGGCGTCGGCCATTGCGTCCACCATTGGACTGGTGATTTGATTTCCCATTCGAGCGGTTGCCGTTGGATTTGCCATTGCGAGGATGACGCCGTCCACGGCCCCGATTCTGCTGCTTCTTGGGCGCCTTGTTGCCCTTGCGCGAGCGAGCCTTCTCGGAGTGGAAAGGGTGATCCTCATCTACTGG
>Ga0207965_1000452_pt1 | contig 11902 bp, 9 predicted proteins | sample Knorr_S23_td_O2m_FD_185609 | JGI IMG/M metagenome (GOLD analysis project Ga0207965, IMG submission 185609) | Marine microbial communities from Southern Atlantic Ocean transect - Knorr_S23_td_O2min_ad_571m_LV (SPAdes) (version 2) | ecosystem: Environmental > Aquatic > Marine > Oceanic | place...
GACCCATACATCCATATCTGGCATAGCCAATTGAAGACCCTTTGACCAGACCTCCATATCCTCCCAAAAGTCAGTTGATGCTAATAATATTGACATAATATAAAGTGTGTTTAGAAAAGCTTCGTATTGATATTTTAAATTTATTTCCTGAGTTCTATGTGATTCTCTTCTTCAATTAATAGAATAATACTTAAACTATAAAACAATGTATCATATTGTGATTTTTTTTAATAGCTAAATAAGATCCGTAATGTGGAATGACAATCTTTATAAAACTTAATTTATCATGTTTATCAGCGTTTTAGACTTATTTAAAGTTGGTGTTGGCCCCTCAAGCTCACACACCATGGGACCAATGGTTGCTGCCAATGATTTTATGACGCATGTCAGGAATTTTGTAGAATCAAATTCTAGCATTGATATTTATCATATTAGATGCACTTTAAAGGACTCTCTCGCATACACTGGTGTAGGCCATGCAACGGATAGAGCAGTAACTCTTGGTCTAAACGGGTACCTACCACATACTATCATCAAAGAAAATATGGATGAGTTGAGTGAGCGCACCTGGAACTCAAAAAGTATAGATATCAATAACACTCAAAAGGCAGCGTTCTTTTCAGAAGACGATATCATTTTTGACACCAGAAATTCAATGAAACAAAATCCTAACGGTTTGGTTTTTGAACTTCTAGACAAATCAGATAAGATGCTCATTTCTCATACCTATTTCTCTATCGGTGGTGGCTTTATATCAACTCTTGCTGAAATAGATAATATTGAAGCTCCAATTCCTGCAGAATTAAGTTCGGCTTATCCCTATCCTTTTGATAACTCCAATCAAATGCTAGAAATGTCTAAAAAGAATAATAAAACAATCTGGGAAATGAAGCTTGCAAATGAGCTAGAAAATATTCCTGAAGAAATACTTATCAATAAACTAGATGAGATATGGAATGCAATGAAAAGCTGTGTTGAAAATGGTCTCACTACAGAAGGTATCCTGCCTGGTGGACTAAATACAAAAAGGCGGGCAAAGAAGTTACATGAAAACCTACAAAATGACCTAGAAAATACAAGTACTAATGATTGGCTTTGTGCTTATGCAATGGCAGTTAATGAAGAAAATGCTGCGGGACATATGGTAGTAACTGCTCCAACTAATGGTGCATCAGGGGTAGTGCCAGCAACCTTATACTATTACTATAAACATAAGTCAGCGACTCCAGAACAAATCCGTCAATTCCTTTTATCAGCATCCGCAATAGGTGGGTTGATTAAACTTAACAGCTCGATATCAGGAGCTGAGGTTGGCTGTCAGGGTGAGGTTGGTTCAGCATCTTCTATGGCTGCTGCAGGTCTTTGTACCATAAGAGGAGGTACAAGCACCCAAATCGAAAATGCTGCTGAAATGGCTTTAGAGCACCATATAGGCATGACTTGCGATCCTGTCAAAGGACTCGTGCAAGTGCCTTGCATTGAGAGAAATGGCTTCGGCGCTGTCAAAGCGTACACAGCAAGCTCACTTTCCTTAAGAGAGAGTGGAGAACACTTAATTTCTTTAGATCAATGTATCGCCGCAATGAAAAGAACAGGCCTAGATATGTCACACAAATACAAAGAGACATCCCTTGGTGGTTTAGCTGTAAGCTTTATTGAGTGTTAAACTAATCTGTATCAACCATTCCTGCGCCTGCTCCTGAAGCCCTAGATTCAACACTTGACTTCACCAAACAACGCGAAAAATAGTCATAAATTCCGTGCCAATTCTCCCTTACTTTAACGCCGTTATGAAGTATGTTCAATTTCTCTTCAGCTAAGTTAAATGTTTTAACAGTTTTGCCTTTATAGGATTCATCACCTAATCCAAAAGGTGAAATTAACATATCGGCATTGCTACTTAGCCCTATAGGATTGGTTGATGAACTTAAAATTTCCCATACCTCATTATCAATTAAGTTAACTTGGAATTGATTTTCGTCTTGGTCAACCCAAAATACTTTTAACCCACTGCATTGGTTTGCACCCAGAGCAGAAACAACTAACAATGGAGAATCAACATTGCTAATTTTTAATTCACCATTCGCACTATTGACTTCGACCCAGTCTACACAACTTGCAGAAGCCTCTAGAGAAGACAATAATTTACCTTTTGGACAAAATAAATGACCTCCTTCTTTTACCTTTTCAAATTTAATTGCTAAGCTACTTGCTTCACTGTCTAGATTATCAAGCGCTTGTAAACTACATAATGAAGGATCAAAACCATTTTCTGAAATCCAAATATTGCTTCGTGCAAAGTCCTCTGAGAGGCCAATAGGTACCTCTACACCGAAGGCTGCTCGAGTGAAATAGAAAAGGACTTCATTTAATGAAATTGTTAAATCGCTTTTTGACATGTACAGTTTATACACGGATATGACTGCGAGCGGCCTGCAATTGGAAATGACCAACAGTCATGATTTGGCTCTGAAAGTTGATCAGGCATTGGTGCGCCTTGATACATGGATATCCGAGTCCATAGGTCTGACTTGGGATCATACTTTGAGGCACCAAAGAATGCCAACTTAAAACGCAAAAGATCCAGTGGCCTCATTGATTCACTTAACAAGTTATCTTGTACTTCCGAATAAGGCCTTACAAAAGTATTTTGAATTCGACGAATAATATGTCTAAACTGAGGATGCATCATAACAAATTCACTGATAGGTACGTCATCATGAGTCTCTGATAACTTCTCATTTAGATCGTGCACATCACGCCCAATAGCTAAAGGCATTTCTTGCTCAACCCCATCATCAACCCCCTTTGAGCCAAATCGAGGCTCTAATTTATCTTCAGAATAGTACCAAAAATGATGTTGTGATTCTTCTAAAGAAAAGTCAATAGTTGTCGCCCACTGATAGCAATCTTCAACAACCACTTTTAATTGAGATAACGACATGTCAGCCTTAAATTTTGGGATTGAAGTAGTTGACATTGTCTCTGCAAGATCATCTACTATCAAGCCATGAGGTTCTATAATTAGAGAGACAATCATCTCTTGACATTCCAAAGAAAAATTATCCTCAACATAGTGATAAATGCCATTCCATGGATAGGGCCTGAATATATGTGATTCATCTTCACACCAAATCCTGAGTGCCTGAATTTCATCAGTTAAGCATGAAATTCTTTCTGCCTGAACAGCGTCTTCAACATTCCATTCATCAATATGCTGGCTGACCTGAAGTAGTGACTTTAAAAAAACTTCTAGAGTACCTTGAAGTGGAGTTTCAATTGACCTTACTCTTGCCAAAGCGGTCTCTTTAGCAACAACCCAATTATGAATTAATGTTGGATGCTTAAGTAAAAATGGTGCCATACCTAGTCCTGTTGAGTTCCCAACACCAACAAATTGACGAGTGTTTTCATTCAACCTTACCGCTTTGTCACCCCCTCTTTCTTTAGCAAGCTCTTCAACTGAATCTATCGTGAACCATCGAATCAAATAAACCGCTAATAACTCTATTTGAAATGGAGGTTTACACTCTTCCCGATCAGCAATCTTAGCTCTGTCGGCGCAACCAAACTTACCACTACCATAAACAGCAGTAGTTCGCATTAAATAACCTACAGAATATAATAAATCGAGATCTGGCTGAATTCCCTTTGCCAAGGAGGCAATGACATTTTCAAAGACTCTTAGGCTTTTATTTGCCCTTGCCAATACAAGCTCGCTTGGCCTATATCGTCCGCCTTCCTGCTTTGGAGTGTTGTTTGCTAAATAATCAATATCATCTTGTGCAGGGATGCCATCAAATAGACTAAATGTTGCATCCCATACTTCTGCAATAACCCTATCTGTTCTCATTTCAGCTGGTATCTCTTGAGTAAAAGCAATCAATGAGTAAGTTCTTAGTGGTGTAATAGCTGAATAAACGCTGACACCATAACCATCCTTATCAACCTCACGACTAATCCTCTCAAATTTCCAATTCTCCTTAGACATACGCCTAATGAGCGTTCGCATAAAACTTAAACGAGTTGGGAATGAAGAGCCCATTCTATCTAGACGCATTACCTGTTCAGGTGGTCGCATAAAATCAGAATCGATATCAAGTAATGCTGTGTCAGCAGTCATCGATATTATTTTAAAGATTCAAAAGATGATTCAAAAAAGCTTAGCCAATTATTACCCATTACTAAATCTACATCATCATTAGAAAACCCTACACTCATTAGTCCTGTTGCAATATTTACAAAGTCGCGGTTACCCCGAAACCATTCAGGTTGATCAGGAAAGCCAGCAAAGCTAGCTGAACCTTCGCCATAGTCACGTTCATTTGTCCACGTACCATTTCTCATCCATTCTACAACACTGTCAGGCTGGTTTTGACACAAGTCAGTCCCAATCCCAATATTATTAACTCCCATGATTTCTGCTGTATCGGCAATCATTGTGCAGAAACTTTCCAATGTGCAGTTTGACCCATCCTTTAGGTGATGTGGATATACTGAAAATCCAAGCATACTTCCACTTTCTCCGAGAGCCTCAAGAACCTTATTAGACTTATTCCTTAGTGCAGGATGCCAAAAAGTTGGATTGGCATGAGTTATTGCAATTGGGCGTTCAGATATTTCAATGGCTTCAAGAGTTGAGCGCTCAGCAGAATGACTCATATCAACAACCAGGCCGACTCTATTCATTTCTTTTATTACCTGCTTACCCATTCGAGTAATACCAGGGTCATTTTCTTCATAACAGCCTGTAGCTAATAAGCTTTGATTGTTGTAGGTTAACTGCATAAATCTGACACCTAACTGATGACATATTTCGACCAGTCCGATATTATCTTCAATAGGTGAACAATTCTGAAATCCAAAAAATATCGCAGTACGCCCCTCTTTCTGAGCTTTGCGAACATCACTTGCTGTTCTGCCATGAAAAATCATACTTGAATAACTTTCAAAACGACGATTCCAGTCCATAACATTCTGAACCATCTCCTGAAAGTCTTCATGGTAACAAATTGTAACGTGGACCGCGCTTAAACCACCTTCATTAATTTGTTTGAAAACCTCTTCACTCCAATTGTTGTATTGGAGGGCATCGATGAAAAGTGATTGATGAGCCATTATGGATTACCGCCAGAAATATAAGAGGTTTTTACTTGAGTATAAAGCTCTTTAGCATACGAACCTTGCTCTCTTGGGCCAAAACTTGAGTTTTTTCTACCACCAAAAGGAACATGATAATCAGTACCTGCTGTTGGCAGGTTAACCATAACACAACCGCTCTCTGCATTTCTTCGAAAATGATTAGCCCGTGACAATGACTGAGTAATGATTCCTGAAACAAGACCAAAATCTGTGTCGTTGGCAACTGAAAGTGCTTCGTCATAGTCCGCAACCTTAATAACACAAGCCATTGGTGCAAACAATTCTTCTCGGTTCACTCTCATTGAGTTATTACCGCCGACTAATAAAGCAGGTTGCATATAAAATCCAGGATTATCAAGCTCAAGCTTCTGACCCCCACATACTATCTCACAGCCTTCTTCTTTTGCTAAGGACATATATTTGAGATTTGAATCAAGTTGCTGTTGGCTTGCCGCTGGACCAATTTGAGTCCCTTCTTCAAGAGCATGTCCGACCTTAAGAGCTGAAGTAGACTGAGTCATTCGATCGACAAACTCATCATGGATAGATGCGTGAACAACTAGCCTTGATGATGCAGTACATTTTTGCCCAGTACTTCCAAAAGCGCCTCCTGTCGCTGCAGCTACAGCAACATCAATATCTGCATCATCCATTACAACCAATGGATTTTTAGAACCTAATTCCAATTGGAATTTGGTTAAATTTTTTGCTGCAGCACCTGCTATTTGAAGACCAACATCATAAGAACCAGTAAAACTAATCGCATGAACTTTTGGGCTTTCAGCTAACGCCTGACCGATAGATGATCCAGAGCCCATAACTAAATTAAATAGCCCTTTGGGAATGTCTTGTTTAGAGATGATTTCAGTCAACGCCACGGCACTCGCTGGAGTTAGGTTAGCAGGTTTCCAAATAACAGCGTTACCAAATGCTAATGCTGGAGCAATTTTCCAACTTGCAGTAGCTGTTGGAAAATTCCAAGGTGAAATAATTGCAACTGTGCCCATAGGTTCACGACGAACATCGATTTCAATTCCTGGCCTAACTGAATCTGCTGTGTCACCACTTTGACGAAGCACTTCAGCTGCATAATAGGTAAAAAATTGACCGGCTCTATAGACTTCACCCTTGCCTTCAGCAACTGGTTTGCCCTCTTCACGAGACAATAATTCACCAAGTTCAGCGCTTCGAGCCATCATCTCTTCGCCAATCTTCATTAATACTGCTTGCCTCTGCTCTAAGCCAACAGCTGCCCATTGCTTTTGAGCAATTTGTGCTGAATTCAGTGCATCATCTAGGTGCGAGTTATTTGCTTGAGCAAACTCACCAATAACGTCATTCGTATCGGAAGGGTTTATGTTTGATATTGAGCTAGAACCCTTGACCCAATCGCCAGCTATATAGTTATTAGAAAGATTAGACATTATTTTTATTCATTTTTCAAAATGATAAATTGTACTCCTAATTATTGATTTATCAAGAATATAAGGAGTTAAGTAGATATAGTATTTTTCATGTTTCAACGAAAAAAAAATGTTGCATTAAATAATTAATTAATCTAGCATAGGTAATTTCTATTTATTGTAAATATGTGATATGGCAAATTCTACAGATAGACTCGGTAGAGTCAAGTTTTGTAACTGGACAGGTATATACTATTGATGGTTGACAGATGGCAAAAATTAGTCTGCCAAATCTTTAGGAGAAAAAATGAAGTTTGAAGGAATATTCACACCAATTATTACCCCCTATGATGATAAAGGTTCAATAAATTTTGATGCTATCGAGGCTATTATTGAAGATCTAATTAGTAGTGGTGTTCATGGGTTGGTTATTGCAGGCACAACTGGTGAGTACTACGCTCAAAACATTGATGAGCGCCTGCAGATAATGAAGGTTTGCAAAGACGTAATTAATAATCGGCTTCCATATATAGTTGGAACAGGAGCTATTCGAACTGAAGACTCTGTTTTTTACGCAGAAGAAGCTGCCAAAATAGGAGCGGACGGAATTTTAGTGGCCACACCTCCCTATGCACTCCCTACGGAAAGAGAAAATGCGCTTCATGCACTAGCAATTGACCGGGCAGCAAATCTACCCATCATCCTATATAACTATCCAGGTCGGATGGGATCTATGATGGGAGAAGAATATCTTGATAGAGTCGGAAGGTCATCAAACTTTTGTGCCATCAAGGAAAGTAGTGGTGATATAAATCGTCTGCATTTATTGGCTCGAGATTATCCTCACATTCAGCTTTGCTGTGGAATGGATGATCAAGCACTGGAATTCTTTGCCTGGGGAGCTAGTGGATGGGTATGTGCTGGATCTAACTTTGCACCCGAGGCTCATGTGGCGCTTTACGAAGCATGCAGAATTGAAGGAAATTTTGACAAAGGTAGACGGATTATGTCAGCAATGATGCCACTCATGAGGGCTCTTGAGCAAGGCGGAAAGTTTATACAAAGCATAAAGCATGGAGTAACCATGAGAGGTCTGTCTGCAGGGCCTCCAAGAAAGCCATTACAGCCTCTAAATAAAGATGAAAAACGCCAGTTAGAGCAGGTTGTTCGCGTAATGAATCATACCATTAACCTAATAACGAAGGAGGGTAGCTAAATGTCAGACCTACTAACTCATGAAGAATATATAGCCATAGAAAAATCACTCAATTTTCCAACGAATGCTTTCATCAATGGGCAATTTAAGTCATCTAAATCAGGCAAAACATTTGAAACTAAAAACCCTGCAACTGGCAAAGTTATCGCCAATATTTCAGCATGTAACTCTGAAGATGTTGACCATGCTGTTGTCAAAGCGAGAGAAGCTTTTGATCAAGGGCACTGGTCCAAACTACACCCAAGTGAAAGAAAAAAAGCTCTCATTAAATTATCAAAACTCATTAAAAGAAACATACAGGAACTAGCAGTAATGGAAAGCATTGACTCTGGGAAACCAATTCGTGATTGTGCAACAATCGACCTTCCTGAAACCATTGATTGTCTTCTCTGGCATGCAGAAGCAGTAGATAAAATTTATGACCAAACTGCACCTGCGGGGGAGGATGCTTTGGCAGTTATTGTGCGCGAACCGATCGGTGTTGTTGGTTGCGTTTTGCCATGGAACTTTCCATTATTAATGTTAGCCTGGAAAATAGCTCCTGCCCTAGCAGCTGGTAACTCAGTCATCGTTAAACCTGCCGAGCAAACCAGCCTAACTGCTCTAAGATTAGCAGAATTAGCGATGGATGCTGGGATTCCGAGAGGCGTATTAAATGTCATCCCAGGTATGGGGACTGATGTAGGTGAACCGCTCGGTCTTCATCCAGATGTCGATATGGTTTCTTTTACTGGTTCGACAGAAACTGGTCGACGCTTTCTGCGCTATTCAGCGGACTCAAATTTAAAGAAAATCGTACTTGAGTGTGGTGGTAAAAATCCTGCAATCGTTCTCGATGATGCTGAAGATTTAGACTTAGTCGCTGAACATATTGTGAATGCCTCCTTCTGGAATATGGGAGAGAACTGCTCTGCAAACTCTCGACTCATTGTTCAAGAAAGTATCAAAGATGCTTTACTAGAAAAAATGCTAGCACATCTTAGAGATTGGAAGACTGGAGACCCTCTAGACCCATCAAATTATCTAGGCTCCTTAGTAGACGATGAACACTTTAAAAAAGTATGCAGCTATCTAAAAAATGACAACATTATCACAGGTGGAAAAACTGAGAAACCTAACTATGTACTTCCAACGATTTTTGATAACGTTGACCCTGATTCAAAACTAGCTCAAGAAGAAATTTTTGGTCCAATACTGTCAGTTATTACCGTGAAGTCATTTGATGAAGCAATCGCTGTTGCAAACAATACCGAATATGGATTAGCTGCCAGTGTCTTTACGTCAAATGGGAAAAAAGCAATCAGAGCTGCTAGAGCAATCAAAGCTGGAACAGTGACTGTTAATTGTTATGGTGAGGGTGATATGAGCACTCCATTTGGTGGCTACAAACAATCAGGATTTGGTGGAAGAGATAATTCAATTCATGCGCATGATCAATATACTGAATTAAAAACAATTTGGATTGATCTCTCCGATCGAGCCCCTGAAGAGTCGGTAGATTAAAAGAGTAATAATGAGCAAAATCAAGCTACCAAAAAATCCTGGTATAACAGGCTGGAAAGAGATACTTCCTAAAAGAAAAGTTAACCAAAACCTTACCGATAATATCAATGCAGACTATCTGATTATTGGCGGTGGTTTTGCTGGCCTATCCGCTGCCAGAAGATTAAAACAAATAGATAATGATGCAAAAATTGCATTACTAGAAGCCTGTGAAATTGGCGAAGGTCCTGCTGGAAGAAACTCAGGTTTTATGATTGATCTTCCTCACAACTTAGCATCAGATGACTACCTTGGGAGTCTAGAAAAAGACCGCGAGCAAACCCTCATCAATCGCTCTGCAATTGAATTTGCAAAAAGTGCTTCAGAAGAATATGAAATGCCCTCTGAGGCAATACAACTCGTTGGTAAAACAAATGCAGCAGCAACCAAAAAAGGGATGAGTTTCAATACTGATTATGCCAAACATCTAGACAAAACGAGCGAGAGTTACAAGATGCTCGATGCTCAAGAAATGAAAAATCTAACCGGTATAGACTACTACATAAACGGGCTATGGACTCCTGGTACAGCCATGCTCCAGCCTGCACTTTATATCCAATTATTGGCTGATGGAATCTCAAAACATTCCAACGTAACCATCTATGAAAACTCACCAGTCATTGACCTAGAAGATGAGGGGAGACATAATGGACAAAAGGTTTGGAAGGCAAAAACCAATCTTGGGTCAATATCAAGTCCAAAAGTTATATTGGCAGTCAACGGTATAGTTGAACGCTTTGGGTATTTTCAGAACAGGCTGATGACTATTTTTACCTACTCATCATTAACAAGAGAGCTGACCTCGGATGAATCTAATATGCTAGGAGGCTCTCCTGAATGGGGGTTAACCTCAGCTGATGCTATGGGATCTTCAGTCAGACGAATATCAGGAATAGGTGGCAATAGAATTCTAGTCCGAAATCGATGGTCTTATAATCCAAGCATGGAGGCCTCGGATTCATTTATGGCCTCAGCAGCAACTAGTCACTTTGAATCATTTAAGGCGCGCTTTCCAATGCTTGATAAAGTGTCTATGTCATACTCCTGGGGAGGAAGACTTTGCTTAAGCCTTAATAACGTCTTTGCTCAAGGTAAAGTTGATGAGGGAATCTACTCTGCCTGCTGTCAAAATGGACTTGGAACGGCTAAAGGGACTGCAATCGGAATCATTACTGCTGAAAAAATTAGTGGAACAATTAATAGTCTGGTACCTAACTTTGTTGATGAAGAAGCACCTAAAAAACTAATGCCGAAACCCTTCATGTGGTTAGGCGTTAATAGCTACATGCGCTGGAAAGAGCTTTTAGCTGGAAAAGAAAAATAGTGCTCTTAGGGAATAAGGACAAGCTTTCCCGCATATTTCTTAGATATAAAATCCTTTTGAGCTTCAACAATATTGACAAGAGGATAAGTTTTAGCAACTAGTGGTTTAATCTCACCTCTCTCTATATAGCCAATTAAATTTTCAAATACCTTTCGATCCTGAAATGTGCAACCTATCAAAACTAGGTCTTTCAAATAAAGTGTTCTAACATCAAGCTCAACTATTGGCCCTGCAATTGCTCCTGCAGCTGCATACCTTCCACCTCTCTTAAGTACATCTAGCAAATCTCCCCATTCACTTCCAGCAACTAGGTCAATTACCACATCAATACTCTCATTTTCTATAGAACTTGTTATTCCATCTTCTCGATTAATGGCCTCGTCAGCACCTATTTCTTTAACTGTATTTGCCTTTGCTTTGCTGGCTATAGCAACTACTCTAGCGCCTCGTCTCTTTGCCAGCTGAATAGCGGCTGACCCAACTCCGCCAGAAGCTCCAGTTATCAGTACAACTTCATCTTTTTTAACATCTGAACGCTCGAGTAAATTTTCTGCTGTAGAGTATGCACAAGGAATTGACGCTAACTCTGCATTAGTCCAATCACTCTCAATCTTAAAACTTTCGTCACTATACGCGACCATATATTCCGCAAAAGCACCGTCACACTCTGAGCCCATTGTCCAGCACTCATAGGGTCTATAATCTACTGCATATTGCTGCATTGTTCTAACCAGAACTCGCTCACCAATTCGTCCTGTATTAACATCAACCCCAACAGCAACTATTTCACCATAACAATCAGCGCCCTGAATGATTGGGAAATCTAGGGGCTCACCTGACCAGCTTCCATCATCATTTTTTCCTTGAGAGCCTTTTGTATTGGTCTCGTCTGTGGCTGACTTAGAATACCAGGCAGTACGCGTATTTATGTCTGTATTATTAATGCCAGCACCCAAAACTTTAATCAATACTTGATCTGATTTGGGCTTAGGAACTTCAACATCATTACGAAATACAAGCTTATCAAAACCGCCATGGCCGATCGTTAAGACTGCACTCATCTTTTTTGGAATACTTATCACCCCCCCATCCTTAAAAACACTGTTCAGTTAGCATTACAGCAACAAGTCAGACTCGAAAGGGTACTTTGATAGCACCTCGTTACCCTTTTCAGTAATCAAAACCTGCTCCTCTAGTTTGACTCCTGGTCCACCATCACGGCGTCCGACATAGCTCTCAACACATAAAACCATACCCGGTCTTATGGTGCCGTCA
>Ga0207965_1000458_pt1 | contig 11789 bp, 12 predicted proteins | sample Knorr_S23_td_O2m_FD_185609 | JGI IMG/M metagenome (GOLD analysis project Ga0207965, IMG submission 185609) | Marine microbial communities from Southern Atlantic Ocean transect - Knorr_S23_td_O2min_ad_571m_LV (SPAdes) (version 2) | ecosystem: Environmental > Aquatic > Marine > Oceanic | place...
ATTCACATGGGAATCAATTTTCTTGTTTATTATGAATAGAACTCTAAGGGCTTCGTAAATTGTCTACGACGCTTGATCTGATTAATTCGATCCAAACTTTTATTGGCTAAATTAGAAGTTTTTTTTTAATGGATTCAGGATTTTGCGTGCATGAATTAGAGCGTCACCAAACTGAAGATACTATTGATTCTCATATTAACGGAGAATTAACGGTTATCTGGAGAGATTGGGATAAGATCATAAAAGATCCAAAGATGGTTTATGTTAATCTAATAGATGCAAATCAAATCAAAGGTCCGCATCTACATAAAAATAGAACTAGCTATTTTTACTGCATAGACGGAGAATTAGTTATTATCATTAAAGATACAGAAAATGCTTATCATGAAATCAAAATGAATTCCAAAGAACCTGTATTAGTTGAAGTATCAAAAGGTATTGCAGCTGCATTGATTAACCCATCAGACAAAATTGTAAGGGTATTAGTTTTAGCTGATGTAGCATGGCGGCCTGGTGAAAATGAAATGTTAAATGTAAAATTTCAAGATTATGACTGGAATAAATGGAAAAAAGAATAAAACTGAAAAATCTATTGTTTTATTTGATAAATCAATAGCTGTCAAAGAAGTAAAATCAATCTTAAAAGATACAAATTCTTCAATCATCTCACTTGACTTTGAATCATTTGAGTTACTGCAAAAAAATAATATTAATCAAAAAACATACGATGAATTTTTAACAACTAATGAAATGTCAAATATCCAAAAACTATCTTATGAATTATCTGATTGGTATTCTCATGAACAATTGGCTAATGAGCTTATGTATAATGATGTTAATTTAGGCTCTATCTTACAATCTGAATTAATCAACATTCTAGTTAATTTTATTAAAAATTTTTATGTTATTTACAAAATTACTCAGAAATATTCTGATTTTGAATTTTTTTGTTCAAAAAATACATCAGAATTTCTCCATAAATTTTCAATAAAACATTATTTGTTGAAATCATTAAAAATAGATGATTCACTTCCACTTGATTCCTTAAATACAAATATTGATTTAAAATTTAAAAATTTGAATTTAAAATTTAAAATAGGAACAAAAAAAATTAATTCACTAAAAACATTAACAGATAATATTTCAAATTTTTTAATAAAACCTAAACTCAAAAAAAATTCTAACTTCTTTTTATTTTCTGAAATGAATACAAAAAAATTTTCATATTTGTTACAAAAAATGCCTGATTTTGATGAAACATATATTATCTATAATAGAAGACAACCTTCAATTTGGGACAAAGAATCATTTTCATTATTTAAAAATTCAAATGCGGTTCTCGAAAATGCGAAAACATTAAACGCAAAGAAAAAACTCTCATTAACTAAAGAAAAATTAAAGATTACAAAAATTATCGAGAAAATTAAAAAAAATGAAAATTTCTTTGAAAAATTTTTTACTATCAAAACGATCTCTTTTTGGTCACTATTTCGTGAAGTCTTCTATTCTCTTATTGAAAAAAGATTTCTAACTTATTATTACGAAATTATTCTTTCACAAAATTTACTCGACAAATATCCTTTCTCAGCAATTTTATTACAGAATGATGTTGGTCCAAATGAAAAAATATTACTACAAATAGGAAAATCTAAGAAAATTCCCATTTTTCTCATGCAGCATGGCTTAATTTTTGATACACCTGAAGCTCTTATGGTGAATAAGTATCACGGCGTTTTAGGTCTAAACACTGATTATCAATTAGTTTGGGGGGATGTTGATTATCAATACAGAAAAAAGATTGGTTTTGATCCCGAAAAAATCATAAAAATTGGCAGTCCAGCATACGATCATTTTTTTGATAAAAAAAATTCTAAAAGAGATTATGTTTTATTAGCAACCTCAGGACCTACAACAGAAGATATTTTTGATTTAACGGTAGAATCTATCACCAAGAATATTGAAACTATTAAAGGAATTTCAAAAATTGTAGCTGGACTAAATCAGAAATTAATTATTAAAATTCATCCATCTCCTGACGAATTTGATCCTACAGAATTAATCAAATCTATAGATCCTAATATACAAGTGATCAAAACTGGTGATATTTCAGAAATAATCAAAAATTGTTCATTAATGATCGTAATTGATTTCTCATCTGTAATTCTAGATGCATATTTGCTAAAAAAACCAATTATTTCTATTCCTGTAAAGAATAATGGTTATGGACTTCCAAAAGCATTTGTAAATAATTCCTGCATGATTGAAAATCTAGAAACATTAGAAAATTCAATCAACAATCTTCTCAAAAATGATAATTCCGAATTAATTAAAAATGCAACTATTTCTGGCCAAAATTATATGTCTAATTTGGGAAAAGCCAGTGAACAATTACTTCGGTTCTTATCTATACAAGGTAAAAATTGATTAGGTATTATCATATTTTAATTTAGTAACTTCTCCATCTTTATCTTGTATGACGTTTTGATTTTCATCCACTTTGAATATTTCTTTATTTGTAAATTTGGAACAAATTTTTAAAAATTCACCCATCGAAATATCTGCAAATTTTAAAAATTCTCCTAAATACTTTCTTGGAATTTTTCCTTCGTATTGTTTAACTAATTCTAATCCTTCTTCTCTTGTAATCCTTCCCAATCTAATTTCTATTGATGCATGATCTGTTGCACGACCAAATCCATATTTTAAGAATTTGAAATAATCATGGAATACTGTGAAATATACGTCCAAGTTCTCCCAACCATCATACGTTCCTTCTTTGTTACCACTATTTTCTTTGAAACCAATTTTCTTCACAATTTCTAATTGATTAAAAATATCCCAATTTACATATGTACCAAGAAAAACTCCTGTCACTCCTACTTTTCTAATCTCATCATCTGTTGGATAAATATATGGTCGTAACTCATCTAATTCAAATCCATACTTTATCATATCTATTGGTTTTATTTTGTCCAAAAAATAACCACCGTTCTTTTCATTCCATTCTCTATCCAAAATAGTGTCTTTGTTAACGTCTGTAGGTTGACCATATTCTAACTGAGGATTTTCTCCCCAAATTATTAGTGGTATGTTAAATTTTACAGCCATTTGAACTGGTATTGTAAAAATCCCTAAATGTTCGGGCCATTGGAAATCACCTAATTCTTTTAATCCAAACCTCGCTAATTTTAGATAAATTTCTGGGTTTGGCGAAAATTCAATGCAGTCAACTCCAATTCTTTTTAGATTTTCAAGATTTTCTTTTCCAAGTTCGGTCTGATCATGTGGATGAAAATTTACTACTAGTGGATTTAATCCAAATTCTTTTTTGATAACGTAGGTTTGATAATGACTATCTTTCCCTCCACTAACAGGAATAAGACAATCGTAATTTGTTTTATTCTTACTTCGGTATTTTTCTAAAATTTCTTTAAATTCTTTTCTTTTTTTATCCCAATCAATCGTTTTTTTCTTCTCATAATTTATGCATGCACTACAAATTCTATCTTGGTTGAAAATTAGTTGTGGCTTTGTATCTGGATAAAGACATCTCTTACAATACCTCATATCAAATTTTTATGATTATGACTTATATCTCTTAATTATCTTTCAGAACTTCATTTAGTAGTTTATTACAATTTTATCCTAATACATAAATCATTTAAAAGTTTCATTCATTTGTTTGGAAATAGAATTAAAGCCTGTAAATGAACAAGATATGGATTTTTTATATGAATTACTTAAAGAACGAGAGGGTATAGTCAATATTTCTCATAGACAATTACCATCTTTTTCAGAACATGAAAAATTTGTAAAAAATTCACCATATTCATTTTGGGAAATAATTTGGCTGAATAATGAAAGAATTGGTAACATCTATCTAACTGATAGAGACGAATTAGGTATTTTTATTAAAAAGAAATTTCAAAGTAGGGGATCTGGTTCTATTGCACTACAAAAATTTTTAAAAAAAACTGGGAAAAACAGATTTTTAGCACATATCAATCCTACAAACTACAAGTCAATTCAATTTTTTGGGAAAAATGGATTTACACACATACAAAACACATATCATAAAAAAATCAATTCTTAATATTTTGCTTATAAAAATTTAGATAATTTCTAAATTAACATATCAATCATAAGTTAAAGTTATTATGATGACGGAATAAGTTTTTTTATTCATGTTTGACGGAAAGAAAGTTCTCATAACAGGCGGGACTGGTTCATTAGGACAAGCATTGACTGCGCATCTATTAAAACATAATGTTGATACAATTCGAATTCTAAGCAGAAACGAAAGTAAACAAATCGAAATGGAATCTAATTTTAATGATAGTAGACTTCGCTTTTTACTTGGTGATGTTAGAGATTCAGAACGATTATCTCGTGCATTTGAGGATGTCGATATTGTTTTTCATGCTGCTGCGTTAAAGCATGTTCCTGTAATAGAATATAATCCATTTGAAGCAATTAAAACAAATGTAATTGGGTCACAAAATGTAATCAATGCATGTTTGGAAAATAATGTTTCAGAGGCAGTTTGTGTTGGAACTGATAAAGCTGTATCTCCATTGAACACTTATGGTGCTACAAAACTTCTTATGGAAAAATTGTTTGTTACTGCTAGTAATTATCTAAATAAGGAGAGACATAAAACTAAGTTTATTGCGCTTCGATATGGAAATGTTCTGGGGAGCAGCGGTTCTGTAATTCCTAAATTCATTGAACAAATAAAGAAAAAACAAAAAATTACTGTCACAGATCCTAATATGACTCGTTTTAGTATAACAATGGATGATGCATTAAATTTTATTGTTCGTGCGGCAGAACTTGGAAAAGGCTCTGAGATATTTTTGCCCAAATTACGTGCATATACAATCTCTGATGTAAAAGCTGCTCTTTTTGAATTATTAGAAAATACTGGAGAGGAAGTTGTTGGAATTCGTCCAGGTGAAAAAATTGATGAAATCTTAATCAGTACTGAGGAAATTAGACATGGATGGGAATATGAAAATATGTACATGCTTGCAAATACAGAAATAGAAAACATTTCCAAAAAAGACGAACTTTATCCTGGAATACAAAAAATCCAAAATATGGAAACCTATTCGTCAAAAACAGCCGAAAAAATTTCTATAAAAGAGCTGAAAAGTATTATTACTAGTTCAAATCTAATTCCTTAAAATATATTTTAAATTTTTATATTGCACATCTAAAATTGAATCATGAAAATTTTTCTTGTTGCCGAAATTGGTTCAAATTGGGAAGGAAGTGTTTCAAAGGCTGAAAAAATAATCAAAGAATGTAAAAAATCTGGTGCGAACGCTGTAAAATTCCAAATGTGGAAGGCCGTTCACCTTTACAAAAAATCCCATCCTAATTGGAACGAAATTAAACGCTCTGAATTAACTTTTGAAAAGGCTAAAAAAATTAAAAACATAGCTGATAAAAATAAAATTGAGTTCTTTTGTAGTACATGCTATCCTGAAGCTGTAACTTTCTTAGAATCTATCAATGTCAAAACATACAAAATTGCTTCTAGAACATGTTTATTCACGGATCCTTTTTCATTTGAAACAATTAATCAAAATGCTATTACTGGAAAACCTGTTTTTATTAGCATGGGTATGGGCGGTAATAAGAGAAAAATTTTGGGTTTATTCTCTAAACCAAAACCTATTTTTTGTTATTGTATTTCCGAATATCCCCTACAATTTAAGAAAATTAATTGGTCTGAAGCAATTAAGTTCGATGGATTTTCCGATCATACGGAAGGTATTATCGCACCAGTTCTATTTTCTATACTTAAAAAACAAAAAAAATCTAAATCCATATACATTGAAAAACATGTTAAATTAAAAACCTCCAAAGGTCCAGATGCATCAACATCAATAGATACTGAAAAATTAAATGAATTAAATATTAATCTCAGATTGATTGAAAAGTCAAAATTTTAGTTTACAGAATTAATCGTTGATATAATTTTATCAATCTCATATGTTTTTAGATTTGGATGCATTGGTATTGTAACTATTTCCTTACCTATTCTTTCTGTGATTGGGGCTTTTTTAAATTTTTGATAAAAATCAAATGTATGTATAGGTCTGTAGTGAGTACCAGTTTCAATATTTTTTTCACCTAATATTTGCCTAAATTTTTTTCTGTTTTTTACCCTTATCCAAAAAAGATGGTAAGAACAATTTTCATCAAACTTCATTTTATTTTCTAAATTAATTTCATTTGAGTAAATTTTTGCAATATTTTTCCTTTGTTTATTCATTTTATCTAATTTTTTTAGTTGTATCAAACCAATTGCAGCTGAAAATTCATTCATGTAATAATTATCTCCAATATTTTTTATATTATATTCAGATAATTTTCTATCTGTAATACCACACCATCTTTTAGACTCTATCTCTTTTCTAATTTTTTTATGTTCTTTATTATTGATTGTGATTGCTCCACCTGTAGGCATTGCTAAATTTTTTACTGGATGAAAACTGAAACAGCAAGCAAAACTATGCGAACCAATTTTTCTATTTTTATATTTCGCTCCTGCTGCATGTGCAGCATCTTCTATGATTTGACAATCATATCCATCTATTATGTGATTTAATTCTTCTAATTTACATGGCATTCCTCCAAAATGCACTGGCAATACAACTTTAGTTTTTTTTGTAAGCAATTTTTTAACAGATTCTGGATTTATACACATTGTTTCAGGTTCTATTTCTGCAAAAACTGGTATTCCACCATTTAGAATTACCGCATTTGCAGTAGAAACAAAGCTCATTGATGGTAAAATAACATGCTTATTTTTCAAATCCAATAGTGACAATGCTACATTTAATGCTGCAGTTCCACTGTTTACCGCAACACAGTCATTTGAATTTGTGTATTTTTGAAAACTATTTTCGAATTTCTTCACATTACCTTTTCCCGAACCAGAAGCCCAATTTCCACTATGAAGTACTTCTAATACTTTCTTTTCTTCTAAGTGATTTATGGCTGGATCAAATAATTTAATTTTTTTATTCATCATTCATTTTGTTTTTCTCTATTTTTAAGAAATTCTATGTCTTCTTTTGTTGATTTCTTATCACCTGCATTACGATTTACATTCAAGTTAATTTCAAAAATTTTTGGCTCATTTTTAATAACATTCAGAATATCATTGATTAAAATTGGTTTTTTATTTAATTTTGAAACAATTTTTTTTACAAATAATAAATCATCTTTTTCATCAACCGCCCATCTAAAATTTGATAAATCTATATCATTTTCAAAATTTGAAATTTGAAATTTTTCTGGATTTTTATGAATATATGGTGTTACATGTTCACGTTCTGAAGGCAAAACGCTCTCTTTCCACGCTTTCTCTAATGCTGAAAATGTAAAAACTTCTACTTCGGTTCCGGATGGAAACGTTGAAGGAAGGAATGTTGTGATATAATCATAATTATTATTATTAAATTCGCTAATAACTTGATCAACCACATTTGGATCTAAAAGTGGTTTGTCTGCAGGCATTCTCACTATTACTTTTGACGAAAATTTTTTTGCACATTGATAATATCTATCTAATACATCATTTTCACTACCTCTAAAACAATCAATTGTATTTTTTTTACAAAATGTTTCTATTATGTCATCCTCTGCTTTTTTGCTAGTTGCTATAATTATTCTATCAACTAATTTTGAATATTCTAGCTGATTTATCATAAAGTCTAAAATTGTATGTTTAGAATCAATTTCCATCATTACCTTACCAGGTAATCTGGATGAGCCCATGCGTGCTTGGATAATACAATCTGTCATTACAGTTCTTTTTTCCCATTGATTAATGTAAAATATTTCATATACATGTTCACTAAGTTGATAATATTTTTTGTATTATTCTTTTAGTCCCATTTCCGTCAACAAGTTTTAAACATTCTCCTCTCATTTTCCTCCTTTTCTTATAGGTCATATTTTCAATCGCGTTGGCAAAATCTGATGGTTTAATTTTTTTTGATTGACCCAAATTAATGATACATTTTTTTGAATATAGTATATTCGTTGCCTCATTCTGATCTTGTGATGCAATGCAAACTATAGATGGAATACCCAAACAACATCTTTCCCATGTTGTACTTCCTCCACTTCCAATCGCTAAATCACATTTACTCATTATGGGTGCAATTTTTTTTACATTGTAAAAACATCTTGTTTTTATCATTTTTTCGCACATTCTCATAATTTTTTTATATTTTAAATTGGATTTTCCAACAATCACATCAATTCTGAATTCTCTATTTTTTATTTTCATAATTCCATCTAACGCTTTGATTGTATCCCCATTTGGATCCGAACCTCCAAACGAGATTATTATTCTCTCAATTTTTTTATTTTGATTTGGTAATTTTTCTCTTATTTGATGAAATTCTGGTCGAAGGATTGCATATTTTGGTCCAAGTAAAATTTTACAATTATTTGTAACTAAATGTCTATACGCTTTTTTCATATTGTGATGTAATCCTTGATCAACAATCAAATCACAATCATGTTTTCTATTATTCAAATCATCTATTACTACAATTTTTTCTACTAACTGCCTCAATGATTTTTCCCAATTAAAACCAAGACTATAATGATCCACTAAAAGTAAATCAATTTTTTTATTAATATTTTTTAATATTTTTTTTGTTTGTTCTAAATCATATTTTTCATGAATTTTTCTTAAATCTATTTTTTTATTATTTACATGATAAATTTTATATCCATTTTTTATAAACAATTGATCAAGATTATTTTTTTCTTTACTAGAAATTATTGATACATTGTAATTGTGTTTTTTCATCTGATTTGCTATTGTCAAGCACCTCATTGCATGACCAAAACCAATTATATTTCCTGAATCAACCCTTATCACAATTTGTTTTTTCATACTTTGATTATTTTTTTATATACAAAAATATAACGCATCATTGATTACATAAGAATGAAAAATATGTAAGACTAATTAAGATCAATTTTTAGTTTTTCATATGCTTGATGATGCATCTATTTATGGTTTAGAAGTTGCATATCCTGAAAATGAATATTCAACTGATTCTCTATTGGACTTGATGGGTGATAAATTATCAAGTCAGGTACAAGAAAATATCAAACAATTAGGAGTAAAAAGCCGATATTTGATTAGGCCTATTGAGTATTACATTGGGAATAATCCTGATTTAGAGGATGTAAATCTTAATGCAGAGCCAATTTCTGATCTTTCTGCTGATGTTGCAAAGACTTGTATGTCAAAATTAGGTCTCAGCTCTAATGACATAACATGTTTAGTTACTGCATCAGAAAATAATGATTATCAAAGTCCTGGTTTGGCACCAATTTTAGTGACTAAAATAGGATTATCAAATTATATTCCACATTATAATTTACAAGGTACTGCATGTTCAACACTACCAAAGTTACTTGAACTGGGAAAAAACCTAATAAAAAACGATAATGACGTTATTCTTTTTGTAATATCCGGGTGTAATTCTGGATGGTATTTGCCACATTTGCGTGAAAATATTCCAGTCGTTAATCCAAAAGAGAATTCTCCTGGTTTCGAAAAAAAACAACTTATCGATAAATGGGTTTCAACCATGTTTTCTTTTCTTTTTGGTGATGGTGTCTGTGCATTTGTAATGAAAAAATCAAATTATGAAAAAGATTCAATCAAAGTCGGTAAAATTACCCATGCAGTAAATTTTGATAACACTGATTATAAAAAAGCCAGTGTAAGGCTAATTGGAAATGAACAAAATAGACTTTATTCATATCATCTAACTGCGGAAAGTGATATTTTACCACGTTCCTTAAATTACTGTAAAAAAGTATTGATGAAATCACTAAACAAGGATGAAACACAATTCGATTCGGACTCGTCAAAATCATTTTTCTCAAAACAAAAAAAGGTAATGATTCATACTGGAAGCCTAAAGATTTTAGATGGTTTTAAAAATGTTTTTGAATTAGACATGAAACAGATTCAAGAATCTTATGACACTTTGAGTAAATATGGAAATCTTACTGGGGTAAGTATTCCAACAGTGATGACTAAAGCACTTGTTAAAAACCCAAATGTTTCTGGAAATGGTGTATTAATAGGAATAACTATGGGATTTGGACTGGATATTGTTGAAATAGAAAAATTATAATTTTCTATTTCAGACTAGCACCACCATCTACTACTAATACAGAACCAGTAGTCCATGATGAATCATCTGAAGCAAAATACATTATTGCATTTGCTATATCTGCTCCCGTTCCAATTCGTCCTAAAGGGTGTTGTAATACAGCTTTTTTTCGTTTATCAGAAGAATTTAACCATAGTTTATTAGTCATATCAGTTTCTACAACTGCTGCACATACACAATTAACTCTGATTTTATTTCTTGCATATTCTACTGCCCATGCCTTTGTTAGCATAACCAATGCTGCTTTTGACGCTGTATATGCATCTGCATAAAAATTTTCAAATGATCTTAATCCTGCATCAGATGACATATTGATAATACTTCCACCATTTTTCATCATAAATGGAATAACTGCTTTCGTGAATCTGTATTGTCCATTTAGATTAATATCAATAACTTCTTTCCATTCGTTTTCAGAAATATTATGTAATTTCTTAAATTTAGGAAAAACTCCTGCATTATTGATTAGTACATCAATCCTTCCAAATTTTTTAATGATTTTTTTTACAACATTGTTAACATCATTTTTTTTTGTAATATCACCTTTTACATAAAAAATATTCCCTAGTTCTTTTGCAGTTTTTTTTAGTGCTGTTTCATTTTTGGATGTGATTATAACTTTTGCACCTTCCTTGGTAAATAATTCAGCTATACTTTTTCCGATACCCCTACTACCTCCAGTAATAAGAATAATTTTTCCATCTAATCTCATATTATTACTTGCTTATTGTAATATCTTATAATCTATCCTACCAAATTTAGAAAGTAATTCTTCTTTAGTAATTTCAATTGCAGTCATTTCTCTTTCACCATCATTTTTTTCTGCTTTAACCCATCTCCAACCTCCATCCATAGGTATTTTATTCATCGTGAATGTAGAAATTTTTCTCCAACCACATTTTAAATGAATTTTCATCATTGAAATATTATCTGAAAATAATTCTCCAAAGATCTTTTCTGTCATTAATTTTTCAAAAATCCATCTTAAGTAAACTTTCTCAATAGTAGTCATTAATCCAGGAAATATTAAATCTGGAGATTTTATCATACTTGTAAACACGACCAAGTTCTCATCTTTTGGATGTATACCATGCCCAATATTACCAATTTTTTTATCATCCAAAAATATCATAAATTGAATTCTTGTCGGATCATTAAGAATATCATTCTGAATCCATCTTTTTGTTTTTTCTAAGGTTATTTCAAAAATTGAAAAATAATTATCCCTGTATCTTTTTCTCCATTCACTCATTAATTTAACAGTCTCATCTGATGTATCTACTAATTTTAAAACAATTTTTCTTTTTTGGTAATAAATCTCAATGAAATCAGTTTGCCCTAAATTCTTCATCCTCATCAATTCGTTTTGATAATGATGAAAAAAACCATTCTTCATGGTTTTGCATCTTATTGTATGCTAATATTTTTATCGTCAAAAAAATCAATAAATCTTACTAGAATAAAATGAAAAAAGACATTGTAATAGGTTTAGGCGAAATTGGCATGCCAATTTATAAAATACTATCAAAATTTTTACCGGTTGAAGGTTTAGATAAAAAT
>Ga0207965_1000459_pt1 | contig 11783 bp, 10 predicted proteins | sample Knorr_S23_td_O2m_FD_185609 | JGI IMG/M metagenome (GOLD analysis project Ga0207965, IMG submission 185609) | Marine microbial communities from Southern Atlantic Ocean transect - Knorr_S23_td_O2min_ad_571m_LV (SPAdes) (version 2) | ecosystem: Environmental > Aquatic > Marine > Oceanic | place...
CAGCCACGATCAAAGAAAGAAAAAAACATTGATGCTGGAAATTGATGGTCCGCTGAGTTTGTTTGTAAACACACAAAAATATGGTTTAAACCTCGCCAATTTTTTTCCTGCAATTTTGCAGCAGCCTGAATGGGAACTGGATGCAGAAGTTAGAATCCGTAAAAACCATGTTCACAGCCTGCACCTTGATCAATCTTGTGGAATTCGCTCCCACTACCGTCAGTTTTTAGCCTATATTCCTGATGAAATACAGTTGTTCAGTCAGCAACTTGCTAAACAAATACCTGACTGGGAACTGACATCTTCGGCAGATTTTATTCCGTTGACCGGTGAATCGCTTTGTTTCCCGGATTTTCTGTTGAAGCACCATTCTGGGAAAAAAGTGTCAATGGAGCTTTTTCATAAATGGCATGTGGCTCCCCTCCAGAGTAGACTGGAACAACTTGATTCACAAAAAGGGGGACCTTTGCTGATAGGCATCAATCGCAGTTTACTCAAAAATATTCAACTGGCCGAGCAAGTAGAGGCATCCACGTATTTTTCGCACTATGGATTCTTTTTCAGAGAAGCCCCTACAATCACAAAACTTCGTCCGCTGCTTGACTCCTGGTTGAGTAATGTTCAAAAGACAATTTAGAGCATAACTTTTCGTTTTTCACCTCATCTTTGCAATATCTTTATTTTTTCATCCTCTATGCTCTATCTCAGGGTAAAGAGCTGAAAAGAAAGCAAAGTCATTTTAAAAAGGTCCCAAGTTACCTAAGACTTAGTGCGATCACTAAGAGTATGTCTCCTGTGGTAAAGAACAAAAAGATTACTGCACTCACCAGGAAGGCTAAACGATGTTAGGTTCAGGTACCAAACAAACTTTCCTTCATAATTCTATGTTGCGGTAACAGGCTCCTGAAGAAAATTAACAAAAATGTCAGACCGATGTCTATTTTCATGAGGATATTAAGGTAAAGAAAATAACGGTCAGAATAGATACCTGTAATCAAAATACTGGTAAAACACAAAAGGCTTGAAATTGTCACTTCAAATGTAATTAAATAAACGTTGAGTTTTGTTTCATTCAGTTTTGTTGGCAAGACTGTCTTCATTTCCTTACAAAATTAATTTTTATGAACTCCACTGTAGAAGAACTTGGCAAACTGAAGTATTCCCTTTCCCTTGAAGTCTCCCTTGATGAAATAAAACCAACCTACAATGCAATTTATCGGGAACTGAAAAAAACCAAACTCAATGGTTTTCGTCCTGGGAAACACCCAAAAGGCTGGTTGGACAAAAGATTTAAAGCTGCTATGCAACAGGAAGCCGTCGACAGAGTTATTCCTGGATATATGGATGATGCACTAAAAGAACATTCCTTGCGGCCGGCAACAATGCCGATAATCCAGAAAATTCACTTTGACCTTAAATCTCCACTTTCTGCTATTGTCCATTTTGAAATAGCACCGGAGCTACCCAAACTGAATTATGAAAAAATCGTGCTTGAACGCAAGGATATTGAGGCAGTATCTGCAAAAAATATCAGTGAAGAATTAGAAGGTTTAATTCAGCGAGAAGAGGTACTTGTTCCCAAAGTCGGAGAGGATGTAAAAGTAGAAAAAGACGATTGGGTTTTAATTAATTATGAAGGAACAATTGAGGGTGAAAAATTTACTGACTCAACAGCAACCGAAATGCAGTTCAAAATCGGTTCTTCAGATTTGGAAGAGTTTCACTCGGGCCTGATGAACATGTCATCTGGAGATGAAAAAGATGTTGAGCTTGCGCTGCCGGAACGGTTTGGAGAAAACGCAGGTAAAAAAGCTGTTTTCAAAATACATTTAACAGAAATTTCTGCAGTTAAAAGACCGGAAATGGATGAAGACTTTTTTAAGAAATTTGGGGTTGCGGATGAAGACGAATTGAAAGAAAAAGTAAGTGAAAATATTAAATCTCGAAAAACAGCAGAGCTTCAAAGTGAATACCGAATTGCTGTTCGTGCACAACTTTCTGATTTATATGACGATTTTAATTTGCCGGAAGAACTCGTAAAATATGGGCAGGAACAAGTTGAAAGAGAATTGGAACAGGCATCATCTGAAAAAGAAATTCCGGAAGAAGAAAAAGAGAAAAGACGTCAGGAAGGAATAGAAAATGCGAAAATGGATTTACGCATGAAATTCATACTGGACTCGATTGGTGAGCATGAAGAAATGAAATTTGACAAAAATGAGGCAGCTCGTGAATTTGTCGGATTGGCACAAATCACAGGACAATCTCCGGACGAACTTATTAAATCACCTTTCGGACATGACATGTACGAACGAATTGTTGTCCGCAAAAAAGGAGATGCAACTCTTGACAGAGTGGTGGCTCGGGTGTTTGGTGACCCGATTGAAGAGTTTGCTGCTGAAGATCATGAGCATGTACACGATGAAAATTGTGAGCATGATCATTCCTGACAAACTTGCATTCAAGTACAAAAAATCTTTCTTGTTTGTTAACCACACGAAAAATGAATCTATTAGTTTATATTTTTCAAGTTCCTTGATACTCGCTTTAGTAGTGGGATAGAGAATGTTTAAAGCAGCACAACTCGTTTATAAAAAAATAACTTCTTAATGATTAACCTTTTTTCAAGTATGCTATGTCGCTAATACCGATGGTTGTTGAGCAGGATAGTCGCGGCGAACGAGCCTACGACATCTACTCAAGACTGCTCAAAGACCGTATTATTTTTCTCGGCTCGCCAGTTGATGATAATGTTGCAAATGTAATGATAGCCCAGCTTTTATTTTTAGAAGCAGAAGATCCGGAAAGTGACATTTCACTTTATCTGAACTGCCCTGGTGGTTTAGTAACTTCAGGAATGGCAATTTATGATACAATTCAGTATTTAAAACCGGATGTGCAGACTATTTGCATTGGTCAGGCAACCAGTATGGGGGCTGTTTTATTAGCCTCAGGGGCATCCGGGAAGAGGCAGGCATTGCCGCACGCCAGGATAATGATTCATCAAATGATGGGGGGATTTTCCGGACAGGCAGAAGATATTGATATTCAGGCAAGGGAAATTATCAGAATGACAGATGTTTTGAACGATGTTTTGGCTCGTCATACTGGACATAAGATTAAAAAAATTGCACAAGATACCCAACGTGATTATTATTTTTCCAGTCAGGAAGCCAAAGAATATGGTATTATAGACGAAGTTATGCAAAACAGAAAACTGAAAGCTTTATAAAAGAAAGATAACTATGAATTCTGTTAAAGAGGCTCTCTTGCGTTGCTCCTTCTGTGGAAAAACACAGGAAGAAGTAAAGAAAATAATTGCAGGTCCCACAGTCTACATTTGCGACGAATGTATCGACCTCTGCAATGAGATTATGGAAGAGGAATATCAGAATGAGCATGCTGATGAGTTTCAAAAAGAATTGCTAAAACCTGCAGAAATTAAAGATGTTCTTGATAATTATGTGGTGGGACAGGATCGGCCCAAAAAGGTACTTGCAGTTGCAGTTCACAATCATTACAAGCGCATCAAAGCTAATTTCGATAAATCAGAAGTGGAACTGCAGAAAAGCAATATTCTGTTGATTGGCCCTACAGGAACAGGTAAAACTCTGTTGGCGCAAACACTGGCACGGATTCTAAATGTCCCTTTTGCAGTTGCAGATGCTACCTCGTTGACTGAGGCAGGTTATGTTGGTGAAGATGTTGAAAATATTGTATTAAAATTATTGCAGGCTGCCGATTATGACATAGAGCGCGCTGAGCAGGGAATAATTTATATTGATGAAATAGACAAAATTACCAGAAAAAGTGAAAATGTTTCAATTACAAGGGATGTTTCCGGAGAAGGTGTACAGCAGGCACTTTTGAAAATTATCGAAGGTACTGTTGCAAACATACCTCCACAGGGTGGTCGGAAACACCCTCATCAGGAGACAATGCAGGTTAATACAGAAAATGTACTCTTCATTTGCGGAGGTGCTTTTACTGCCCTTGATGACATAATTAGAAGACGCATAGGTCGAAATGCCATTGGTTTTGGGGCAGATGTAAATAAGAAAACTCGGAATGTAGAGGTCCTGTCACAGCTGGAACCAGAAGATTTACTCAAATATGGTTTAATACCGGAATTTGTTGGACGCCTGCCGGTAGTCGCGACTTTGCATGATTTGGAAGTTGACCACCTGGTGCAGATCTTAAAAGAACCAAAAAATGCTTTAATTCGTCAGTATGAGAAAATGTTTGAGCTTGATAATGTAAAACTGACATTTAATAAAGAAGCAATACACACTCTTGCAAAAGAAGCGATCAAGCGGAAAACCGGAGCGCGAGGATTGCGCTCTATAATTGAAAATTCAATGCTGGATTTAATGTATGAAATACCCTCAGATCCTGACATTAAAGAAGTTGAGATCAATAAGGATTCCATCCTGCAAAAGGCTGAGCCAAAGCTGACCAGAAATCCAGCAAGCAGTATTCCTCGAGCGAAAGCAAGCTGATTTTATATAATAAATCTCCTTGTTTCCCACCACATTATTAAATAAATAATATGGAAAATTTAGATGTATATGGTGTTTGCAATCCATTAATTGATTTATTGAGCCATGTACCAGACTCGTTTTTAACAGAACGTGGTTTGAATAAAAACAGTATGAATCTTATTACCCTTGAAGAGCAGCAAACTTTGTTACTGGCTTTGGCGGCAGGAAAAATATCGGTAGAATTTGCTGCTGGAGGTTCTGGTGCAAATACAATGATTGGTATAGCTCAACTGGGAGGACGAACAGCTTTTAGCGGTAAAATTGGCAGGGATGAGCATGGAAAGATTTACCGGGAAAAACTGGAAGACCTTGGAGTCAATGCTGTACTTGGAGAAGGAGACGGTACCACAGGAAGCAGCTTGATTCTGGTAAGTGAAGATGGATCACGCGCGATGAATACATATCTGGGAATGAGTCAGGAACTGCAGGTGCCAGATATTGACCCGGAAGTTATTCAAGCTTCAAAATATCTGTATCTTACAGGATATTTATGGGACACAGAGGTGCAGAAAAAAACAGTAATAAATGCTTTGGATGAAGCAAAAAAACGTGAGATAAAAGTTGCCCTGAGCCTTTCAGATCCTTTTTGTGTGAACCGCCATAAGGATGATTTTAAAAAACTACTGCAAGGTTACGCAAGTATGGTATTTTGCAATCAGGAAGAAGCATTTTCACTTTTGGATACAACTGTAACACAAGAAGCTGTGGAGATTTTATCACAATGGACTGAAACGGTTGTATTGACATTAGGCTCAAAAGGTGCCTTGATTACACATCTTGGTCAAACTTTTTACATCGATCCCTCTCAGATTTGTGTGGAAGACACAACCGGCGCCGGAGATGCCTTTGCGGCAGGTTTCCTTTACGGAATGACTCATGAGTTTTCTCCTCTTGAAAGCGGCCGTATTGGAGCTGTTTTGGCGGGGGCAGTGATTGAACAAACCGGCCCACGCTACCAGGGACATGCCCAGACGCTGATACGTGAAAATATTGGTATAAAGCTTTGAATTTATTATAATTCCTGTCTTCATAAACTTGTTTACTTTCTATGGAACTTCTTGCGCCAGCCGGTAATTTAGACAAATTAAAAACTGCTGTTCTGTATGGTGCAGATGCAGTTTATTTAGCAGGTCCAAAATTTAGTTTACGTGGAGCTTCAGATAATTTCTCGGATACAGAGTTGTGTGAAGGGATAAAATTTGCGCATCTAAATAATTGTAAAACATACGTAACATTAAATGCGTTTTTACATGATAAGGAACTCAGAGAGCTTCCGGAATATGTACGCTTTTTAGAGAAAACAAGTGTGGATGCAGTGATTGTATCCGATCTTGGTGTGCTGACGGTTGTTCAGCAGCACTCAAAATTGCCGGTGCATCTTTCCACGCAGGCATCATGCTTAAATATTCATTCTGCAAAAGTCTGGAAAAATCTGGGAGTTAAAAGGCTTGTATTGGGACGTGAAGTATCTCTGGAAGAAGCCGGATGCATCCGGAAGGAAGTCGATATTGAGATTGAGCTATTCATTCACGGTGCAATGTGTATGGCTTATTCTGGTAACTGCACAATCTCAAATTACACAGCCGGGCGTGACAGTAATCGTGGCGGATGTATCCAAAGCTGTCGTTTTTCATATTCAGCAATTCCGGTCAACAATGCAGTAGCAGTTAATTCTCCGGATAATACTCCGAGCTCATTGATGAGTTCAAAAGATTTGCGGGGCATTGACTTGCTGCCAAAGTTCCTCAAAATAGGTGTAGACAGCATTAAAGTAGAGGGTCGCATGAAAAGTCCTCTGTATGCAGCAACAACCACAAGTGCATATGCTCTCGCATTAAAATGGTGTAATTCAACCGTACAAGAGCAATGGTCCGAGAAACTTCAAGAGTTGTCCGGCATGTTGGAAAAAATTCCACACAGAGGCTACACAGATGGTTCCCTAAATAATGAAGCAGATGCTGAAAGTGTTTATCAGGGTGAGCGGAACGGGAGGAATTCCGGCTATGAGATTGCAGGAACTGTGATGGAAGTTGAAGACGGAAAGTCTTTCACCATGCTGACTCATAATTCTTTTGACAGAAATAAGACCTTGGAAATTTTGACATTTGACGGAGGAGTGATCAAGATTTCAACCCAGGAAATGAAGGACTTGAACAACAAGCCGGTAAAAAGAGCAAATCCCAGCAGACTTTTTCGTTTTGCGTGTTCAGAAGCAGCAGAACAATCAGCTGATGTTTCTGGAATTTCCCAAGTCCAGCCACTGAACGTAGTCCGTTTGAAAATTTGATAAATAACAATTATTTTATTTTATTCTGCCTCTGGATATTCTGGTTATAGAAACACTCCTCGAAAAAAGAAGAAGAAGAAAATTGACAAGAGGGCCCCGACTGGCAGTGTAATAACCCATGACATGAAAATTCCACCTACAACCCTCAAATCCAGGGCACCAATTCCGCGTGCCAGTCCGACTCCCATTACGGCACCAACTGCAATTTGAGTAGTTGAAACTGGAATTCCAGTCCGGGAGGCAATTACCACTGTAGCTGCAGCTGCAAGTTCTGCGGAAAAGCCCCGTGTAGGCACGAGCTCAGTGATTTTACTGCCGATTGTTTGCATCACCCGATAACCCAAAGTCGATAATCCAAGAACTATTCCTACACCGCCTGTCAATAAAATCCAAAGTGGCAGATTTGATTTCTGGGCCATTTCGCCACCGCTTTCCACAATACTGACAATTGCAGCCATTGGACCAATACCATTGGCAACGTCATTTGATCCATGTGCAAAAGCCATTGCGCATGCGGTGAAGATCATCATTATGCCAAAAATCTTTTCAATTTGAGTAAACTGATCATGAATGCTCTCTGCTTCTTTCATTTTAAGTCGATTGATCATAAAACGGACAATTACTGCTACTATAACTCCGAAAATTACTGCAGCAAAAACACTTTGTCCGACACTAAAAGTAATATCTAAATGCTTTAATCCTTTGAAAAGAGTTACCAGCGAAAGCAAAAATCCAACAAGAAAGACATAAACCGGTGCATATCGTTTTGCGTTCAGAAAAGGAGTGTCTGAATCAAGAATAAATTTCTGAATACTTCGCATCAGGAGGTATGCGAGTGTTCCGCCGACAAGCGGTGAAACAATCCAACTGAGGACTATTGTTCCTATTTTTGACCAGTTAACAGCATCGACTCCAATGCCGACCACTGCAAATCCTACTATTGCACCAATTATACTATGCGTGGTAGAAACGGGCCAGCCCATCCAACTGGCGAATGTTAACCATAGTGCGGCTGCAAGCATGGCAGATAACATTCCCCAGACCAGAATCTCAGGCTGATCCATGATTGGAGTAGGATCTATAATGCTTTTCCGGATTGTTTTTGTAACATGACCTCCGGCAAGGAATGCACCAGAAAATTCAAAAATTGCTGCAATAATAATGGCCTGTTTGACGCTGATTGCTCCCGACCCTACAGATGTTCCCATTGCGTTTGCAACATCATTTGCCCCAATGCCCCAGGTCATGTAGAAACCCAGAACCACAGCCAGGATCATAAAAACAGATCCGAATTCAACAAGCATTATTTCCCATTATTATTGAATGAAAAGTCAGAATTAATTGTTAGTTGGAAGCAATCATCAAACGTAAACGGTTTCCTGTTTTTTTGGAATAATCAGCAATGTCACCAATCAATTCAAAAATTTTATACCAAAAGACCACGTCTACCGCCTTCATACTGTCTTCTATATCAAACATTCTACGTACCAGTGCATCTTCTAAATCGTCTGCTTCTGTTTCCGCATTTGAAACCTCATCAATCATTTTTAATAATTTGTCGATCTCATGTCTCCCAAATCCTGATTCAAGCACATCTCCAAATTCTTGAGAGAGACCCTGTGCCATGTAACAGACTTGCTGACTTTTTTCTACAAACTGAATAAGTTCCTGACGCAAATCAGTCGGCAGGCACATTCTTCTGAGGTTAAGTAAATTGACGATGTCCTGTGTTACATCTGCAATGGTGTCCTGCATGTCAAGCATTTCCAATAAATCCCGACGATTAATGGGCATGAAAATATTACGGGGTAGATGGTTGCGGACCTCGTTTTTGATTCTATCTGCTTCTTCTTCAGCAAGTGATATTTGCTGCTGAATTTCTTCGACTTTTGAATAGTTTCCCTGATGCAGTGCATCAAAAAAATCTTTAAGCGGGGCAACACTTTCAACCACTTTGTCCATGTGATCCCTCAGTGGTTTGAAGGGCGACTTTGCAAACATAGAACTGAGATTAATCATGAAAGATCCTTTTGCTAGTTTCCGGATATAGATTTAGACAGACAATATTTTTACTTTTCATGAGTTCACAGAGTTATTTTAAAAAGTATCAATCTTCATTTACTCCATTAGTCTTAAACCCCCCACTTTGCAGGTGCTGATCTTTGCGAGCCTCTTCGAGATCTGACGCAATCATTTCTTCAATCATTTGCTGTAAATCAATTATCGGTTTCCAATTCAGTTTTTTTCTGGCTTTAGAAGCATCACCAATCAGTAAATCAACTTCAGTCGGTCTGAAATAAGTGGGATCGACAGAAACAACAGTATTTCCTGTTTTAGTATCACGACCTACTTCATCAACACCTCTTCCGGACCATCCCAGGGTGATTCCAACTTCTGCAAAAGCTCTCTCAGCAAATTCACGGATTGTGGTTGTTACTCCGGTAGCCAGCACAAAGTCCTCCGGCTTCTCCTGTTGCAACATTCGCCACATACCATCTACAAAATCGCCTGCATGACCCCAGTCCCGCTTTGCATCCAAGTTCCCCAGATATACTTGCTCTTGAGTACCCATTGAAATTCGAACAGCCGCACGTGTAATTTTTCTGGTAACGAAAGTTTCTCCTCGAACAGGTGACTCATGATTAAAGAGAATACCGTTGCAGGCATACATGTTATAGGCTTCACGATAATTGACTGTGATCCAGTATCCATATAATTTGGCAACAGCATAAGGTGAACGAGGATAAAAAGGAGTATTCTCGTTTTGAGGTACTTCCTGGGACATTCCGTATAGTTCACTTGTAGAGGCCTGGTAAAACTTAGTTTTTTCAACCATACCCAAAAGCCTGATTGCCTCAAGGATTCTTAAAGTCCCAAGTCCATCTGCATTTGCAGTGTATTCCGGTGTTTCAAAAGAAACATGAACGTGACTTTGTGCAGCAAGATTATATATTTCATCTGGTTGTATTTCCTGAATTATCCTGATCAAATTTGTGGAATCAGTCATGTCACCGTGATGCAAAATAAAATTACGTTTACTTACATGTGGGTCCTGATACAAATGGTCTATTCTGCCTGTATTAAAACTGGAGGAGCGTCTTTTAAGCCCATGAACTATGTATCCCTTTTTGAGAAGAAGCTCGGCAAGATAAGCTCCGTCCTGACCGGTGATGCCGGTGATAAATGCCACTTTTCCCATTTTAAGTTTTTTGATTATAAAAAGTTATATGTGAAATTAAGTTTTTGTTGAGGATGACAACTCGTCCGCATGTAAATTTTTCAGGGCTTTGCCGACTCGATCCAAGGCAGTTTGAAGATCTGCAGTTGAAATATTCAACGGCGGCAAAAAACGCAATACATCCGGTCCAGCAACCAAAACCAAAACGCCCTCTTCCTGGCAGGCTGTGACCATTGTGGAGGCTTTCCCTTTCCAGGCCTTTGATAACACGGCACCAAGCATCATTCCACGACCACGAATTGTTTCAAACAAACTAAGTTCATCGTTGAGTGCTTCCAGGTGATTTTTGATAACTAAGCCTTTTTTCTGTACCTGCTCCATCATTTCCGGAGTATTAACTTTTCGGAATACAGTACCGGCAACAGCAGTGACAATCGGGTTCCCTCCAAATGTTGTACCATGGTCTCCGGGTTTGAAGGTTTGAGCAACCTTTTCAGTGCAAAGCATTGCGCCAATGGGCAGTCCACCACCCAAAGCCTTGGCCATGGTAACAATATCCGGTTTCAGATTTGTCACTGAATTATCCGGCTGTTCAGAATCTTCAGAATTTTCCCACTGGTAGCCGAATAATTTTCCTGTACGACCCATCCCACACTGAATTTCATCAAAAATCAGCAGTACATCATGCTGGTCACAAAGTTTTCTTAAATGGGACAAAAATCCTGGTTTTACAGGATTGACACCGCCTTCACCTTGGATTGGCTCAATCAGTACTGCGCAGGTTTGTGGCCCAATCATTTCGGTTGCTGTATCAAAATCATTAAATGGACAGTAGCGGAATCCTCCGGGAAGCGGCTCAAATCCCTGTTGATATTTTGGCTGTGCAGTTGCAGTAACTGTTGCTAAAGTTCGTCCGTGGAAGGAACCTTCAAAAGTCAATATTTCCCGTTTCCCTGCTGGTTGACTTAAACTTGAATATTTTCGTGCAATTTTAATTGCCGCCTCATTAGCTTCTGCTCCTGAATTGCAGAAAAAAACCCGATCTGCAAATGTAGCTGTCACTAATTCTTCAGCCAGCTTAATTGCTGGTTCTGTAAGATAAAGATTGGTCGTATGCCATATTTTCCCAGCTTGTATATTAAGTGCCTGCAGTAGGTCTGAGTCAAGGTGACCTAAGCTGTTGACAGAAATACCTGCACCTAAATCAATATACTCATTTCCGTCACTGTCCCAAATTAGTGCTCCTTTACTGTGGGTTAAAATCAGGTTTGGTGCATATGTTGGTAAAAATACCTTTTGTGCAGTTGCCAGAAGATCAGCGGCTTTTGGGTTGTTATTTAGTTTCAATTCCGACTCTTTTTCAGTGCTGGTCTTCTTTAATTCTGCTTCTACGGTTTCTGTTGAAGAGAATTTTTCTGAAACAGCACTTCCTACATTCAACAGACGCTCACGATTTGCCATACAAAATTCAACAAAACCCTGTTCGCCAACTGCCAGTCTAATCATGCGCGGCAAAGCCTGATACAAGCGCCTAAAAGCAGTTCGCATCACAACTTCGTTTTGCAGAGCATCAGTCGGTAAAGTCCCCAGCTTTTCTTTGATCAACTTTTGGATTCGCGGTAGTTGTTCTTCCAGCAGCATAGGTGTGTTTGTTCAGTGAATTTTCTTTTTACTTTAGAACTTTTTCCAAAGGTTTTTAGCTTTTTCCCCCGGGAATAATTAACAGTTTATACTAACCCATGTCTATTATTATTTCAATCGTAGAAAAGAAGAAATC
>Ga0207965_1000463_pt1 | contig 11771 bp, 8 predicted proteins | sample Knorr_S23_td_O2m_FD_185609 | JGI IMG/M metagenome (GOLD analysis project Ga0207965, IMG submission 185609) | Marine microbial communities from Southern Atlantic Ocean transect - Knorr_S23_td_O2min_ad_571m_LV (SPAdes) (version 2) | ecosystem: Environmental > Aquatic > Marine > Oceanic | place...
AGGAAAGAACAAAATTTGTTGTGTACTTGCCATCGGATTATTCTGAACAGATAGAATTATGGGATGGTGTTGGCATTGAGTACAATTTTGAGGGAGAAACCATTAATTGGACTAGCTGGTTATTAGGATTTGCACCTTGGTTACTTTTGATTGGATTTTGGATATTTATGATTAGAAGAATGCAAAACACAAATAGTGGTATGAACAATGTATTCAGTTTTGGTAAAAGTAAAGCCAAAATGTTTTCTTCCAATCTTCCAAAAGTTAAATTTCTAGATGTTGCTGGTTGCGTAGAAGCGAAAGAAGAATTAGAAGAAGTAATTCTATATCTTAAAAGTCCTAAGAAATTCCAAAAACTTGGAGGAAAAATACCAAAAGGTGTTTTATTAGTTGGTCCTCCTGGAACTGGTAAAACTTTATTAGCTAGAGCTGTTGCTGGAGAAGCAAGTGTTCCATTTCTAAGTATTAGTGGAGCTGAATTTGTTGAAATGTTTGTAGGAGTTGGTGCTTCAAGAGTAAGAGATCTGTTTAAGCAAGCAAAGGAACATGCTCCTTCAATTATATTTATAGATGAATTGGATGCTGTAGGAAGACAAAGAGGTGCTGGATTAGGTGGAGGACATGATGAGAGAGAACAAACATTAAACCAACTTCTAGTAGAGTTGGATGGTTTTGAAAATAATCACAATGTAATTGTAATGGCTGCTACAAATAGACCTGATGTTCTTGATTCTGCATTGTTAAGACCAGGAAGATTTGATCGACAAGTTGTTGTGGATATTCCTGATTTAAATGGAAGACACGATATTCTAAAAATACATACAAAGACAATAAAAATTAATTCAAAATCAGTCAATTTACTCGATATTGCAAAAGGAACACCAGGTATGGTTGGAGCTGATTTAGCAAATCTTGTTAATGAAGCAGCATTGCTTGCATCTAGGAAAAGAAAGAAAAGTGTTGATAATGAAGATTTTGAAGATGCAAAAGATAAAGTTATTATGGGTGTTCAAAGAAAGAGTATGATTCTTTCTGAAGATGAAAAGAAAATTACTGCCTATCATGAATCTGGCCATGCTGTTGTTGCTATTTTTACCCCTGAAGCAGATCCTGTTCATAAAGTAACAATTATTCCTCGAGGAAGAGCTCTTGGTGTTACTATGCAGCTACCTTTAGATGAAAAACACGGATATTCAAAAAAATATATTACAGGTAGGCTTGCCGTGATGATGGGAGGCCGATCTGCAGAAGAAATAATTTTTAATGAAATTACGACAGGTGCTTCAAATGATATTGAAAGAGCAACAAGTATTGCTAGAAAAATGGTTTGTGAATGGGGAATGAGTGATAAGCTAGGTCCAATGTCATTCGGCAAAAAGAATGAAGAAATTTTTCTAGGTAGAGAAATACAATCGCATAGAGACTATAGTGAAAAAACTGCTCAAGACATTGATAGTGAGGTAGTACGTATTATAAAAAATGCACAAAAAGATTCTCGTAAAATCCTAGAAGAAAAAATAGACCTGCTACATTTAATGGCTAGCGAACTTTTAGAACACGAAACGATTGATGAAAAAGATATTAAATTGTTAGTTAAAGGGAAAAAACTCTCAAAAAAAAGAAATTAGTTAGTGAATATTTCTGAATTCAACCATTGGTTAGCTTCCAAAGACAAAGAACCTTTGATAATGGGTATACTCAATGTGACTCCTGATTCTTTTAGTGATGGAGGTTTGTATTATGATACACAGAAAGCGATTGATCATGCTTTATTAATGATTGAAGAAGGTGCTGATATAATTGATATAGGCGGAGAATCTACTAGGCCATTTTCTGATCCAGTATCTGTAAAAGATGAACTTTCGAGAGTATTGCCAGTAATTGAAAAATTACGTAATAAAACAGATATAGTTATTTCTATTGATACTACTAAATCATATGTAGCAAGAGAATCTTGTATTGTTGGTGCAAATGTTATTAATGATATTAGCGGAATGCTGTTTGATGATAAGATGATTAATGTTGTTAAAGAATTTAATTGTCCAATTATACTGATGCATATCAAAGGAAACCCAAAAGCAATGCAAGAAGATCCTAAATATGATAATTTGATTTCAGAAATCAAATCACATCTTTTAGAGAGAGCAAATTATGCAACTAATAATAATATCGACAAAAATAATATTATATTAGATCCAGGAATAGGTTTTGGTAAGACTATTGAACATAATTTTGAAATTATTAATCAGTTAGAAGAGTTAACTTCACTTGATTATCCATTATTGATTGGAGCTTCTAATAAATCATTTATTGGTAAAACATTAGATGTTGGTGAAAATGGTAGACTACAAGGAACTATTGTTTCTAACACCGTTGCATTTGCAAAAGGGTGTAAAATTTTTCGAGTACATAATGTAAAAGAGACAAAAAGGTCTCTAACGATTGCAAATAAAATTTTTAACTCAAATGGTTTAAATACCTAAATTATATATTATGAATTTATTTGAAATAGGTTTTCTAAAATTTACGCTTACTGATTTGCTTGATTTGGCTTTGGTAACTTTTATCTTTTCTTATTCTTATAGTTATTTCAGAGGAACAAGAGGTGGACAAATGTTGATCGGTCTGCTAATTTTGTTTTTTGCTGGTTTTGTGGTAAATATACTTGGTTTTAGAGCTACATCTTGGTTACTTAATTTATTTCAAGCAGTTTGGGTAGTAGTTTTTGTTATTTTATTCCAACCAGAAATTAGAAGGCTATTAACTTCTCTTGGACAAAATAAAATTATTAGAAGATTATTTCAGATTGAAGGAATTTCTATTGAAGATGAAATTGTTACATGTGTCGGTGAAATTCGCAAACATAAATGGGGAGCAATTATTGTTCTTGAAAGAGAAAATTCATTAAAAACTGTTAGTAATGATGGAGTAAAGATGGGATCGGTCTTCAGTCCTGAATTAATTATGTCTATTTTTAATCCATCTTCTTTATTACATGATGGTGCTGTTATTATTCATAGCAATATTATTGAAGCAGCTGCATGTATATTGCCGTTAACTGAAAGTAAAACACTTAACCCCGAAATGGGTACTCGACATAGGGCTGCCTTGGGTATTTCTGAAGAAAGTGATGCACTAGCAATTGTAATATCTGAAGAAACTGGAAAAATTTCTGTTGCCGAAGATGGACATTTTATAAGCTCTTCTCTTAATTTAGATGAATTAAATGTTCTCCTAAAAAATAAGTTAATTAGCATAGAAGAGGGGTAGTTATTCTAAAGGATAAAATATTAGATCTAATGAATCGTTCTGATTTCCTTACACTGGCAACAAGTGTTTCAGGGAATTCTTCAGCAGCTAATGTTTATTTTGCTAATGATGGTTTAAACATATATTTCTTTACATTCAATCCAAGTAGAAAAGCAACTCAAATTGCTTTTAATCCTCATGTCCAATGTGTTATTAGACCGGAAAATGAAGATGGAATTAAAGAACTTCAAATTGATGGATTTGCAGAGAAGATTACAGATAACCATGAAAAAGAAAAAGCTAAACAATTAATTTTAAATGTTACAAAAGCATTTGAAAATTATATGAATGATGAATTTCTTATCGAAAATGATGTTGTTGGTTATTACAAGATTAAACCAACCGTAATAAAATATGTTGATTTTTATGCTGAGAAACAATTTGAATGGATGGAGCTTCCAGATAATAAACCAAGTTTATTGTCTCAGATTATTGGATCTCTAACTCGTAAGATCAAATACTTTATCACAGTTATAAGAGCTCCTTTTTTAACAGCGACAATTGCTCCTATTTTACTCGGCTCATCTATTGCTTATTGGGAGTTTAATGAATTTAATTGGAATATTTTCTGGCTAACATTTTTTGGAGCTATTTTTGCTCATTGTGGTACCAATGTAATGAACGATTATTTTGATCATACATCTAGAAATGATGAAACCAATAAATTATTTAGTCCTTTTAATGGTGGCTCTAGAGTTATTCAATCAGGTTTGATGACTCCTGCAAATGTCTTGCTTCTTTCTATAGGATTTTTTGTTGCAACAATTATAATTGGACTAAAATTAAACTATAATTTACATGGTGCTTATTTTGAGCTATCACCTTTAATGTCTTTGGGATTAATTGGAATCTTTTTAGGTGTAATGTATACAGGATTCTTGAGATTATCTTATAATGGTCTAGGTGATATTGCTGTATTTTTAGGATTTGGACCTGTAATGGTTTATGGTGCTGCATATATGCAGAATCAGTCTGTCGATTTATTTACTACATTACTATTTTCGATTCCAGTTGGGATATTTATTGCTTTGGTTTTATTTATTAATTGTTTCCAAGATTATAATGCTGATAAAGCAACCAACAAAAATAGTTGGGTTGTTAGGCTTGCAGGACCAGGTGAAAAAGCTAATTATAGAATTCCATTCAAGGTTTGGGAATATTCTATGATTATAGCTTTTGCAATCATTGCATTTAGTTCTATAACGATTAATCCGGTAGCATCAATAGCATTATTGCCAATTTTCCTCTTTCATTTTGCATCAAAGAAAGGTAGGAGCTGGTTAAATGAATGGGAAAAAGAAGATGCTAACATTGAACAGCTTCCATACGAATTATTAATTGTGAATGTTTCAACAATTGGGATACATTTTTTAACTGGAATTTTATTAACAATAGGTTTTCTAATAAGTGTATGGATTTAAAAGAAAAATATAATTCTCTACTAGAAAAATTTAATCAGATTAGGAGGTATCTTTGACCTTGAAGGCAAAGAAACTTCTCTTGCTGAACTAAAAGAAAAAACATCAGATCCTTCTCTCTGGAAAGATAATCAAAAAACAGCATCTCTGATGAAAGAAATATCTATGTCTGAAAAAGATATAGAATTAAGAAAAAAATTAATTCAAAAATCGAGCGATATTGAAGTCTTATATGATTTCTTGAATGATAATCAGGTTAGTGAATCTGAGTTTGAAATAGAATTAAAAAATTTCTCGAAACTAATTAAAGAATTTGAATTAAAGTTAATTCTCAATGGAAAAAATGATTCTAAAGATGCAATTATTTCAATTCATCCAGGTGCTGGTGGGACAGAAAGTCAAGATTGGGCACAGATGTTATACAGAATGTATTCTATGTGGGGGGAATCTAAAGACTTTAAATTTAATACTATCGACTTCCAGTCAGGAGATGAAGCTGGTATTAAAGATTGTACAATTGAAGTTGTCGGTAGCTATGCATATGGGCTTCTTCAGTCAGAAGTTGGAATTCATAGGTTAGTTCGAATTTCTCCTTTTGATTCCAATAGTAGAAGACACACCTCATTTGCTTCTGTTTTTGTTTATCCTTTAGCTGATGAAGTTGTTAACATAGAAGTGAATCAGAAAGATTTAAGGATTGATACATTTCGAGCAAGTGGTGCAGGAGGACAACATGTCAATAAAACGGATTCTGCTATTAGGATTACACACATACCAACAGGTATCGTTACTCAATGTCAAAGTCAGCGATCTCAGCACAAAAATAAAGAACAAGCACTAAAAGTATTGAAATCAAAGCTTTATCAAAGAGAGATTGAAAAAAATTTGGAATCAAAAAAATTATTAGAAAATAATAAGAAAGACATTGCTTGGGGGAATCAAATTCGATCTTATGTTTTTCATCCCTACAATATGGTAAAAGATCATAGAACAAAGTTTGAAGTTGGAAATGTGAAAAGTGTTATGGATGGAAATATTGATGACTTTATATATAGTTATTTGTTAGATAAAATGGAAAAAAAGAAATAAGTTTATTGAGCGATGGAAAATAAAAGTTTAGAACAAATTATAGAAAGTCGTCTAGAAAAGTTAAAGAAAATCCGCGATTTAGGTGTAAATCCCTATCCATATGAATTTAAATGTAGCCATACTACAAGCCAAGTAACCGAAAATATCGTTGATAAAAAAGTTTCTGTTGCAGGTAGAGTAATGTCATTGCGAAATATGGGAAAAGCTGCCTTTACAAATATTCAAGATGAATCAGGAAGAGTGCAATTGTATATAGCCAAAGATGATGTCGGTGAAGATAGTTACAATCTTTTCAAATTAATAGATATTGGAGATTACATTGGGGTTAGTGGAAAAGTTTTTATTACCAAAACGGGTGCTGTTACAGTGAAAGTGAAGACATTAACTCTCTTAAGCAAAAATTTGAGACCAATACCTGATGTAAAAGAAAAAGATGGAGAGAAATATAATTTTGTTTCTGACAAAGAATTTCGATATAGAAAGCGCTATTTAGACTTAATTATTAATCCAGAAACAAAAGAAAATTATGTTAAACGATTTAAGATTGTTAATTCAATTAGAGAATTCTTAAACACAAATGGTTACATAGAAGTAGAAACACCAGTATTGCAACCTGTGTATGGAGGAGCAAATGCAAAACCCTTTAAAACATTTCACAATGCTTTAGATCAAGAATTTTATTTAAGAATTGCAACCGAACTTTATCTGAAACAATTAATTGTTGGTGGATTTGAAAAAGTTTATGAAATGTCAAAAGATTTCAGAAATGAAGGTATTGATCGTAGCCATAATCCTGAATTTACTATGTTGGAATTCTATCAAGCATATGCTGATTATAATTTTATGATGGATTTTGTTGAAAAAATGTTTAAAAAAGTGGCAAATGACTTAGATATGAAAACAATCTCTTGGGATGGACATAAGATTAATCTTTCCAAAAAATTTGCAAGAAAATCAATGGATGAATTAATCCAGGAACATACTGGTGAGTCTGTAAATTTAAGTGATATAAAGGCAGTACTCAATCTATGTAAAAAATTAGATTTGAAAGTTAAAAAAAGCGATGGTTTAGCTAAAATGATTGATGAAATAATGAGAAGAAAAATTGAACCTAATTTGATTAATCCAACTTATGTTATTAATCATCCTGTAGAGATATCTCCATTAGCTAAAATTAATAGAGATGGTGATAAAAATTTTACGGAAAGATTTGAATTATTTATTGCGGGAATGGAATTTGCTAATGGTTTTTCTGAGCTTAATGATCCAATAGATCAAAGAAATAGATTTGAAGACCAATCAAAGAAAAGAGAAGATGGAGATGAAAATGCTTTTCCAGTTGATGAAAATTTCTTAGAAGCTATTGAGACAGGAATGCCTCCTACAGCGGGTGTTGGTATTGGAATTGATCGTTTGGCCATGTTATTTATTGATACAAGATGGATCAGAGATGCCATTCTTTTCCCAACACTTAAATCATTAAAATGAATTTTATATTTCTTGTTTTAAAAAGATTATTCTTCTCAAGACAAAGTAATTTTTTTTTCAGAATAACAAACCTTGTTTCAATTATTAGTCTATCTATTGGTATTGCATCTCTAAATATAGTATTGAGTTCAGTGTCAGGTTTCGAGAATAAGATTTTTGAAAAATTATCAAGTATAAATGGCTATTCTACAATCAATAATTTATTTCAAACTACTTTTGACAAATCAGAAATACCATTATCTGATATAGTCCAAGAGGACAAATCCCTTATTTTTGAATATATTGAAAGGCCTGCTATTATAAAATCTAAAGCAAGTAGCAATAATGTTATTATATATGGTGTACAAGCAGACAATCTAAATCATTTTACTCTTTTTAAACATACTAACCAGAATCAACTTTCTAATAATGATGTTATTATCGGAAATGAATTAGCTAGTAAGATGAAAATACAAAAAGGTGATCCTCTCATTCTATTGAATCCACTGGCAAACCAATCAATCGTCAACAAGGAAAGATTTTTATTTCTAAAAGTTAAAGATATTTATTCTTCTGGTATCTATGATTACGATTCAAGACTGATTTTTATGCCAATAGAAGTAGTTCAATCTTATTTCAACGTTAATGACCATATCAGTGGTTGGATGATATTTGATCAATCTCTTAATATTCAAGAATTAGATTTGCCATTTTATCAAATTAATCTTAGAGATAGACACAGTGAGCTTTTTAGGTGGATTAATACTCAGAAATGGCCAATTATATTTATCTTCAGTTTAATTGCGTTAGTATCTTATTTCAATCTAATGAGTTCAATTAATATTCTCTTCTATGAGAAAAGATTTAATCTAGCAATTATGAAAACATATGGAATGTCAAATAAAAGATTATTATTTCTATTTACAATTCAAGGTGTAGTATTAGCAATTATTGGTTCGATATTAGGTATTTTGCTATCTTTTATTGTTGTTCTTCTTCAAGAAAAATTTCATATTATTTCACTCTCAGAAAATATTTATTTTGTTAGTTATTTACCTATGTTATTTAGCATGAAAAATTCTTTGTACATTCTTGCTATCAGTATAATTTCAAGTATTGTTTTTTCATCGATAGCTTTGCTTCAAATTTTATCTATTAACCCTTCAAAAATTCTTAAAAACTAATGAATGTAGTATTTTTAATAGCCAAAAGATTTTTGATTTCTAGAAATTTATTTCAAGGAGGAATGATAAATATTGTTTCATTCTTGGGCTTGTTTATTGGAGCAGCTTCCATTGTGTTATCTATTGCTGTTTTAAATGGATTTCAAAATGTATTGGGGGATGAAACAAAGAAACTATATGGGGATTATATTCTTTTAGATACCAATGAAGATTCTGTGAGAAATATTGATAGTGATTTTAAATATTCTCCGTTTTCTCAAGAAGAATTCTTTGTTTTAAAAGGAAATAAGCAATCATTAATAAAATTGAAGACAGTATTTACAGATCAAATTGATAATTTTTATGATTTAGATAGATTAAATAGTAATTCTTTAGGCAATAGCGATATCATTATTGGTAAATCTTTAGCTGAAAAAATGAATATAAGTATTGGTGATTCAATTTCAATATATGATACCAACCTTGCTGTAAACAATGTAACTATTATTCCTCATAAAAAATTATTTGTAAAAGATATTTATAATAACAGAATATTACGATCTGATGAATTTCTTGCTTTTAATTCCTTTGATAAAAATAATCTTCCTAATGAATTTACTGGAATTGAAATATTGGGGAAGATTGAAAGTCTATCAGGAAAATATTCTGAAGATAAACTAATTTCGTGGAAAGATAGAAATAAACAACTTTTTGACGCGACAGAAATTGAAAAGAAGATTACTTTTTTTACATTATTTCTAATTATTATAGTTGCTTCATTTAATTTATCATCTTCCATTGTACAAATTTTAACAAAGAAAACACGAGAAATGGCTATTCTAAATGCTTTTGGAATGACAGAAAGAAAAATATCTATGGTTTTTCTTACTTATGGCTATCTCTTATCACTTACTGCCATTATTGGAGGAGTACTATTATCCTCATTACTTATTATTTTACAGAACCAATTTGGATTTATCATGTTAAATCCAGAGTTTTATCTTGTGGAGAAACTTCCAATGAAGATTGGTTTTAAAGAAATTTCTTTATTAATATCATTTTCAATAATAATTGTTGGGATATTCGCATCTTTGCCTTTGATGATTATGAAAAAAATAAATCCTATAATTTTAATTAATAAAAACATATGATATTATCAGTCAAAAATATTAAAAAGTCTTATGATGATGGAGGTGTTAAGCTAGAAGTATTGAAAGGCATTTCATTCGGTGTTAAAAAAGGTTCTATTCTAACCATAAAAGGCCCTTCTGGATCAGGAAAATCAACTTTGTTAAGCTTATTAGGTACTTTAGATAACCCAGATAGTGGGGATATTCTTATTAATGATATTAATTTGAACGATTGTGACGATTTTTCCGATATTCGCAATAATCATATTGGATTTATTTTCCAGTTCCATAATCTCATACCAGAACTAAATGTTATTGAGAATATTTCTATTCCAGCACTTATTTCAGGTAAAAAGGTTGATCAAGATTTCTTAGATACACTTTTCAAATATTTTGGATTGTCAAACAAAAAAAATTCATTTCCGTTAGATTTATCTGGCGGAGAAAAACAAAGAGTATCTGTAATGAGGGCTGTAATTAATAAACCTTCAATTATCATAGCAGATGAACCAACTGGGAATTTAGATTCAAATAATGCTACAAAATTGATCAATTTGTTTAAAAAATTAAACAAAGATTTTGGATTAACTTTTGTAATTGCTACCCATGATACTAAAGTTTTTAATATAGGCCACCAAAAGATGGAATTGTCTGACGGTAAGCTTCTAAATCTGTAAATTACCTTAATTTAGTGCCATATTGTCATATTTTTATATCAATATGACACATATATCTTATTGGCACAATCTTTGCAACAATAATATTGAAAATTAAATTTTAGGAGAAATTATGAAAAAAATTATTGGAATAGACTTAGGTACAACAAATTCGTGTGTATCTGTAATGGAAGGTGGAGAGCCAACTATTATTACAAGTCCTGAAGGAGGAAGAACGACCCCTTCCGTAGTGGCATTCACAAAAGAAGGTGATCGTTTGATTGGAGAGCCAGCAAAACGACAAGCTGTTACAAATCCAACTAATACTATTTATTCAATTAAAAGATTTATGGGTAGAACGCCTGCTGAGATAGAACAAGATACAAAAGAAGTATCTTATAAAGTAGCAGTCAAAGGCAAGAAAGTTCTTGTAAATGCAAATAGCAAAGAATATCGACCACAAGAAATTAGTGCCATGGTTCTACAGAAGATGAAACAAATGGCTGAACAACATTTAGGAACAGATGTAACAGATGCTGTTATTACTGTTCCTGCTTACTTTAATGATTCCCAAAGAAAAGCTACTAAAGATGCAGGAAAGATTGCTGGTTTGAATGTGAAAAGAATTATTAATGAACCTACAGCCGCATCATTGGCTTATGGTCTTGATAAAAAGAAAGACGAGAAAATAGCTGTATTTGATTTGGGTGGAGGTACATTTGATATTTCTATCTTAGATATTGTTAATGATGATGGACAATCAATAGAAGTAAACGCTAGTAATGGTGACGGTAGATTAGGTGGAGATGATTTTGACCAGAAGGTTGTTGATTGGTTAGCTGACGATTTTAAAAAGAAGGAAGGCATTGATTTACGTAAAGATCCAATGGCTTTACAGCGTTTAAAAGATGCAGCAGAAAATGCAAAGAAAGAACTATCATCCTCAAAACAGACAGAAATTAATTTACCATTTATTACTGCTGATTCTTCTGGACCTAAACATTTAAATACGACTTTAACTAGGGCAAATTTTGAGAAGTTAGTTGCAGACCTTGTTGAAAGAGTAGTTGGTCCTTGTAAGCAAGCATTAAAGGATGCAAAGTTAACTGCAAAAGATATTGATGAAGTAATATTGGTTGGTGGATCAACAAGAATTCCTTGTATTCAAGATCAAGTAAAAAAGATTTTTGGAAAAGATCCGAATCAAAGTGTTAATCCAGATGAAGTAGTTGCACTAGGAGCTGCAATTCAGGCAGGAGTTCTTGCTGGTGATGTGGATGATGTGTTATTGCTTGATGTCACTCCTTTGACGCTAGGGATTGAAACACTCGGAGGCGTTTCTACAGGATTGATTGAGAAGAATACAACTATACCAACACAGAAATCTCAGATATTTAGTACCGCAGCAGACAATCAAACAACTGTAGAAATTATTGTTACTCAAGGTGAAAGACAGATGGCTGTTGATAATAAAACTATTGGGCGTTTTCACTTAGATGGAATTCCTCCATCTCCACGAGGTATACCTCAGATTGAAGT
>Ga0207965_1000470_pt1 | contig 11707 bp, 8 predicted proteins | sample Knorr_S23_td_O2m_FD_185609 | JGI IMG/M metagenome (GOLD analysis project Ga0207965, IMG submission 185609) | Marine microbial communities from Southern Atlantic Ocean transect - Knorr_S23_td_O2min_ad_571m_LV (SPAdes) (version 2) | ecosystem: Environmental > Aquatic > Marine > Oceanic | place...
GGCAAAATTTTTCTTTTTTCTGGTCTTCTTCTTCTCATAATTTTTATTTTGGACGTTTCGCGCCATAACGGGAACGGCTAGTTTTGCGATCAGACACACCGGCAGTATCTAAAATACCACGAACAATATGATATCGAACTCCAGGTAAGTCTTTAACACGCCCACCTTCAATCAAAACAATCGAGTGTTCCTGAAGATTATGGCCTTCACCAGGAATGTAGGCAGTTACTTCAATCCCGTTTGTCAACCTTACCCGAGCTACTTTTCGAAGGGCAGAGTTAGGTTTTTTAGGAGTAGTCGTATATACACGCGTACACACCCCTCGTTTCTGGGGATTACCTTTTAAGGCGGGTGTGCTATTTTTTTTCTTAACCCGCCGTCTTCCTTGTCTAACTAATTGGTTTATCGTCGGCATTTCAATTCCATAAAAGCCTGTAAATTTACATTATTATTCAATTTTTCATCAATTTGTTTTTAGAAAATAATTGCTCAATTGTTTAATTGTTTATTCCAGTGATGATTCAATTTTTGTTTCAGCTGTTTCCCCTTCTTTTTTCAAAGTTTTCTCAGGGACTGAAAGTAAAATATCTTTAACATGTGGTGACCCGGAACCAGCAGGAATCAATCGTCCTACCGCAACATTTTCTTTTAATCCACGAAGATAATCAGTTTTTCCTGCAGAGGATGCATCTGTTAATACCCGCGTAGTTTCTTGAAAAGATGCAGCTGATATGAAACTTTCTGTATTCAAGGAAGCCTGTGTAATACCCATTAACAACGGATTAAAAGTAACCGGTTTTGATTTCCGATATTTTGCAGGAATTTTTCCATCCTCTTTTAAGACTTTATTTATTTCTAGGTATGCTTTCTTATCAACCAACTTTTCTTCTTCCAACTCTGAGTCACCAGAGTCAGTAATGAACACCATGGATTGAAGTTTTTCATTAGTTTCAAAAAATTCAGCTCTATTTACACGATCTTGAGGTAAATAATTAGAATCACCTACATCATCAATACTTACTTTCTGCATCATCTGCCTTACAATAACTTCAATATGTTTGTCATCAATTTTTACACCCTGCAATCGGTAAACTTCCTGAATTTCGTTGACCAAATATTCGCGAAGTTTGTTAGGGCCTAAAATTGCCAGAATATCTTTTGGAGATATACTACCTTCACATAAGGAAGTGCCAGCCATAATTTTATCTCCTTCATGAACAACAACGTGCTTACCATAAGGAATTGAATAAGTACGAACTTGATCATCCACACCTTCAACTAGGATTTTACGCACACCTCGTTTGGTTTCACCAAATGAAACCAAACCATCAATTTCTGAAACAACAGCAGGATTAGATGGTTTGCGTGCTTCAAATAATTCGGTTACCCTTGGTAGACCACCAGTGATATCACGTGTTTTACCAATTGCCCGTGGAATTTTTACAAGAGTTTGACCACGATTAACTTTATCACCATCTCTTACAACAAGGTTGGCTGTAACGGGTAAAATTGTACCACCGGCAAGTATATCACCATTTTTATTCACAATTTCAACGTGCGGACTAAGGTTGCGGTCTTTAGCCTCGACAATAACCATTTGTTTTTTACCGCCCTCTACTGATTCGACTTGATAAGTTTCTTTTTCGATGAAATCTTTCAACCTTACTAATCCGGTCTGCCGCGCTAAAATAACATCAGTATAGGGATCCCACTGAAACAGAATGGTACCTGCCTCTAATTTTTCATTATCACCTACACTTAAATTTGCGCCGTAAGGAACATTATATTCAAATGAACGACCTTTTTTATCGGTAATTGTAAGTTTCGCATGACGCACCATGCAACGAGTTACCTTGATACCAGATTCATTCTTTACATCAGCAACTTCTAAATTTTCAGAATATTTAATGGTTCCGGCACGTTTGGTATGCATTTCTGATTGTTCAATAATGCGTGTTGCAGTACCACCAATATGAAAAGTGCGTAAGGTTAGCTGAGTGCCAGGTTCCCCAATACTTTGCGCGGCCTGTATCCCTACAGCTGTACCTAAATCAACTAGTTTATGATTGGAAGGATTCCAACCGTAACATTTTGCACACACTCCACGCAGAGATTCACAAGTAAGTACTGAACGAATAAGCAATGACTCAATATTACTATCTGCGACGGCCTTTGCTTCATTATCTCTGACCAGTTCTCCAGCTTTAATCAGAACCTTACCCTCATCGATAAAGTTTTCCAAAAGGGTTCTTCCAAGTACTCTTTCAGATAATGGTTCAATAATGTCTTCTCCTTCTTTCAAATCATCAGCTAAAATACCATTTATTGTACCACAATCTATTTCTGAAATCACAACATCCTGGGCAACATCAACAAGGCGGCGGGTCAAGTAGCCTGCGTCAGCAGTTTTCAATGCTGTATCTGCTAGACCTTTACGCGCCCCGTGAGTAGAAATAAAATATTCTTGAACTGACAAACCTTCTTTAAAGTTAGATGTAATAGGCGACTCGATAATTTCACCCATACCTCCCTTCATAGATTTTTGCGGTTTTGCCATCAATCCACGCATACCGGCCAACTGTTTAATTTGGTCTTGGCTACCCCTTGCGCCAGAATCAGCCATCATGTGAACTGGATTAAATCCTTGATCATTTGATCTCATTCCTTCCATCATTGTATTAGCCACATCATTGGTAGCATGGGTCCAAACGTCGATAACTTTATTGTACCGTTCCCCATCAGTGAGGATGTGACGTTTAAAATTATTCTGAATGCTATCTACTTCTTTTTGAGCTTTATCAATAATGGCATTCTTTTCCTCAGGTATTAAAATATCACTGATCGCAATCGAAATGCCGGCTTGGGTTGCCGCATTAAAACCAAGGTTTTTAAGTTTGTCTAAAAAAACAACAGTTTTTTGGTTTCCAGCAATGAGATAGGTCTCATTTACCAAATTACTCAAGCGCTTTTTATTAATTATATTATCAACATAACTCATCTCCTCAGGAAGGATTGAGTTCACAATAACTCGGCCAACTGTTGTCTCATTATGCCAAACACCATTATGCCGGACGTTAATAATTGCGTTAACATCTACTGATTTATTTTCATAGGCCAGCAATACTTCTTTGAAAGAACCGAAAGATTTTCCTTCCCCTTTGCAGTTTTTGCGCTTGCGTGTAAGATAATAAGTTCCCAAAACCATATCTTGTGATGGTAGTGCTAAAGGCTTACCGTTTGCAGGGTGTAAAATATTATGGCTAGAAAGCATTAATACACGAGCTTCCACTTGTGCTGCCAACGATAATGGAACGTGAACAGCCATCTGATCCCCATCAAAGTCAGCATTAAAAGCAGAGCATACTAATGGATGGATACGGAGTGCTTTTCCATCAACCAATACCGGTTGAAAAGCTTGGATACCTAATCGGTGAAGCGTAGGCGCACGGTTAAGTAGTACAGGATGATCCTGCACCACATACTCAAGAACTTTATATACAATGGGGTCTTTATCTTCAATCAACAGTTTTGCGCTACGTGGTGTCTGGGCATAGCCGCGAGCCATTAATTCATTAATCATATGAGGTTTAAAAAGTTCAAGCCCCATGTTTTTTGGAAGTCCACATTCATGAAGTTGAAGCTCAGGCCCAACAACAATTACGGAACGACCAGAATAATCGACTCTTTTACCCAATAAGTTTTGACGAAACCGACCGGTTTTCCCACGAATCATATCAGAAATTGATTTCAATGGACGACGCGTACCACTACGTATCGCAGTCTTTCTACGACTATTATCAAACAATGCATCCACCGATTCTTGTAGCATACGTTTTTCATTACGTAGGATTACATCTGGTGCTTTGATTTCCATCAGTTGTTTTAAACGGTTGTTCCTTATTATTATGCGACGATACAAATCATTTAGATCACTGGCAGCGAAACGGCCGCCATCCAATGGAACAAGAGGTCTTAATTCCGGTGGAATGACCGGCAAAATGGAAACAATCATCCATTCCGGCTTATTGACTTTTCGTGTCGTAGAAATATCTACCAAGAATGACTTAACAACTTTTAAACGTTTAAGCGCGTCGGCTCTCTTCTGTTTAGATTTTGAATTCTTAAGAACATCCTCTAATTCACGGCGAAGTTCAACAAGATTCATTTTAGATAACATTTCTTTGAGCGCATCGCCACCCATAGATGCATAGAAATAATCTTCATTATCTCGCTCTTCCTCAGTCACAGCATCGAATCCATAAAGCTGTTCCAGTTCTAAATACTCCGGCTCATCGATCATTGAAAACTGTTCTTTTCCGCTTTTACCAGATTCAATAACTAGAAATCTTTCATAGTAAACAACAGTTTCTAAATGTTTCGTACTGATACCAGTAAGATAACTAATTTTTGAAGGAATAGATCGTAAATACCATATATGAACTACCGGAACTGCGAGGGTGATATGCCCTACTCGTTCACGACGTACTTTTTTGCGTGTTACTTCAACACCACAGCGATCACAGATGATACCGCGATAGCGAATACCTTTATATTTTCCACAATGGCATTCATAATCTTTTACAGGCCCGAAAATCTTTTCACAAAACAAACCATCCTTCTCCGGTTTATAGGAACGATAATTGATTGTTTCTGGTTTTAATATTTCACCATAAGATTTCTGTAAAATACTTTCTGGTGATGCTAATCCAATAGTTATTGATGAAAAGCCTTTAGATGTATCTAGTTTGTTAGTTTGAATGAAGGTCAAAGTAATTCTCCCTTAGTCTAATTCGATGTCCAAGCCAAGCCCCTGCAATTCCTTTATGAGCACATTAAATGACTCAGGAACGCCAAACGCTGGCAAGTCTTCACCTTTTACGATTGCGTTATAAACTTTTGAGCGGCCATCTACATCATCAGATTTGACAGTCAAAATCTCCTGTAGTGTATGGGCAGCTCCATATGCTTCTAATGCCCAGCATTCCATTTCACCGAAACGCTGTCCACCAAATTGAGCTTTGCCGCCCAACGGCTGTTGAGTTACTAGAGAATAGGGTCCAGTTGAGCGTGCATGCATTTTATCATCCACCATATGACTTAGTTTCATCATATAAATGTTACCGACGGTCACAGGGTTTTCCAATTTTTCACCGGTACAACCGTCAATCAATGTTGTTTTACCATTTACTGGAAGGCCAGCTTTTTTTAATTCGGCCTCAACTTCACCTGGCGTTGCACCATTAAACACTGGTGTAGAATAATTAACTCCTAATACTTCTCCAGCCCAACCCAGCATAGTTTCATAAAGTTGCCCCAAGTTCATACGTGAAGGTACACCTAGCGGATTTAGAACAACATCAACCGGAGTACCGTTTTCCATGAATGGCATATCTTCTTCCGGAACAACGGTTGCGATTACACCTTTATTACCATGACGACCAGCCATTTTATCTCCAACCTGTATTTTACGTTTGTTGGCAATATCGACTTTAGCCAGCTTTAGAATACCAGGCTGAAGTTCATCTCCTACACGGAGTTTGAACACATCTTTTTCAAGCGTTTCTTCAATTATCCGCCATTCTTTCCAGTAAGAACGCCAAACAGCTTTAATCCTTCTCCAATTCTGTTTGCTTTGAACCCACGGAACGTCCTGAGCGAATCGTTCCAAGTTATAACTGTTCAACCGTTTTGCTGTTAGCTTAGTCCCTTTTTTGATAAGGGTACGACCTGAAGAAATATCGCGAATACCATCCGAGACCTGATCTTTAAGTAATGCCATCAGTTTCATATCACGAGATTCTTTCAGCTCTTTTTTACGGACAGCTGTATTTTTCTGAATTTCGAGAATGTTTGTCCTTTCTTCAGCACGGGCAGTTTTGCTACGTTTTTCAAACAATTTCGTACCAATAACAACACCCTTTACACCAGGATCAGCACGTTTCGATGCATCTTTTACTTCACCTGCTTTTTCTCCAAATATTGCCCGAAGCAGTTTTTCCTCTGGAGTTGGATCAGTCTCACCTTTCGGTGTCACTTTGCCAATTAAAATATCTCCATCACCCACTTTCGCACCAACACGAATAATACCTCGATCGTCCAATTCTTTTGTAGCATCCTCTCCAACATTTGGAATTTCAGCAGTTAATTCTTCCTGACCGCGCTTGGTATCACGGACTTCAAGTTCAACTTCATTGACATGAATACTTGTGAACAAATCTTCTTTAACCAAGCGTTCACTAATAACAATGGCATCTTCAAAATTGTATCCGCGCCAAGGCATGAAAGCAACAGTCACATTTTTTCCTAAGGCAAGTTCACCATTTTGAGTGGAAGTACCATCTGCGATAGGTTGACCTTTTTCAACTCGTTCACCTTCGGTTACAATTGGTCGCTGATTTTGACAGCTGTTTTGATTGGTACGCCTAAACTTTCTTAGCTCAACTTTAATGAGATTCTCACCTTCAATTAATGTAAGATCTTCAGGGACATCATAAGTTCGAATAATAATTTTACTGGAATCAACAAATTGAACTCTACCGCTAACGGGTGCAATTACCACCGAACGTGAATCGACAGCTACTTTTGTTTCGATGCCTGTACCCACAATTGGTGCATCTGGTCTAAGTAATGGCACACTTTGTCGCTGCATATTTGATCCCATTAGAGCACGATTTGCATCATCGTGTTCTAAAAACGGAATTAGGGAAGCAGCAACAGATAAAATCTGGTTTGGTGCTACATCCATATATTCTATCAAATCTGGTGTTACAATGGGAAAATCACCCTTAATGCGCGCACGGATATGTTCGCTTATCAAGATATCATCTTTACCAAGTTTTTCATCGGATTGTGCAATCATAACTCGATCTTCATCGTCAGCTGATAAATAATCTATGGACTGCGTTGCATAGGCATTACCATTTGTTATATTGACTTTTCTGTAAGGTGCTTCTATAAATCCATGACGATTCACTTTGGCCAATAATGCTAAGGAAGAAATCAATCCAATGTTCGGACCTTCAGGAGTTTCGATCGGACATAGACGGCCGTAATGAGTATAATGTACATCACGAACTTCAAAACCAGCACGTTCACGTGTCAATCCGCCTGGTCCTAATGCGGAAATGCGCCTTTTATGCGTCACTTCTGCCAATGGATTAGTTTGATCACCAAATTGGGATAACTGACTTGTACCAAAAAAAGTGTTTACAACAGTGGTTACAACTCTAGAGTTAATCAAATCCTGTGGTGTGATTGATTCCTGTTCACGAAGATTCATTCTTTCATAGATAGTCCGAAGCATACGGCTCAGCGCTACTGAAAACTGATTAGTAAGTTGCTCGCCAACCGATTTTACTCGACGATTTCCTAAATGATCAATATCATCTGAACCACGTTCACCTTTCCGCATATCTATTAGAAAGTTTATCACCTGGATAATATCATCCATTGTCAAAACAGTATCTTCAACAGGTACATCTAAACCAAATTGCTGATTTAAGCGATAGCGACCAACTTCACCTAAGTCATATTTTTTAGGGTTAAAGAAAATTCTTTCAATAAATTTCTGAGCCGTTTCAAGATTTGGCGGCTCACCGGAACGTAGTAATTGATACACAATACTTAATGCCTCTTCCGTATTTTTACTCGGATCCTTAATCATTGAATTATGGAGCATCATCGAATGAAAATTTTTATTCTGGTTTACAACTTCCACAGATTTGATTTTAGCTTCTTTCAACTCATCAATAGCTTCCTGAGTGAGTTCCGAACCACCTTCCATGAAAATTTCACCTGTTTTGGTATCAATTATATCTTCAACAACGGTACAACCAATCGCTTTTGAAACATTTTTAGATCGAATTTTAATATCTTCAATACAACCGAAAGCACGGAAGATATCTGCATTTGTTGAGTACCCAAGGGCACGTAACAACATTGTTGCGGGGAATTTTCGACGACGGTCAATAATTACAAAAAGAGAATCATTAATGTCAGTTGTAAAGTCAACCCATGAACCGCGGAATGGAATAATCCGAGCTTGGTATAATCTGGTACCGTTGGGATGAATGGAATGATCAAAAAATACACCAGGTGAGCGCTGAAGCTGAGATACAATTACGCGCTCTGCACCATTAATAACAAAGTTTCCTTTTGTTGTCATATACGGGATATTACCGAAATAAACTTCCTGCTCAATTGATTGATCATATTTATTACGGTTATCTTCATTTGTGATGTGAAGAACTAAACGTACTTTGAGAGGCACTGAATAAGTTAAGCCCCGATCAATACATTCTTCAGGTGTGTATTTAGCTAACCCAAGAAAATAACTTTTATATTCCAATACATAGTTGCGATGAGAATCCTCAAGTGGAAAAACATTATTAAATACTTCTTCAAGTCCAATGTTAAGTCGCTCATCTTCAAGTTCATCTTCTTGAATGAAAGATTGAAAAGCATCTACCTGAACGGATAATAGATCTGGAAATTCAATTTCTGATTTAGTCTTCTCGAACGATTTACGTTCAGCGTACGGATTAGTGATGGCAGCCAATTATGCCTCCATTGTAATAGTGAAAAAGGACGGAATGTTATTTATTAGATTTATAGGAGTTTTCGTCGAATTATTTCAGTTCGACGGAAGCCCCAGCTTCTTCGAGCTGGGTTTTAACTTCTTCAGCTTCTGATTTGGATACACCTTCCTTAATAGCTTTAGGTGCGCTATCAACAAGTTCTTTAGCCTCTTTTAAGCCTAAACTCGTAAGAGTACGCACTACCTTGATTACATTAATCTTTGATGAGCCACAGGATGTTAATACAACATCAAACTCATCTTTCTCTTCAGTAGCTGCTTCACCGCTACCAGCGGGAGCTGCAGCAACAGCCGCAACGGGGGCAGCAGCCGTTACGCCAAATTTTTCTTCAATATCACTGATAAGCTCAGAGATTTCCATCATGTTGGCATTTTCAAGATAGGTTAGCACTTCGGCTCTCTTAGTATCGGCCATTATAATTGCTCCTTATTAGTTTTAATTATATTTTTTGATCTTTTAAATTACTTAGCGCATTACCGACATCGGTCATTGGCGACTTCAAGGCCCATATCAATTTGGTCATTGGGGAATTCAAAAGGGATACCAGCTTGGCCAGTGATTCATCTTTGGTCGGCATATCTGCGATTCGTTTAAATTCGACACCGTTCATTATATCCCCATCGAACACGATTCCCTTTACTTCAGGCAGATCATGGTCTTTCAAAAACTTTTTTAACACTCGCGCAGGACCAGTTGGATCTTCATATGAAATAGCAATCGCAGTTGATCCATTTAAATAATCATACAATCCTTCCAATTCATTATTCTTAGCTGCTAACTTTAATAAGGTATTTTTTATTACCTTATATTCTATATTATTGTCATAGAACCCGCGACGTAGTTCGGTGATATCCTCGACATTCAGTCCAAGGTAATCAGTGATATAAACTGCTTTCGCTCTATCTAGTTTATCGGTCAATTCTTCCACTTTCTTAATATTCTTTGTACTAGGCATTTTTTCTACCTGATGCTACCTTGGTCAATTTTAATGCCAGGCCCCATAGTTGACGAAACGCTCATTTTTTTTAAGTATGTCCCTTTCACCGATGCAGGTTTAGCTTTCATAACTGTATCATAGATAGTTTGGATATTTTCTACCAACGCATTCTCTTGGAATGAACTTTTTCCACATTGTGTATGAACAATTCCATTCTTTTCTACACGTAGCTCAATTTTTCCAGATTTTAATTCTCTTACAGCATTGGTCACATCCATCGTTACTGTTCCACTTTTTGGATTAGGCATTAATCCTTTAGGACCAAGCACTTTACCAAGCTTTCCTAATTCAGCCATCATATCTGGTGTCGCAATAATTTTATCCACATCACTCCAACCACCTTTAATTTTTTCGAGATATTCTTTACCAACATAATCTGCACCAGCTTCCTTAGCCTCTTTTTCTTTTGGGCCCTGAGCAACCACCAATACTTTTACTTCCTTCCCCGTTCCATGCGGCAAAGTCGTTGTTAAACGAATATTTTGGTCTGCATGTCGAGGATCAACATCTAAATTAATAGCCAGATCAACAGACTCATCAAACTTTACAAATTTCAAATCTTTGACCAATTTAACCGCATCCTCTAAGGAATATTCCTTCATACGGTCTAATACAGTATTTGCAGCTTTTTTATTTTTTGATACCTTCATTAGTTTGAAACCTCTAATCCCATACTGCGGGCGGTTCCGCGGATCATCTCCATTGCCATATCTAACGAATTGGCGTTTAAATCTTTCATTTTAATTTCAGCAATTTCTCGTAAATCCGATTCAGTAACTTTTCCCACTTTTTCGCGATTTGGCTCACCTGACCCTTTTGGGACACCAGCTTTTTTCTTTAGCAATACTGCTGCTGGTGGTGTTTTTGTAATAAAAGTGAAACTGCGATCAGCATATACGGTAATGACTACTGGAGTAATTATTCCGGCTTTATCTTTAGTTGCAGCATTAAAGGCTTTACAAAATTCCATAATATTTACGCCTTGCTGACCCAATGCCGGTCCAACTGGTGGCGCTGGGTTTGCTTGCCCAGCAGGAATTTGAAGTTTTATATAACCTGAAACTTTTTTTGCCATCACTTAGCTTATTTTTCTAATTCAACCTGTAAAAAATCTAATTCGATCGGTGTTGGCCTTCCAAAAATACTCACAGAAACCTTCACTTTTTGTTTCTCTTCACTTACCTCGTTTACATAACCAGAAAAATCCTTAAATGGACCATCCGTTACTTTAACTGCATCACCAACACGATATGGCGCTATAACTCTTTCATGACCTTCACGACCTTCAACTTCTCCAAGTATTCTTGTCACTTCATCTTTTCTAAGTGGCTGAGGTTCACCATTAGCACCAACAAAACTGATAACGCCAGTCATATTTTCAACCAGGTGGTATACTTCCTTAGATTCGTTCATGTTAATGAGAATATATCCTGGAAAAAATACCTTATTCTTCACCTTCTTTTTACCATCCCTCATTTCAACAATATTTTCAGATGGCACAAGGATATCCTCCACCTCATTAGAAAGTTTCTGATAATCTAACTCAAATAGCAGGTTGTCGCGCACTTTCTTTTCTTTTCCAGAGATTACTCTAAGGGTATACCATTCCATAGTCTAAAGAACCACCTGTATAACAGTTGCAAGAATTCTGTCAATAAAAAACAAAAAGACACTGATTAAAATTGAAAATGAGATAACAATAAAAGTTGATCCTTTTAACTCATCCCATTTAGGCCAAGAGACCTTCTTCATTTCAAATTTAACATCAGAAAAGAATTTTTTAATTTTATTCATTTATGCTTCAAATAAATCGAATTCCCAAATTCAATTTTTTCTCTTTTTGCAGGAGTGGCAGGGATCGAACCCGCAACCCCCGGTTTTGGAGACCGGTGCTCTACCAATTGAGCTACACTCCTTTTCGAATCTCCCTGATGGCCAAATTGACTACTGGGTGATCTAACAGGAAAACTTACTTGGCCTCTTTGAAAACTACATGTTTTCTAATAACAGGATCATATTTACGATATTCTACTCGCTCAGGGTGTAGCCGTTTGCTCTTGGTTACCGTATAGCGATAACCTGTTCCCGCTGTACTTTCCAGCTGAATAATTGC
>Ga0207965_1000472_pt1 | contig 11690 bp, 9 predicted proteins | sample Knorr_S23_td_O2m_FD_185609 | JGI IMG/M metagenome (GOLD analysis project Ga0207965, IMG submission 185609) | Marine microbial communities from Southern Atlantic Ocean transect - Knorr_S23_td_O2min_ad_571m_LV (SPAdes) (version 2) | ecosystem: Environmental > Aquatic > Marine > Oceanic | place...
CTCAGTTATGCATGGAACAACCATTGCAACCAATACCATATTGACTGGAACCGGTGCTAAAGTTGGATTGGTTACAACAAAAGGTTACCGTCAGGTTCTTCAAATTGCTCGTTCCTTTGTCCCTGGTGGTTTAGGCGGCTGGGTCATATACAATAAAAGCAATCCATTGGCACCACTGGCTTTAACCATCGAAGCGGATGAAAGAATTTCAGCTTCCGGAAAAATCTTAAAAACAGTAAAAAAAGGCAAACTTGAAAAAGACCTTAAAGCACTTTACAAAAGAGGCATTGAAGCGCTGACAGTTTCATTAATCAATTCTTTTGCCAACGACACCAATGAGAAAGAGATTAGAAAAATCATAAACAAGAAAAAGCTCTTACCTGGAGTGCCCGTCTCTCTCTCCTCAGATATTGCCCCTGAGATGCAGGAGTATGAAAGAACAATCACCACGGTTGCTAATTCCTACGTTCGTCCAAAAGTCTCCGAGTATGTTAAACACTTACAAAAAGGACTCAAAAGACGAATGAACGACGCTAAACTGCATCTTCTAAGATCTGATGGAGGACTCGCTTCTGCCAAGGCTTCTCAAAATTCTCCAGTCAACTTACTCATGAGTGGACCTGCTGGAGGTGTATCAGGTGCAATCTGGATTGCTCAACAAGCAGGTTATGAAAACCTATTGACATTTGATATGGGTGGAACTTCTACCGATGTTTCACTGGTAAAAAATGGCAGAGCTGAACAGAGCAGAGAAACCACTGTTGGAGATGTCACAGTTCGTGCTTCATCAGTGGATGTCAGGACTGTAGGAGCTGGAGGCGGCTCTATTGCCCATGTACCAGAACTTACAGGCGCATTAAGGGTTGGCCCACAAAGTGCCGGAGCAGAACCTGGACCTGCCGCATACGGCAAAGGTGGAACCGAGCCAACAGTAACCGATGCAAACGTAGTTCTGGGCTATATGCCACCTGATGTTCGCTTGGGCGGTGATATGAAACTTAGAAAAGATCTAGCACAGGATGCAGTGAAAACAATTGGCGATTCTTTGGGTCTTTCACTTGAAGCTGCTGCAGCTGGAATTTATGACATTGTTAACGAAAACATGTATGGGGCCTTAAGATTGGTGTCCGTTGAGAAAGGATACGACCCAAGAGATTTTGCCTTAATTGGCTTTGGTGGAGCAGGCCCCTTGCACGCAAATGCACTAGGGAAACTCACCAATTCATGGCCAGTCATTATTCCGCCTGGACCTGGAGTATTGTGTGCCTATGGAGACGTGACCACAGCGATCCAAGACGAGGCCTCCATGTCTTTTATCAGACGATTTAGTGATACCAGCAAGAAAGAAGTGGTGCAAATATTTACCGATCTTGCAAAAAAAGCTTCAAAAACACTTGATGCAGAAGGCGTTGCAAAGAAAAACCGAACCACGACTTATCAGGTGGATATTCGATATCATGGACAAGGTTTATTGCTCACAGTAGATTTTGATTTGAGCGAACTCAGAAGAAAAGGGCTGAACGCCATTGGCACAACATTTGATCAAATACATGAACAACTCTTCACATTTGCTCTGCCAGCAGAAAAAGAACTAGTGAATTTACGATCAGTAGTCAGAGATAAAGCCCTTAGTGTGAAAGCTCCATCTGTACCCAGAGGCAACGACAAACCCTCCACAGCATTTATTTCTAAAACTAAAGTTTTCATGGAGGGCAAAAGTAAGTTTGCTTCACTCTATGATCGATCAAAATTGAAACAAGGAAATGTCATTAAAGGACCTGCCATTGTCCTGGAAATGGATTCAACCACAGTAGTCTTACCAGGTCACTCAGGCCGAGTGGATAAATTTGGTAATATTCTGATCACACCAGATGCTTAACAGGAGTAACGCATGCCAACAACAATAATTCAAACCAACAACAAACCCTTTAAACGAGTAAAGCTTGATCCGATTACCTTGGATGTTATAGAAAATTCAATGTTTTCGGCTCGCTGGGAAATGGACGCAGTTCTATTTAGGACAGCTATGTCTCCAGGTATCCGAGAACAAGGCGATGAATTCCCAATGATAGCTAACCTAGAAGGAAAAATGGTTGTCGGACAATTTGGGAGCTTCATCTACGGATTTAAAGAAGCCTACGACGGAACTATGGAAGAAGGGGATATGTTCCTGACTACTGACCCATATGCATGCAATGGAGCAGTCAGTCATGTTAACGACTGGTTGTTACTTCGACCGATTTTTAAAGACGGTAGACTCATCAGTTATGCAGCTATGTTTGGGCATATGACGGATGTGGGTGGTAAAGTTCCTGGCAGTCTGCCAACAGATGCCAGTCAAATATTTGAAGAAGGAATTAGAGTTCCACCAACAAAGATTTATAAAAATGATGTGCTGCAGACAGACATCTTGGAACTAATTTTACACAACTGCCGTTTGCCACATTGGAATAGAAGTGATTTTAATGCCATTGTTGCTGCCATAAGAATGGCAGAAAAACGAGTCTTGGAAATGGCTGAGAGATTTGGTGATGATATTTATTATTCAGCTCTGGAAGAACTGTTGGATAGAAATAAAACCGCAATGGGTAAACTGATAAAGAATACAGTACCCACTGAAAAACAATATTTTGAAGATTATATTTGTGATGACGGTCTTGGTATGGGGCCATATAAAATTAAATGTGCAATGTGGAGAGAAGGCAAAAAAGTAATCTTCGACTTTGAAGGCACGGACCCCCAATCCACCAGTTCTGTTAATTTCTTTTTAAATGAAGAGATGTTCAAAATGTTTTGTGGTGTCTACATGATCATGGTCTTTGATCCAGCAATTATGTTTAACGATGGATTTTACGATTTGATGGATGTAAGAATTCCAAAAGGCACTCTTTTAAAACCTGTACACCCAGCTGCCTTATCTTGTAGAACGCATGCTCTGGGTAGAATATTTGACGTCTTGGGAGGCCTCCTAGGTCAAGGTGCTCCTGATTTTCTTTGTGCTGCTGGATTTTCCGACAGTCCCCACCTCATGTATTCAGGATACGACAAAAAAGGCGAGTGGTATCAACTTTATATGATTGGTTTTGGTGGGGTCCCAGGAAAACCAATGGGTGATGGTCCGGACGGTCACTCACTCTGGCCAAGCTTCACAAATGTACCAAATGAATTTCTCGAAAGTTACTTCCCGCTTGTCATTGAAGAGTATTACACAGTCCCTGATAGTGGCGGTGCAGGATATCATCGTGGAGGTAATGCTCTTTGCACAACTTTCAGATTTTTAGAGACTGGAGAAGTTTCTATACACGATGACCGCTGGCTCACTTACCCATGGGGAGTTAATGGAGGTCATCCAGGTGCTCGGAGTACAAAAACATTGGTAAGAAGTAATGGAGACACTGAATTACTCCAATCAAAGTGTGATCGTATCAAAGTTGAAGATGGCGACATTCTCTATCATGTAACTTGGGGAGGAGGAGGATGGGGAGACCCATTCACAAGAGAAGCAGATAGAGTTGCATTTGATGTTGATGCTGGCCTTGTTAGCAGAGAAGGAGCTAAGAAAAATTATGGAGTGGTACTGAGTAAAGATTGCTCGGTTAATAAGTCAGCCACAACACAACTGAGAAAAAGAATGGCAAAAGCCAGAGGCAAAACAAAACTCTTTGATAAGGGATTTACTAGCATCAGTGAACTTAAACAACGATGCAAAGAAGAAACCGGATTGGAACCACCTGCAACACCAAGATTCCAGAAATGGATGTTAGAGGCCTAGCCAGAATAATTGATAGAAATAGATAAGCTATTTTTTGATATCGTGATTGTAGATGTGGACGTCCCTTTGAGGGTAAGGGATTGATATTCCTTCTGCATCAAACCTTTTCTTAATCTGTTCCAAAATTGAGTATTTAACACTCAAAACATCGGACGAGTTAACCCAGGGCCTGACAATGAAATTGACGCTGTTATCAGCCAATTCTGAAACTGCGATCCTAGGTTCTGGTTCTGCTAGAATTCTGTCCTCTTGATTGAGTATGTCCTTGAGTATTTCTTTTACTTTGTCTATATCGTCCTCATAGCCACAACTGGCAACAATGTCCACACGACGAGTCGCCTGATCGGTGTAATTGACAACACTATCTTTCATGATGGTTCCATTGGGAACAATCACAATCTTGTTATCTGGAGTCTTGAGAACTGTAGAGAATATCTGGATATCCAAAACTGTGCCTGCAGCGGATCCAGCTTCGATATAATCTCCAACTTTGTACGGTTTAAAGATAACAATCAGAATGCCGGCTGCAAAATTGGCTAAAGAGCCTTGCAAAGAAAGACCTATTGCCAAACCAGCAGCACCAAGCATGGCGATAATTGAAGTGGTCTCAATACCCAGTTGATTGATCGCAGCAATAAAGATGATCACCATCAACAAGGTGTTGAGGAGATTGACAGCAAAGATTCTTACAGTTTCTTCAACAGTTGTTTTCTCAAGTGCTGCTTTGATGATCTTTAAAAGCAGTTTAACAACCCATCTACCGATAACGATGATTAAAACTGCATAAAGAACACGCAAACCAAAGTCAGCAGCAATTTGGGTAATAGAATTGATTATTTCAGCTGTATCCATGTCAAGGTATCCACACTGTATTAGTTTTTGATGGTAGTATTCTAATGCACTTATTCGCTGGATTCCCAACTTTCTTTATTGAAATAGAAGAATAAAATCACTTTCATTCAGTGTATATTAATACTGATAAAACAGTAATTTACGATAATACACATTAATATAATTCTATATCTATTTGATATATATAATATTTATTAATTTGACCGTAATATTTACTCAAACATAGTTGAGTTTTTGTTTTTTGCCACGAATGGAGTAGAAATGTGATGCCAACGGTTATGGTAACAGGTGCTAACAGAGGAATAGGCTACGAACATGTTGCTCAATACGCCCAGAAGAAATGGAATGTAATCGCCTGTGCGAGACAACCAGAAAAAGCGATAGAGTTATTGCAACTTCAAGACAAATATGGAGCAAACTTCATCATTGAAGAACTTGAAGTTACAAATCACAAACAAGTGGATGATCTCTCACAAAAGCATAGCAACACCACAATTGACATTTTAATCAACAACGCTGGAACAGGAGGCCCTGAAGGAATGCCTGGGGCAATGGACTACCAAAAAATAGACAATATGGATTATCAGATATGGAGAGACATTCTGGAAGTAAACTTACTTGCACCGTTTAAAGTAGCAACTTCCTTTCACAAACAAATTTCAATCAGTGACAAGAAAACCCTAATCATGATGTCTAGTGATTTAGGTTCTGTAAGTCAAAATACTTTTGGCGGTTTATACTCCTACCGAGCCAGTAAGTCTGCACTGAATATTGTTGCCAAGGGAATGTCTAATGAATGGAAAGATATTATTGTTGTTACACTTGCACCAGGCTGGTGTCGAACATATCTTGGCGGAGCAGAAGCAGAAATTGATCCTATGGACAGCGTTGAAGATCAACAAAAAATGTTTGAATCTCTGACTGAAACTGACAGCGGAAAATTCCTCGATCGATTTGGCAACGAGGTTCCTTGGTAACTTAAATCAGGTTTAGAAAATAACGGATGTGGCTTTGGTTTTAAGGTAAGGCTCTAGACCTTCTTTACCAAATTCTCTTCCCCAGCCTGATTGTTTGTTACCGCCAAAAGGTATGGCCGGATCCACAGCTGCATGCCAATTGATGCTTACTTGTCCTGCATTAATTAACATTGCCATCTTATGGGCTACTGAAATGTCTTGTGTCCAAACACTTCCAGACAGTCCATATGAGGTATCGTTTGCTTGCTGGGCAATAGCCTCTAAGTCACTGTTTTCAAACGATTGAGCACATAAGACAGGGCCAAATATCTCTTCCTTTGCAATTTTCATATCACCATGAATTTGAGTAAAAATTGTTGGCTTAACAAAAAATCCTTTATCACCTACCATCTCGCCCCCAGTTACCAACTCCGCACCTTCATCTATGCCGGTTTGAATGTAGGACATTACTCTTTTTCTTTGGGTATCAGAAATTAACGGCCCAAAGTCTTTTTCTGGGTCTAATCCATGACCAATTTTGAAAGACTCTGCCATTTCTTTGATGCCAGCAACCACTTGGTCAAAAATATCTTTATGCACAAAAAGTCGTGTCCCAGCCATGCAATTTTGTCCCTGGAGAAAGAAACAAGCTCTGGCAGCTCCAGGGATAACTTTGTCTAAATCAGCATCAGGAAATACGACAACAGGATTTTTACCGCCCAGTTCAAGAGTGACCCGTTTCAAATTTCCAATAGATGCAGCAACTATTTTTTTGCCAACCTCAGTTGACCCTGTGAAGGCAATTTTATCGACACTGGTGTGATGCGACAAAGCATTTCCTGCGGTCTCGCCGTAACCTGTAACAATATTTACAACACCCTTTGGAATTCCAGATTTTCTAATTAATTCACCCAAAAAAAGTGCTGTCATGGGGGTCAGTTCAGCTGGCTTCAAGACAACGGTACAGCCAGCTGCCAAAGCAGGGGCCAGCTTTAGGATTGCAAAAATCAATGGCGAGTTCCAAGGAATAATGGCTCCAACGACACCGATAGGTTCTCTTCTTGTGTAAGTTATTGATTCACCATTCACAACACCTCCTGGCGATACGGGTATGGTATCTCCTTGGATTTTCGTTGCCCATCCAGCGTAGTATCTCAGTAAGGTTGTGCCGTGACCGGCAATTGAATAGTGGGCCAGTGCCAAAGGCATACCATTGTCTAGAACTTCCAACTCTGCTAACAAAGGCAGACGTGCATCAATATCATCCGCCAACTTGTTCAACAGCTGGGCTCTGTCATGTGAAGTTATTTTGGACCATTCACCAGTAAGTGCATTTCTGGCTGCAGAGACCGCTGAGGAAATATCGTCTTCATTTCCAGAATCCACCTCTGCAATCTTTGCTTCCGTTCCAGGATCAAAAACTGGAATTTTCTCCCCTGAAGTTGATGATACCCATTCTCCATCAATCAATAACTGATGGTTGGATGCTAAAAAAATTTTTGCTTCTTCTGAAATTTTAATGTGCTCTAAATTTGCCATAGACAACCTTTGTTGCGATTAATTGATTACCAATACATGTATTTGTTGTGGACTATAGTTTACTACAATGAAACCCGATTTATATCTCCCTTCCTGTTTACAAACTAGGATATTTGTTTTCACCCATTATGACTAGTATGCTTTTCAAGCAGGCTCAAAGAATGATCATAGAAAAAACGCTCAATTTACTAAACAGATTTGAAAAAGGAATTACCTTCCTAGCCTTTGCGGTTCTTGTCTTGGTGATGTTCACCGATGTTGCCGTCAGAGAAATTACCGGTACCGGTTTACACTGGTCAAGACAACTCGGGGTTTATGCAAATTTATTTGTGGTTATGTTTGGTCTAGGTGTTGCCTCATCTGAAGGTGCCCATTTAAGACCAAAATTTGCAGACAACTGGCTTCCCGAATCATGGGACCCATTCTTAACCAGAATACAAGATGCCATTATGTCTCTGTTTTGTTTACTGTTTGCCATCGTTGCCTTTCAAGTTGTTGTCGAAACCTATAATGATGCTGTTCAGTCAATAGTCCTTAGGGTTGTTGTTTGGCCCTTCCAGGCAGTTATACCCATTGCTTTCTTGCTGACCTCAATCCGACACTTATTTTACACCATTGATCCATCTCACAGACCATCTACAGAACATGAAAGAGTGGGCGAAAAATCAAACGGTGACGACTCGTGACAGCTGCCCTTTTACCCGTAATTATTATTCTACTTTTTGTATTACGACAAAATCTAATTGTGGTTTTAGGTGTTGCAACTGCATACGCTTATTGGGCATTTGGAGACGGCGTCATAAGCAACATCGTAGTAGATGCATGGGATGCTGCAAACAAAGATATTCTGCTTTCCATACCTTTGTTCATTCTTGCTGGAAACATTATGTCGAGGGGAGGCATGGCAGCAAGATTGATTCATCTAATGAAATCCTTAACAGCACCGATTCCTGGCGGCCTGGCTATAGCTACCATTCTTTCTTGTGCCGCATTTGCAGCTGTTTCTGGATCTGGAATGGTAACGCTGCTGGCTATAGGAACATTAATGTACCCTGCACTGATAAACGCAGGATACCCAAAAAGTTTCGCTCTTGGATCACTCTGTGCTGCCGGTACTTTGGGTATTGTAATTCCCCCGAGCATTCCGCTAATACTCTATGGGATTATGACCCAAACATCCATTGCAGATCTATTTATTGCCGGCATTGGTCCTGCTTTGGTTCTTACCTTTTTAATGCTTAGCTACGCCATAATACAAAATTTCGGTCACAGAGAAGGCAACTGGGACTTTTCGTATGTGCTAAGGTCTTTGAAAAATGGCATCTGGGCATTACTGATGCCCATCATAATTTTAGGGGGTATTTATACCGGGTATTTTACTGCCACAGAATCAGCAGCTGTTGCTGTTGTTTATTCTATAATTGTTGAGACTTTAATCCATAAAGAAATGAAGTGGAACGTTCTTTATGAAGTGATTTCTGAGACTACGAAACTCCTGGGTTCTTTGTTCCCGGTCCTGATGATTGCATTGAGTCTCAATGTTTTTTTAACCTACGAAGAAGTCCCTCAAAATTTAGTCATTTGGCTCAGTCAAAGAATTGATAACCCAGTAACTGCATTGTTAGGCATCAATCTCTTTCTGTTGGTTATTGGCTGTTTAGTAGATATAGGTTCAGCCATCCTAATTTTGGCGCCTATGCTTGGACCTATTGCATACTCTCAAGGCATTGATCCAATCCATTTTGGCATTATCATGGTTATGAACTTGGAAATAGGCTACTTAACGCCGCCATTGGGATTAAATATAATCATTGCTATGGGTATCTTTAAAGAGAAATTTTGGACAGTGTGTAAATCTACCATCCCATTTTTATTGATCATGCTGTTAGGCTTAATGATTGTTTCTTTTATTCCTACAATTTCATTATTTTTAATTAATTAAAGCATTGAGCTCAACAAAAATATCGTTAGAATATTCAAACAAAAGACTTTAATAGCTTAGGAGAAAATTATGACCATTGCTGTAGGCGAACAGATACCACAAATTAATTTTACCACCATGACTGATGAAGGCCCCAAACCGGTGACCCCGTCAGAGTTATTTACAGACAAAAAAGTTGCTTTGTTCTCCGTCCCAGGTGCGTTCACTCCCACCTGCTCATTGAAACATTTACCGGGTTTTGTTCAACAATGCGAAAAGCTCCAAGAAAAGGGTATAGATACTGTTTGTTGCATGTCTGTCAACGATGTTTTTGTTATGGATGCTTGGGGAAAAAGTCAGGGTGCGGAAGGCAAAGTCTTGATGCTTGCAGATGGCAATGGAGACTTCACCAAAGCATTGGGCTTGGAGTTGGACGCCTCCGGTTTTGGAATGGGTACGCGATCCCAACGTTTTTCATTGATTGCTAACAATGGTGTAGTTGAAATACTTAACGTTGAATCCGGTGGAGAATTTAGAGTAAGTAGCGTCGAGTATATGCTGGAACAACTCTAATTATTTAAAATTAAACAGAAAATACCAATATGTCCGGACAAGATATAGCTGTCATTGTGCATTTGTTACTCTTTGCCTACTGGTTGGGTGGAGACATAGGTGTATTTTATTCAAGTGGATTTGCCACAAATCAGAAATTATCAAGGGAAGCTAGGCAAATTGCTGGGAAAATAATGCTGAACTTGGACCTGATTCCCAGACTCTGTTTGAGTTTAATGCTAACTGTGGGTGGAATTCTTACAGAGTATTACGGTATTGAACACCCAACTTGGCAATACGTAGGGATTATTTTACTCGGACCCGTATGGTTCAGTGCATTGATCTATATACATTTTAATGAAGGCACTGACTTGGTGAAGAAGATGACCAAGATTGATTACGTGTTTAGATGGATTATGGTCTTCACTATCATTGCTTCCGTTGCATACGGTTTTCTTTCTGATCGACTGGATTCAGAGCCGTGGGTAGGGGCAAAACTCATCCTTTTCGCAGCTCTTATTTTCTGTGGAATTATGATTCGAAAAAACATAGGTGGTTTCATTAAAGGGATCCATAATATCGTCAACGACAACATCAATGATGCCGACGATGAAGCCATGGTCCAAAGCTTATCCAAAGCAAGAGTGTTTGTAATTGCGATTTGGATGCTCCTCTTGGTAGAGGCAGGGATTGGCGTGGTCAAACCTGGCAGTGTAACTCTTAATTCACCACCAGCAGTTCAAACTGAAACGCTGGAATGACCAGAAAGGTTAGGCGGTATTTTTTCTCTTTCCACTTAATACCAAACAATAACTCAGCCCACACAGAATAGTTGATGCACTGACTATCAAAGCAATTGGCAATAAACGGCCATCAAATACGAGTCCTGAGAGGACACTAAACATACCTCCGATTACCAAACCAAGAGCACTTGATAACCCAGAACTGGAGCCTGCTATTTCAGGTCTTGCACTCACTGCTTGAGCTAAGGACATAGGAACAATGTAGCCGTGTGCAAAAAACATAACGACCAAGGGAACAATTACACTGATCAGTGTTACATCAAAAACTTTAACTAGGGAGTAAAATAAAAGTCCTGCAATTATGTTAAGCAGCACACCAACCAATAAAACCTTCATAAGCCCATACTTTGAAGATGAAGTACCCGCCATGAACGCACTAACCGTATACAAAATTGTCAAACAACTCCAGATAAACCCAAAACCTGCTGAATCAATTCCAAGGTCATTATAAAAAACAGTGGAAGCCACAGTTAATATTGCAAAGAAAGCTCCCGTGGTAAATGCATAAATCAAAGACGAACCAACAAAGACTTTTGAACCAAGTAAATACTTATATTTATCTGACCAAGGCTCTTTGCTTGCAGATTCAACCAATGCGGCATTTCTTGTCTCGGGCAACAGCAACAAAATTGCTGTTAAGACCAGAATACCAATTGCTGCAGTAATAATAAAAATACCATTTGGGTTGCCAAAAATTTGATAGCCAATGCCCCCAATCACCGGTGCAATCATCGGCGAGATTCCCATGATTGCAGTAACCCTTGACAGGGATCTTGCAGTCTCACTTGCATTACTTACGTCTCTGATCATTGCTCTTGCCATAACACTGCAAACACTGGCACCCATACCTTGGATTACTCTCCAAAAAATTAAGGAGTTGAGACTGTCGGTTGTTGAACAAAAAATCGATGCAATCACAAACAAAATAAGCCCTGATATAAGCACTGGACGCCTGCCAATTTTATCCGACAAGAATCCAACGAGTGGCATTGAAATTGCTAGTCCCAATAGATACGCTGAAATTATAAACTGCACAGTAGAGTAGGGCGCCTGATACAACTGGGCAAAACTTTCAATTGTTGGGATAGCAATCGCCATGCCAAATGGGGAAATACCGCTAGCAACACCTAGCAATAAGTTAGAGGGCTTCTTTGCTCGCATGAACGATTAGCCGAGCTTAGCTAGAAATTCTGGAATAAATTCAAATAAGTCTGCAACAATGCCGAAATCGGCTATTTCAAAAATGGGAGCATCTGCATCTTTATTGACTGCAACAATGGTCCCTGCGTCTTTAA
>Ga0207965_1000476_pt1 | contig 11675 bp, 6 predicted proteins | sample Knorr_S23_td_O2m_FD_185609 | JGI IMG/M metagenome (GOLD analysis project Ga0207965, IMG submission 185609) | Marine microbial communities from Southern Atlantic Ocean transect - Knorr_S23_td_O2min_ad_571m_LV (SPAdes) (version 2) | ecosystem: Environmental > Aquatic > Marine > Oceanic | place...
GGCGGTATTGGGATCTTGGAAAAACGAGCGTGCCATCATTTATCGCCAACAATATGGTATCCCCTCTGAATGGGGAACCGCAGTTAATGTTCAAGCCATGGTATTTGGAAATGCTGGTGACCAAAGCGCCACAGGTGTTGCTTTTACTAGGGATCCCGCTAATGGAGAAAAGGTATTTTATGGGGAATACTTGATGAATGCCCAAGGTGAGGATGTAGTTGCAGGTGTTCGCACTCCCCATGATATAAGTGACATGAAAAACAGCATGCCAAAAAGTTACCGCGACCTAATCAATGTGCGAAATAAGCTGGAACGGCATTTCAGAGATATGCAAGATTTTGAATTCACTATTGAAAATGGTCGGCTGTTCATTTTACAAACTCGAAATGGTAAACGCACAGGTCTTGCCGCTGTGCGTATTGCGGTAGAAATGCAGAGAGAGCGCCTCATTTCTCAGAAAATTGCCTTACTTAAGATCCCCGCAGAGTCTATTGATTCTTTGCTAGTGCCTGTTTTCGATCCTAAAGCGTTGAAATCAGCAACTATAATAGGTTACGGATTACCAGCTGGCCCTGGAGCTGCCACGGGTCGAATTGCATTCACTGCCGCTATTGCCGAAACCGAAACCCGGAAGGGAAATAAAGTAGTGCTTTGCCGCACGGAAACATCTCCAGACGATCTAAAAGGTATGCTCCATTCACAAGGCATATTGACTTCCCGCGGCGGGGTTTCCTCGCACGCTGCTTTAGTTGCCAGACAACTTGGGAAGGTTTGCGTTTGTGGGGCTGGAGAAATAAATATTAGCTATGAAAAACGCACGCTCACTGCCGGTAAAGTCGTTCTTCGAGAAGGAGATTATATATCTATTGACGGTAGCACGGGTGCAATCTACAAGGGTGCAATTGAAAGCGCCGACTCTGAAGTGAAACGGGTATTGGAAAGGGGACTCAAACCCACTAGTAGCCTTACTTATGGTTTGTTTCAGACAGTGATGAAGTGGGCCGACAAATACCGCTCTCTTAAGATTCGAACTAATGCCGATACACCTGAGATGGCAAGGCAAGCCGTGGCTTTCGGAGCCGAGGGCATAGGACTCTGTCGCACAGAACACATGTTTTTTGACGGTGATCGCATCGACTATATGCGCCAAATGATTCTCGCGGTGGACGAAGTGCAGCGCCGCGCAGCTCTCAAGAAATTGTTACCATTCCAAAGAAAAGACTTCATTGGGCTGTTCAAAGGGATGAATGGGCGTCCTGTTACAATCCGCCTATTGGACCCTCCCCTTCACGAGTTTTTGCCTCATGATGACGTAGTCAGGCGTCAACTTGCAGAGAAACTAGGTGTGCCTTTTGATTTTGTTATCGACCGAATCAAGTCGCTCCACGAGGAAAACCCCATGCTCGGCTGCCGCGGCTGTCGGTTAGGAATTCTATATCCGGAAATTACCGAAATGCAAACTCGAGCGATATTTGAAGCCGCAGCCCAAGTAGTGAAAGGCAAAAAACACATCCAGGTGAATCCAGAGATAATGATCCCTCTAGTCGGATTTAAGGAAGAACTTATCGATCAGTTGCGCATAGTGCATCGCGTTGCCCGAGAAGTTATGAAAGCAAAAAAAGTACGCGTCAAATATACCGTGGGGACCATGATAGAAGTGCCCCGCGCTGCTATTACAGCCGACGAGATAGCAAAGGAAGCAGATTTCTTCAGCTTCGGCACGAACGATCTTACTCAAACTACACTCGGATTAAGTCGTGATGACATGGGTTTGTTCTACGATGAATACCAGCGCAAGGAAATTTACAACCAAAACCCATTCGCCAGTCTTGATCAAACCGGTGTTGGAAAACTAATTAATCTGGCTGTAGAAAAAGGAAGAACCGCAAAACCTGAATTGAAACTTGGTATCTGCGGAGAACACGCTGGAGATCCTTCCTCCATCGATTTCTGCCACCGGGCAGGCTTAAACTACGTCAGCTGTTCACCTCCTCGCGTACCCGTTGCACGATTGGCCGCTGCTCAAGCTAAATTACGAAACAGCTAAGCTCAATTTCCTTCCTATCGTACAATAATTGACGAAATTGGATAACGGCTTAAATAACACCAATTCTGCAAAGACATTTCGGTTTTTCTGTCGCGAGAATATCTGATAAGCTCAACCAGTTCTCAATACCAACAACCAAGAAAGAACAATAACTATGAGCATTGGTATCCTCGCGCTACTTTCGTTATTACCCATAATATCGGTCGCTGTATTTCTGGTAATACTTCGTTGGCCTGCTAGCCGTGCCATGCCTATCGCTTATGTGGTCGCTGTAATTCTGGCTTACTTCGTCTGGCAGATTCCTATTATCAAAGTACTGGCAGCCAGCATTAACGGCTTAATCGTGGCCGGCACTCTGATCTACATAATATTCGGCGCAATCTTGTTGCTCAATACTCTTCAGCAGAGTGGAGCCATTCAGACTATTCGTGAAGGGTTTTCTAACATAACCCCGGATCGACGTATTCAAGTAATCATAATTGCATGGTTATTCGGTTCTTTTATTGAAGGTTCAGCGGGATTCGGTACACCAGCCGCAGTTGCGGTTCCCTTGATGGTTGGCCTTGGATTTCCAGCAATGGCCGCAGTAGTGGCGGGAATGATTATTCAAAGTACACCCGTCTCCTTCGGCGCCATGGGCACACCCATACTGGTAGGAATCAATACCGGCTTGTCCGCCGATCCAAATATGCTTGCCTATGCCGCTGAGAGGGGATTTGCAGAATGGGACTTGTTCCTCGAGTTTATCGCCACAAAGGTGGCATTGATCCATGCACTGGCTGGTACCTTCATTCCTCTTTTGGTCGCCTCCATTATGACTCGTTTTTTTGGCGAGCATCGCTCATTTGCCGATGGGTTCAAGATATGGAAATTTGCGCTATTTGCAGCACTTTCGATGACTCTACCCTACTTATTCGTTGCCACATTTTTAGGACCCGAATTTCCCTCTATGTTCGGAGGATTGATCGGTCTTGCCATAGTTGTATCTGCAGCAAAATCTGGCTTTCTGATGCCCGCGCCTGATGAAATCTGGGACTTCGATGATAAATCCAACTGGGAAGATGAATGGACAGGTAGTCTGCAAAGTCATGCCAACATAAGCAAAAATCCTGATTCCATGAGCCTTATACGCGCCTGGTCACCATACTTTTTTGTTGCAGGCTTACTTGTATTAACCCGATTACCTATGCTGAATCTAGAAACCTTCTTAAGAGATTCCAGCCCGTTTATAACCTGGTCTTGGCCACAGATTTTGGGAAGCGATATAAGTGCTTCGTTCCAACCACTCTGGTCCCCAGGGACAATATTTGTCATCGTTTCTCTTATTACCATCCTATTACATGGATTGAAAATTCCAGAATACAAAACAGCCTTCCATAGCTCTCTGAAAACTCTAGTACCAGCGTCTACTGCGCTAGTTTTTACCGTACCTATGGTACAAGTATTCATTAATTCCAGCGGTGGAGCCGCTGGGTATGAGCAGATGCCTATTGCTCTGGCAGAGGGGACCGCCAATCTAGCCGGTTCAGCGTGGCCTTTCTTTTCAACGTTTATAGGTGGACTAGGCGCATTCGTGGCAGGCAGTAATACTGTAAGTAATATGATGTTCTCACTTTTCCAGTTTGGTGTAGGTGAACGCATCTTGGTTGACCCCACCTGGATCGTAGCCTTACAGGCAGTAGGTGGAGCCTCCGGGAATATAATCTGTGTACATAATGTAGTGGCCGCTTCCGCAGTAGCCGGGCTTATTGGCAAGGAAGGTGCTGTAATTCGAAAGACACTGCTGCCCTTTTGCTACTACGCGTTAATGACAGGTGCCATTGGTTACGGAATAGTTAATTTCAACAATGGCGTATTGAATGCAGGCTTCATCGTCGTTGCTATTATCGTGGCAATCTTCGTCTACCATATAATCAAATATAACCGAACTGCGGTGCCCTAGTTCCATTAATCAAGCCTCGTAGACGTCTTTCCATCTCTGGATCCCCAGTGGTATACCATGACTGAGACTACTACCCAAGCTGGCCACAATACCAACCAGAGATCCCTCATAATTGCGACGGCAGGCCATGTTGACCATGGTAAATCTTCACTAGTTAATAAAATTACTGGCACTAATACAGACACACTTCGCGAAGAAAAAGAGCGTGGCCTCAGCATTAACCTTGGTTACGCCTACTATAATCTCCCTGCTACGGAAAATGATGTAACCTCCGGATATGTTATTGGTTTTGTCGATGTTCCGGGCCACGCAGATTTTATTAACAATATGCTCGCTGGAGTAGGAACGGTTGATTACGCCCTGTTGGTGATCGCGGCTGATGATGGAATCATGCCGCAAACCAGAGAACATCTGTCAATCCTTGACCTGTTAGGCATTTCTAAAGGTGTTATTGCCTTAACTAAAACTGATAAGTGCAACGCACAACAAATAACCGAGGTTTCTGGCGAAATTACTGAACTATTGTCGTCAACCTGTTTAAAGAAAGCACCAATCTTCCCTGTATCCAGTTTAACCGGCGAAGGCCTCGATACTCTACTGGAGTTCCTACAAAACACCTTGCGAGAAACAAAATCCGATGAAGCACTTCAACAAAATCATAACCCACGGTTCCTCATTGATCGCAGTTTTAGCGTGAAAGGTATTGGCACTGTAGTGACCGGTAGCCTTCGATCGGGAAAACTGCATGTTGGCGATAGCATGTTGCACAGCGGTACCCAACAAAAAACCAAGATTCGTGGATTACGACTAGGCACAGCAAATATTAGGGATGCTCTCGCTGGGCAGCGCGCTGCTGCCAATATAGGCATCGATCAAAATTCCATCACACGCGGTGATTGGCTACTCGCTCCGGAACAATATGTACCAGTGCAACGATTTGACGCTAAAATTCGTTTCATCAGTCCTGATTTCAAATTGAGAAGTAGTGCTCAATATCATCTTTATATAGGGGCTGCTCATCATATTGTCTCTATTCGCTGCCTAAATGTGGAACCGGAAAAATTTTTCCAGGTGGCTTCACATCAACCCTTCATTGCATACCATGGTGACAAATTTATTATTCGAGATCCCTCATCTCAACTGACTCTGGGAGGAGGAAAGGTAATCGATATCTTTGTTCCTCGCAGAAAACGTAATAGCGATGAAAGGCTCAATTTATTGCGCGCACAAAATAACCCTCACTCTCAAGCATTAATTGAACTAATTAACATGTCCCCAATGGGGGTACCTCTCGAACAGTTCTCGCTTAACCGAAACCTAACAAAAATAGCACTGGACAAAATAATTAAGCAACTGAGAGCAAGTGAAAGTTTCTTTGTCGAACTACAACAAAATAATCAGCAACTTCCATCTCTGCTAAAACTTGATTTCTATCTACGATACAAAGAATTTATAGTGGCACAAATTGATATATATCATCACAACCACTCAAGCAAACAAGGCATCAGCGAAGCCAATCTCAGTAAAACAGTTGATTTCTCCGGGTCTCATTTGCTATTCCATGCAATTCTAAAAAAGCTAATTCTCGATGAAGTCCTACGTAAAACAGGTACTCTGTTACATCTCCCTAGCCATGAAATAGAGTTAAGTAAAGACGAAAAGGAGTTTCTGGCAAAAATACGGCCACTGCTTATTCAGGCTGGGACAATACCTCCGCGGACTAGGGAGTTAGCAGATATAACTGGCATTTCGCTCAAAACTCTGGAGCGCATTCTTAAAGAAATCACAATTTCCGGCAGTCTGATAAAAGTTGCGGAGAATCGTCATTTCCTTCCGGAAACCATAATGGAGCTAGCTGAGCTCACTGAACAACTTGCTGAGAATAATCCGAACCAGGAAGGTTTTTCAGTGATTCAATTTAGAGACGCCTCCCACATAGGTCGTAATCTTTGCATTGAAATTCTCGAATACTTTGACCGAATCGGTTTTACACGCCGAGACGGTAATACGCGTTACGTAAGAACTGAAAAGAAAAATATATTCAGTCGGTAGAACTGTTATCTGCCAGCACTCTTTACCAAAGGAAAACAAAGCTGCTACTCTAATCGTTATTAGCTTTGTTGCATTTTGGAAGAGCAAATGGGATTCGAAATTGACAACACAGACTTTACCGAAGAGGACTTCAACCGATTCAGTGATCGGCTCAGATCAAACTTAAAGGCGCTTGATATTTTGTTGGCGCGTCCTGAATTTGGTGAAGGTGACCTATCCTTCGGCGCTGAACTCGAACTGTATATCGTCGACAACGAAGCGCGGCCCTTGCCCATTAATCAAGAGATTATCGCTCAATTAAATGATCCTCAACTCACTCTCGAGCTTAACCGCTATAACCTAGAGTACAACTTCAGGCCCTACTTGTTGAAAGACTGCTGCTTCAGCGCCACCCAACAGGAAGCGCTGGCAGCGATTGAGAAAATCAATAAATGTGCAAAGCAATGGGACGGCAGTGTGGTTCCTATCGGTATCCTGCCTACGCTGCAACAATCGGACACCGGCTATCATGCTATGACTCCGTTAGCACGATTTAAAGCGCTAACGCAGGAATTGACTGATATTCGCGGGGGGCCTTTCACCATTGCGATTGAGGGAGAGGAAACCCTGCAGCTTGCGATGGATGACGTGACACTAGAAGGAGCAAACACCTCTTTCCAGGTCCATCTGCGAGTGCCCGCGCGGGAATATGCAGATTTTTATAATGCCATCCAATTAGTCACGCCCTTAGTAGTTGCGATGGCCGCGAACTCACCAACATTGTTTGGACACAGGCTCTGGCAAGAGACACGCATTCCTTTATTTAAACAGTCCATTGACTGTCGCCCCAATGACTCTTTGCACCCTGTTCCGGCCCGTGTGAATTTTGGTAATAACTGGATACGCGAAGGTGCTTTCGAATTATTCGCTGAGGCTGCCTTACTGTATCGTCCTATACTGCCAGATTACAGTGACGAAGACTCAGTTGCCATCGCACAGAATGGTGGCACGCCACTGCTGCATGAACTGAGATTACACCAGGGCTCAATCTGGTTATGGAATCGACCGGTCTACGATCCCTCAAATGGCGGCCATTTGCGGATTGAATTACGTTCTTTCCCTGCTGGGCCTACTATCATTGATATGCTCGCTAATGCCGCTCTTGCAGTCGGGCTCGCAAAACTCATACAGCCAACAATAAGAGAGTTATTGCCGGCTATTCCATTTGCCTATTGTACGGCTAATTTCTATCGAGCTGCCCAGAAAGGCTTGTCAGCTGAACTCTTCTGGCCGTCAATGAAACAGAGTCAGCCAGAGTATTACGCTGTACCAAAGATTCTCGAAAAAATGATTCCACGAGTCCCTGAAAAATTGGTAGAAATGGGGTTTATTGAGGAAGATTTTCTACCACTTTTAAAAGTCATTGAAGAACGCCTTCATACTCGCCAGACTGGAGCCCAATGGCAACTAAATAAACTGGAAGAGCTGCGCAAAGGATTACACAAAAGAGAAGCGCTGACCGCCATGTTAAAACTTTATCAGAAGAACAGTGCTGCTAATATCCCTGTTGCGCAGTGGCTTTAATGTAGATGGGTCATCTAGAAAAAATGCTGTGGGGCAAATTTTAATACTGAAAAAATACGGGCTCAAATATCATTGAGCCCACAGCTACAGAATTTCTTAAATCACTCATTTGTTCTCTCTGGAAGAATTAAATTCCTTGTCAAGCTCTCTTTCTACTAACATAACTAAAACTGAAACTCTGGAGTTTCTACTACTAGCCCATCAAGCTCTTCGCTGACAGTAATTTGACAAGATAGGCGTGAATTTTCTTTTCGATCAGAACTAAGACTCAACATCGCTTCTTCAGTTGGCCCAATAGGACCAACTCCCTCCACCCAGGCTTCGTCCACATAGACATGACAGGTAGCACAGGAACAGCATCCCCCACAATCTGCATCGATACCAGGTACACCGTTAGTCACAGCAGCCAGCATGACGGATCCGCCTGGTTCAACTGTTAGCGGATGCTGGGTATTATCATGTTCTATAAATAATATATTTACCATCTATGAAGTCCCTCTCTGAATATATCTCCGAAAATGCTATAACTTAGTGCGAAACCACAAAGAAGCCGTGACTCAACAATATTGACCAATTTTTGTCCATTTTAACTAATGACTAAATTTATTGCATATCAGGGCTTGATCTCTTGTTTTATTTATAGATAATGCGTCGAAAATTTATTGTTTTATGTGACGATCATAATGCAATTTGGAAATTCAAAATAAGCCGGAAATGTTTCCCTCAAAAAGATTTTCTATCTCAATTTTCCCGAAATGCTGCAGGAGTGCACCATGAATAATCCAATTAGCGCGTTATTCGGACCATCTCCCATCAGGCCAATCCAGAAACACATGGCTAAAGCTCAAAGCTGCATAGCGTTACTCGGAGATTTTCTCGAGGCAAGCTATATCAAAGAGTGGCAGAAGGCTGAAGAAATTCAACAGGCTATACACAAAACAGAAAACGAAGCCGACGCCCTAAAGCGAGAAATACGTACCCATCTCCCCAGAAGCTTGTGGCTACCAGTAGCTCGCAATGACTTACTGGAAATGTTGCAAATTCAAGACCGCCTAGCAAACAGAGCAAGAGATATCGCCGGGATAATGCTTGGTCGAAAAATAGAAATCCCGGCAGAATTGGTCGAATGCGTTCGCGACTACTACCAGAAAAATCTGAACACCTCCGCGCAAGCACTTAAGGCCATAAATGAACTTGATGAATTGTTGGAAACCGGTTTTCGTGGCAAAGAAGCTACTCTTGTAGAAGGGCTTGTGGTCGAGCTCGATGAATTGGAACACCAGAGCGATGTTAGCCAAGTAAAATTAAGAGCCATGCTGTTTCAGATGGAAGATTCATTACCACCTGTGCATGTCATATTTTTATATAAGATCATTGATAGGTTGGGAGAGCTAGCTGACATTTCTCAGAAAGTAGGCAGCCGCTTACTACTCCTTATCGCAAAATAACCACTTAGTCGAGAATTAACCAAGATGTCGGAAATTATTTCCCAATATGGATTGCTACTGCTAGGTATGGCTTGCTTATTTAGCTTCTTTATGGCCTGGGGTGTTGGGGCAAATGATGTCGCAAATGCCATGGGCACTTCTGTCGGCGCAAGGGCAATCACGATCAAGCAAGCCATTATAATTGCAATGATATTCGAGTTCGCTGGCGCCTGGCTGGCAGGCGGGGAAGTAACATCAACAATCAGGAGTAGCATTATTGATGTTGAAACAGCTGGATTCGATGAACGTCCGGAGCTTCTAGTGTACGGAATGTTGTCCTCCCTGCTGGCCGCTGGAATCTGGCTTTTAATTGCTTCAAAGTATGGGCTGCCAGTTTCAACTACTCATTCTATTATTGGTGCCATCGTCGGATTCGCCGCAGTGGGCATATCTTTCGATTCAATCATGTGGGGCCAAATCGGTTCGATCGTTGCGAGTTGGGTAATCTCACCACTTATTGCAGGAATAATTTCATTTTCTCTTTTTATGACAGTGCAGCACCTCGTCCTGTCCACCGACAATCCATTTGCCAATGCTAAGAAATATGTACCCTATTATATTTTCCTGGTCGGATTTGTCATTGCCATGGTTACCATGGTTAAAGGATTGAGACACGTGGGCTTGGAAATCACTTTCGCACAAAGTGCAGCGATGGCTATTGGATTTGGAATAATAACCATGCTTATCGGTGTGTTCATGCTACGACGGATCCCGGAGCCATCATCCGGCATGATGCATAATCAATTTGCAAGTGTAGAAAGTGTCTTTGCTATACTAATGATTTTTACGGCCTGCTCGATGGCCTTTGCGCATGGCTCCAATGATGTCGCAAATGCCATTGGCCCTTTGGCGGCGATCAATAGCGTTGTACGAAGTGGTGGTGTGTTTGAAACAGAATCAGCCCTGCCCATGTGGATTCTATTGCTAGGCGGGTTCGGCATTGTGTCGGGACTTGCTGTTTGGGGATACCGGGTTATCGCAACAATTGGAAGGAATATAACCGAACTGACACCTAGCCGCGGTTTCGCTGCCGAGTTGGCCGCTGCAACTACTGTCGTAATCGCCTCTGGAACCGGCATTCCCGTTTCAACTACTCACACATTGGTAGGTGCAGTATTAGGGGTTGGGGTCGCACGTGGTATTGGGGCGTTAAACCTGAGTACCGTGGGTAAGATATTTCTATCGTGGATCGTAACCCTGCCGGTTGGTGCGTTACTTTCCATTATGTTCTTCTTTATCTTACGGGCATTGTTTGGCTAACTACTGTTGAACGCGCTGATTATTGTTATTCTATAGCAGGACCAGGAAACTGCTTCCTGAGTTCACGTTTTAGTACTTTTCCATTAGCGTTACGCGGTATTACTTCGACAAAAACTGCTCCTCTGGGCACCTTGAAACGTCCCAGCTTGCCATGACAGTGACTGAGAACATCCGCTTCGGTTAAGGATTCATCTTTCTTCACAACCACTGCGAATGGTGACTCACCCCATTTGTCGCTGGGCTGACCAATGACTGCGACCTCAGTAACCGCGGGATGAGTAAGGATAATATTTTCAATTTCTGCCGGGTATACATTTTCACCACCCGAAATAATCATGTCTTTAATACGATCCTGTATGTAAATAAATCCGTCTTCATCAGCTGAGGCTACATCTCCAGTACGCAACCAGCCGTCTGAGGTAATCGTTTCGGCCGTAGCATCAGGGCGATTCCAATACTCCAGCATTACATGTTTACCGCTAACCCATACTTCACCTTGCTCCCCTGCCTCGCAGTCTTTTCCATTTTCATCAACAATGCGCGCTTCGGTATGGAAAAATGGTCGCCCTGTCGAACCAATTTTTTTCAAAGCATTCTCTCCACTAATTACACAAGCTGGCCCACAAGATTCGGTTAATCCATAAATTTGATGCACTTCGATTTTCTGCTCAGCATATTGTCTGATAAGACTAACTGGAAGCGGAGAGGCACCACTCTGGATCCAGCGTAGTGAAGAATAATCATATTGGGAAAGATTCGGTACCTGAATCATAAAGTTCAACATCGCCGGCACCAATAGCGAACAGTTTATTTTTTCCCGCTGCAACAGCTCCCAAGCAGATACTGGGTGAAATTCTTTCATGACGATACTGGTAACACCACGGTAAATATTCAAAGTAACGGGAATCAGTGAGCCTACATGAAACAAAGGAAGCGCTACTAAGTACCGGTCTGCATCTCTTAAGTCACAAGAGGCTGCAAAAGTAAACAAGGCCCAAAACGAAGTATTGTGGGAATGCACCACGCCTTTTGGTAGGCCAGTGGTACCAGATGTATACATGATATAAAGTAGATCATCATCCATAGCTCCTGTCGCTGGTTCGGCAGCATCACCATCGTCTCGAAAGCTGTTGTAATCCCGAGAAAACTCATTAGCACTGCCTTCTGCGGATACCTGAATCCAATTAACAATATCAGTCTTGTCACTTCGGCCGTGCAGATCCGCCATAATGTCATTGAATTCTTCACCAAAAATCAGAGTCTTCGAACCACTGTCTTTTAGAATAAATTCCAGTTCATCAGCAACCAATCGCCAATTTAAAGG
>Ga0207965_1000480_pt1 | contig 11647 bp, 6 predicted proteins | sample Knorr_S23_td_O2m_FD_185609 | JGI IMG/M metagenome (GOLD analysis project Ga0207965, IMG submission 185609) | Marine microbial communities from Southern Atlantic Ocean transect - Knorr_S23_td_O2min_ad_571m_LV (SPAdes) (version 2) | ecosystem: Environmental > Aquatic > Marine > Oceanic | place...
GTAATCGCACTAGTTGCCGCAGGGGGACTGGCAGCGGCCCTGTCAACCGCTGCTGGTTTATTACTGGCTATTGCATCTTCTATTTCTCATGATCTGTTAAAAGGTGTTTTCCGTCCAGAAATTTCTGAAAAGGAAGAATTAAGAGCCAGCCGGATTGCCATGGCTGCTTCGATTGCGGTTGCAGGTTATTTTGGATTTAACCCTCCTGATTTTGCGGCAGGCACGGTTGCCTTAGCCTTTGGCCTGGCTGCGTCATCTATTTTCCCAGCTCTGATGATGGGCATTTTTTCTAAGACAATGAATAAGGAAGGTGCAATTGCGGGGATGCTGGCTGGAATTGGCGTAACCCTATTATATGTATTTCAGCACAAGGGTATTATGTTTATTCAGTCCACAGCATTCCTTGGAAATATGGAGCCGAACTGGTTTTTGGGTATAGAACCAAATGCATTTGGCGCTATAGGAGCTATCGTAAATTTTAGTGTTGCTTATCTGGTTGCTAAAAAGAACCCACAGCCTCCAATTGAAGTCAGGAAAATGATTGAACGTATTCGCCTTCCCTAGATTGGATTAGTAATCCATATCCATTCCACCACCGCCCATACCACCTGAACGACCAGAAAAATTACTCCTATCCCATTTTTTCTTTTGCTGTTTTCCAAAGTTATAGTTTAAAACAATAGAGGCATTACGTTTTTGCCTTTGGCGTTCAGCATACATATACTGGGTATAGGTCTCTTGTGTTATACTATTCGTTACTTCATTAGATGTATCAATAATGAATTTTCCAGAATCAAATATGTCATTGATCTTAGCAGTAACGGATAGACGGTTTTGTAAGAATGATTTTTGAAGTGCCAGGTTCACACGAAAATTAGCTGGTATTGTGCCTGTAGTTATCTTCATTTTACCTCTTCCATTTCCTGATAGTTCAAGTCTCGCAACTGTTGGAATATTCAAGGTCAATCTTCCTCCAAAGCCCATACCTCTTGAATTACCATTAAAATCTGACTCACCTTTATCAGATGTTTCCGAATTCCAGCCATATCCCCAGATCATGATACTTGCCAGTGGCATAGGTCTATACATTATGTTTCCATTTATATTTGTACTTTTAGAATTTTCAGCATTACCAGCAGTAAGAAGCTCATATGTTGTTGAGTCAAAGGTTATATAATCCCTATCCCACCACATGATTACATCACTTGTATTCTTATAAGATGTAGACAAGTTGAGATTTAATTTTCTAGAGTTACTTGAAAATGTGAGTTCCATTGCATCACTATATTCTGGTCTTAGATATGGGTTCCCATTTCTTAGCCTACTTATATCCTGAGTACTTCTAGGGAAAGGACTCAATGTCCTTCTATTTGGTCGATTAACCTTTTTAGAATAACCAAATTGTAAGTTTTGATTTTCAGTCAACTTGTAAAGTAAGAAAGCGCTAGGATACACTTTAGAATACGGGTTATCAAAAGGTGATTGTTCGATAGCGTCATCAAAAATCTTTGTAATAATATTAGTTGAATCATGTTCCGTTGGACCACCAAGTGCGGCTTTGGTCTCAACTTGCTCTAGTCTGACTCCAACTTTTAAACCAAAACGATCTGTTATATCATATCTTGTTACTAGATATGCTGCATAGATATCTTCATTATAATCATTTTCATATTCTTGTCCCAGGTAGTTCAGATCTGTACCAAAATCTCTCAGAGTTGTTTTTGCACCAACTTCAATTGCCAAGTTGTCTCTAAATTCATCTTCATAATCGATTGATAATGTCCAATTATCATTATGTTCCATAGCATTGGTCTCATTTTCCTCTTCTACTGAATTATGTTCAGCTTCATTGCCGCCATGTTCATGAACATCATCAATCTCATGAGAAAAACTTACGTAAGCTTTTAATAATTGTTTCTGGGAATCAAATTTGTTTTCATAGGTCAGTACATGATCCATATGTTGTCCATCATCGTGTTCTGTAGTCTGAACTTTTTGACCTACCAATTCTCGGTTCATAGTATTAGCGATGTAATCAAATTCTTCTAGTTCAAGTTCTTTGTGTTCTGCAACATCTAAGGTATATCCAATAGTACTTTCTTTTGTAGGGTAGTAGTCTCCTCCAATTCTAAATCCAAGATTATCTGGAGTCCTCATGCGGCTTGTATTCTGAAATAAAGAATCAGTTCTATTTGAATAAGCGTATTGGAATTGTCTTACTCCATCCCCAATCCTATCTCCAGTTCGAAAATTTGCACTAGTAAAAAGGTTCAATTTGTCAGTACGGTAGTTAACATTGCCATTTAAGTTCTTCTGGTTGTACTGTCCCTGCATAGCAGAAATATTTCCATTAAATCCATCGAATGCTCCACGTTTCAATACAATATTGATGATTCCGCCCACGCCATCAGGGTCATACTTTGCAGACGGGTTGGTTATAACCTCTACCTTTTCGATCATAGAAGCGGCAATATTCTCAACTTCACCACGTCTGCCACTACCTGTTCTACCGCTTCGTTTTCCGTCAACAAGTATAGTAACATTTGCATCTCCTGCAATAGAAACAACACCATCAATGTCAACATCCACTGAAGGGATCTTTCTCAAAACGTCCGATCCAGTTCCACCTGTTGATGAAAGATCTCGTCCAACATTAAATATTTTTTTATCAATGGTTTGAATAAACACACTCTCATTTCCAACAACATCAACTGCTTCCATATTTACAGCCGATATACCTAGTTTGACCTGGCCCAGATCATAACGGATTCCGCTTCCTTCTCCAGGAAATAGATTTATAGGGCCAATCTCTTTCTTTTTGTAGCCAATGAACTCAATTACTGCTACATATTTTCCTAGTGGTATTCCAGTAATATTTAGAATACCATTTTTATCTGTAAGGCCTCCTGTTACCAATTCGTTGTGTTCTAGATCAACAAGTGAAACTGAAGCATATTCAATGGGCTTGGTTGTAGTAGAATCGATAATGGTACCCTGAATAATTCCAATTGCAGGCATAGCCGGTCGGTTTGAATGATCTTTATGGGCGAATACATTTTGGGCAGTAATTAATAATATTATCAAGTTTATAGAGTGGTTAGTAACAGTAGTCAATTTTAATAACTCCTTTTATTGTTTGGGTTTTACTGTAATACTAATAACGGGGTGAGTCTTTGGTGCACTCAAAGCATTCAAAACTTCAAATTGCATCTCAAATTTTCTTTTTTTATCAATGGTTCTTACATCAATTATGGCTTCACCATGGGGAGGAACCATGATCAAATCTGTATTATTATAAAAATCATACTTACTTTGATTTCGAAGAACGTAGGGTGCGTCTGAGTTGTTGGACAGAACAACGTGTACAATTGTAGAATTACGAATATAGCTTGCGGAACGAATGCTTAAGCTGGAATTGATCAATGGTATAAGAAAATCACTTTTCCCCAGGAGTTTTTTATTGAACCAAACTACAGTTTGACCCTTTCTTAGTGCTCTCTTTAAAGATGATTGAGATTTCTCAAAGGCAAAGACAAGGGTAACGGGTCTATGCCCTCCGGATGGTATCCTGTACTGCCAGTCAATGATACCATGGATATCGGACGTGCCTAGAATGGTTAGGTTATGGTCCAGGGCCAGTTGAAACGCTTCATTCGAATAGGTTGTATCATTTACAACTTCTATTCCCTCTAACAGGCCATCTTGGATCAATTCCAGATGGAGTTGATCCAGAGGAACACTTGCATCGGGAGACTGACTCGCCCAGTAAGGATGATTCCAGAAAATAAAGGCATCCTGTTTTCGAGCTTCCCTATAGGCATCAATAGGATCGTCCACCATTAATTTATTGGCATCCTTGATAAAAATAGCGTTTGCATGCCCCGGCGGCATCTCCCGGGTGATTTCTGATCCGTTAATCACCATTAATTCAGAATTTTTTGCAAACCCTGTTGCCAACTCGAATGAACGGTTTCGATCAGGGTGGGGGATATCTTTTATCCAGGATTGATACTCAAGATGCTCTGTAGTTGCAATGACATCGAGACCATCTTTTTGTGCTTCCATAACCCGGATATTCGGCCAGACACTGCCATCAGAGAAAACGGTATGCATATGAAGATCGCAGACCAGGGTTTTGTAGCCTGGAAGATCGGGAAATTCTATTGCACGATTATTATTTCCACCATGAGCCATGATGAAGGTTATGTGTAATAGTATTATAATGGATTTATTCATTATTTTACCTTTCATTTTGTTTCTTCCCAGTGAATATCAATGGTATGGTATTCAGCTTTCCTTCCTTTTGTTATGGGTACTGTTAGTGTGTAGGGAGCAGTCTGTTCCGGCTCGAGTGCCGTATCAGCAACTACGTTTGATTCATACACGATCCGAGTGCCTTTCACAAAGATCGAATCTGTTCCCGTAATAGAAGTAGTTTGGTCAAAAAGATTTCCAATTATCCGTACAAAATCTGCCCGGATTTCACCAACATTCTTGACTTGGCCGGAAAAAATTTGTCGATCTGGATAAAAATCAATAAATGGTTCACCTACGAGAATGACCTTTGGTCCCGGTTTTTTAAGCTCATCCATACGAACCACCATTTCCTTCTTTAATACTAGTGTACCGATCTGGGTTTTTAGGGTTAGGGTAGAATCCGATTCTTCTAATATATCACCAGCTACGATCGTGCCATTCTGGAGCTCTACCTGATGTTGGAATGCTGGTACCTTGATCAAATCTAATAACTCGCGGCTGACGTTGGGCATGGTCTGGCCTTTTTGGTATCCTTTGACTACCCTTTTTAATGAATCTATTTCTGTCTCTAATGCTTTGAGGTTGGAGTCATATTCAAAGAATAAATCTTCAAATTTCAATTTAGGCTTTGCTGGTTTTTGTCTTTGCTGTGGAAGTATGGCTTGTTGTTCGGTTATCCCAGTTTCTAAATTTGTTTGGGAAAGTGTATTCGAGATTGTACCATCACCTATCCTTAGTGTCAAATCTACATCGGTAGTATTTAAAGTGAATTTAACATCACCGCTTCCTTCTTTTTTATGTTCGCCCATCAGAGTATATGAGCCGGCACGGATCTTTTTGAATTTAAATTCTCCGCCGCCCTTGCTTTTACCACTTTCGATCTTTTTACCTTCTTCATTAATGATAGTGAGTTTTACTTTTTTGATCTTTTTTCCAGCACTGTTTTGTACAACTCCAGTTACGGTAAAATTCTTTTTGGCTTTTTGTTTAACATTAACAGCAAATACAATCCCTAAGAGAAGGAGCCAGGCCAAATATCTATTCATGCTCTCTCCGAGAAAAATGAGCTTTGAATGCCATTAAGCGCACTGCATTTGCATTTTTCTTTTCTTCACCCAGGGCATAGACCATATTTATAATATTATCGTAATAGATGTAATTCTTTTTATCATTTAGCATGGGTAGTAATCCATTCACGACCGATGGGTCATTGAAAGCTGCCAGATTATCAATTGCTTTTTTTCGAATGTCTACAGGATAATCGTCACTGTGTGCTATCTCTATTACAGCTTTTTTCACTTCCGGATCATCAAACTCTCCCAAGGCAGCAAGCATAGTATTCAATAAACTATAATATTGAGTTTTCCCTGTGTTGTAAGTATTTAGCAATGCAATAACGAGATTCTCTTCTTTCACCCCTTTCATGGTATTAAGGGCAAATTCCCGAACTTCAAGATTGGTGTTTGGGTCACCCAATAACTCTGCAAAAGCAATGGCTACTTCATTGGGATTCTTTTTACCCAGTATTTCAACGGCCTTGTTTCGAATGCCAATATTAATTTTTGGATCCTTAGCAATGGTAGTCAGAATCGGTACCACTTGGTGGTTCCCAAGCGCTCCTAGAGTCTCGGTCAATAGACGCTCTGTACGGGACATATTGCTTTTTGCCACCCCGTAGAGGTCCAATAATGCAAGAATCTGGTCCTTGGTTCGGACACGGTTCAGATTTTTAACGAGGGATATATGAATTATATTGGTACGGTCTTCCAGATTATGCATTGCTTGGACTAAGGCCTCTGCTGCTTTTGGATTTTCGTCGAACATACCCAGCATATTAATGGATTCATCAAGGAGGGAGTAATCTACTGCTATTGTCGTTCCCACCATATTTGTAATAGAATTTAGAGCAGTAGGGTGTTGGGATTCGGCCAGAACTTTACCGGCTGCGATCCGTGCTTTTAAATGTTGTTGAGGATCCTCGTAAATTTTTATTAATTCATCTAAAGCTAAGATATTCCCGTCACGGTATGTGCTTTTCAATGTTTGGATATTATTCAAAAAATCAGGGTCGTTTGGATCGCCGACACCTTTTTTCCCAAATAACCCTTTGATCTTTGTGCATCCTTGAAACAAGAATAATGAACAAAAACCTATGAGAAACAGCCTACGCATCATTCTCCCATGGGTGTAGGGTTAAGTCAGTTCCATCAAAGATGGCATAGGATGGTCGGTAGAACCAATCACCTAAAACGGCCAGTTTTCCTTCATTCACGCTAAACATCTCACCTAAATGATAATGCCCGCAGATCATGAAATCAAAGCCATTATCGAAATGATTTTTAGCAACGTTTTGGAGCTCAATTCGCACATCTTTATTAAAATCATTGGAATGGGTATGATGTCGTCCGCTTTTTGAAATTGCATTTGCTAGCCTATAGGCAATAGTAGGATGAACCCATCGAAACAGCCAAATAAAAAATTTAGAACGAATTATCTTTTTTAAGATTCGGTATCCATGGTCCCAACTCAAAAGTCCATCACCGTGAGTGATAAATAACTTTTTCCCATCTACTTGAAGAATTGCATCATCAAAATAAACTTGATCCATAAGTTCTTCTGTTATGAATTCCTGTACCCAATAATCATGATTTCCTAATAATAAATGAAGTTCAATACCATCATTTTTCATTTCCAACGCTTTCTGGTAGAAGTCCATATAAGCTTTGGGAATCAAATGGGGATATTCGAAATAGAAATCAAAAAGGTCTCCTACAAAAAAGCACGATCCACCGGTTTTTCGGATTTGATCCAGCAAGCGATACAAACTTCCCCGACGTTTTTTCTCTTTAGGGGATGCTCGCAACTTTAAATGTATGTCAGAAATAAAATAGACGGGTGTCTTCATGACGGGCCAAACTTACTTGTGACAATTCCTATGGGCAAGGACGGAGCACTAAGAAAAATTGTTTTCGACGAATAGTTGACTTCTCTCCATAATCCTAACTAACATTAGGGAACTCTCGTCAATAAGAGACGTAGTTTTTAAAGCCATGAGACTTCTTTTTACAATTTCATTGTGTATATCGACGCTTTTGAATGCCCAATCTTTTGGGCAGAATAAGGTTCAGTACAGAGACTTTGACTGGAATTTTATCCAGACACCCCATTTTGACATTTATTATTATGGCGGGGAAAAAGACTTAGCAGAATTCACCGCTGATGTTGCGGAAGACTCTTATGAACAAATTTCACTTCATTTGCGCTGGGATCTGAAACGGCGAGTATCCATCATGGTCTATAATTCCCATAATGATTTTCAGCAAACCAATGTGGTAGATACGTACATGCGTGAAGGGATCGGTGGTGTTACAGAACTTTTCAAGAATCGTGTTGTTTTTCCATTTGACGGGAACTATGAACAATTTCGCCATGTGATCCACCACGAGTTGGTGCATGCCATCATTAATGATATGGTCTATGGCGGCAGTATGCAGCATGTGATTTCAAGCCGAACCAAGATTCGCGTCCCCATCTGGTCCAACGAAGGTCTCGCGGAATATTTGAGTTCCAACTGGGACACTAAGGCGGATATGGTTTTACGAGATATTGCCATCCATGAACGTATGCCGTCTGTTAAAGAATTGAATTATTTCATGGCCTATAAAGGAGGGCAATCTTTATGGCGATTTATTGCTGGGAAATACGGGCGGGAGAAAATTGGTGATGTATTTCGTTCTATGAAAATGACCCAAAATGCCGAACGTGGATATGAACGGGCACTGGGGATGAATTTTAAGGAACTAACTACTCAATGGCACAAATACCTTAAAAAGGAATATTGGGGCGACGTGGAAGATCGGGATCCTATAGAGGATATGTCAGAAAAATTGACAGATCATAAAAAAGCACGAAACTTTTATAATGTGAGTCCGGCCCTTTCACCTGATGGAAGTAGGGTGGCAGTCTTATCTGATCAAACGGGTTATTTTGATATTCATATTTTGGATGCTATGACGGGAAAACGAATCAAAAAACTGGTAAAAGGCAATCGCTCAGTTAATTTTGAAGAATTGAAATGGCTTCAGCCAGGACTTTCATGGTCCCCGGATAGTAAAAAGATTGTCATTGCTGCTAAAGCAGGTAAAGGAGATGTGCTCCATATTATTGATGTAAAAACAAGAAAAAGCCAAAAAATAGAAATGGAAATGGATGGTGTTTTTTCCGCTGCCTGGAGCCCCAAGGGGGATGAAATTGCTTTTGTGGGACATGTAGGTAGCTCCAGCGATATTTATATTTACGATGTAAATAAACGTACTACTCGAAAAATCACTGATGATATATTTACAGATTCCTATCCATCCTGGGATCCATTAGGAACCCAAATTGTTTTTGTCTCTGATAGAGGTGAGCACGTTAATGGCGAATTTAATGGTAAAATGGTTGACCACAATTACAGCCAGACAGATATTTACACCGTAAATGTCGAAACCATGCAAATTGAGCGCATCACAGCCACGGATTATAATGAGTCCCACCCCATTTGGGCCAATACGAGGAATTCACTTTTATATACGTCAGATTATAATGGTGTTTGGAACCTTTTTATTCATCCGCTTCAAGGTGAATTTGATCCAAAATCTGGAGAAGAGCAGGAAAAGATTGAACCCTATGCTTTAACAAATGTTCTGACTGGTCTCCAACAGCCTACCTTATCTGGGAATGACGATATGCTCATTTTTGCGGGATATGCGGGTATTGGTTGGGATCTCTACAGTATTGCAAATCCATTGAGAATGCCGGAAAAAAAGATTAGTCAGACACATTATGTTACGGTAAATGTTTCAGATGATGAAAAGATTGCTGATCTTCGTAAACATAAAACGGGTCAGGAGGGGAAAGGGTTTTCAGATGGCTTTTCCAATTGGATCTTTGCTCGTGGATATGAACATTTTAATTCGTCAATGGAAGAACCGCAGGTGGCGGAATTGGTCTCTGTAGATTCTACAAAAGTAGATGGTCATTATATTCCAAAATCTTACAAGACTCGGTTTACACTGGATCTTATCAGTGGAAATCTGCAGATTAGTAATGTGTTTGGTACTAGCGGAATGACATACTTTTCATTTAGTGATATTTTAGGTGATCATAAAATTGCTTTTGGAACAGAAATGGTATTGACTCTGGAAAATAGTGATTATTTTTTCTATTATGCCTATTTGAAAAACCAAATAGATTATCATTTTGTTGCTTTTCAGAATGCGGACTTTTTTAATGTAGATTATTTTTCCATTGGTAGACTTCGTCATTATGGACTTCAAGGATTTATTTCTCATCCTTTCAGCCGGTTCCAGAGAATAGATTATGGATTATCGTGGCATAATATAAATTATTCAATTTTAGAACAAAGCATGGATGAGTTCAACCAGATACGTTATTTAACTACCTATTCATCAGATTATTCCACGATTCTTCCCACTGTGAGTTGGATATATGATAATTCTGTTTTTGGATTCACAGGCCCCGTTGATGGTTTTCGCCAAAACATGTCCATGACTATTAATCCAGGATATGGCTCTAATGAATTGAAATTTCAAACCTTCAAGACGGATTCACGAAAATATTGGTTATTGGGTAAAGATTACACATTAGCTATTCGTGGATTTTTTGGAAAAAGTATAGGCGCAAATAAACAAAAATTTTTCCTGGGTGGAATACCCTATTTGCTCGGTGGTGGCGGTGAAACAAATGGTGTCACAGATGAAGGTCATTTTCGAAATGTGATTTTGGATACATCCAACGCATCTCTCATTCACGATATTTATTTTACCGAATATGCATTTCCCCTTCGTGGCGCACGGTTTGCTGAACGATTTGGAACTAATGCGACCTTATTGAATATGGAAGTACGGTTCCCTTTTATCAATTATCTTGCCTTGGGATTTCCTTTGAAAGTGATTTTCGGGAACATCCGCGGTCATGCATTCATGGATGTGGGTGCAGCGTGGGATGATCCAGAAGAATTTACCAATACATCTTGGCCTGATCGATATGGCTCAAGTAATTCCGGTGAATTTTCACCCTGGGTGACCACCATTGGATTAGGTACTAAAATTAACTTGGGTTATTTTTTATTAAGGATCGAAACAGCCTGGGATAAAAACCCAAATGGGTATTCCAAAGCCCAATGGTATTTCTCATTGGGCCCAGATTGGTAAACCTCACTTGATTCTCTTTGCCGTGGTATCCAATTTCTTGCCCAGCCATGGCTAGAATTAAAACAAAAACAGCATACCTTTGCTCCGCATGTGGAGACGATTTCCCCAAATGGAATGGACAATGCCCTTCCTGTAAAGACTGGGGAACACTTTCTGAATTCAAAATATCTGCAAAGAAAAATGGCCGTGACCATAAACCCCGGGAAACCAAATCATTTAAAGAAGTTTTAATAGCTGATTCCAGCGAAAGAATTCCAACAGGGCTCCTCGAAGCGGACCGTGTTTTGGGTGGTGGACTTTTATCTGGATCTCTTATTTTATTGGGTGGTAGTCCCGGCGTTGGAAAATCTACTTTGGCGCTTCACATCTGTTCCGGAATTAACCGGAAAGCGCTTTATATTTCTGCAGAAGAGAGTGAGGAACAAGTGGCTCTCCGGGCTCGTCGTCTTAATATAAAACCCGACCAATTATTTTTGTCCGGTGAAAATGAATTAGATGGTATTATTTCTCACATTGATAGGATTCAGCCAGACTTAGTTATTGTTGATTCAATTCAAACTGTGATGAATTCCGGGTTAGACTCATTGCCGGGTTCGCCCAGCCAGATTCGAGATTGCGGTCAGAGGCTTCTCGAAGTATCTAAGCAAAAAAATGTTACAATCCTGATTGTAGGTCATGTAACTAAAGATGGTAGCATTGCTGGCCCTAAAATGCTGGAACATATGGTTGACACTGTTTTATATATGGATGGAGATGATCGATATGATCATCGAATTTTAAGAGCAGCAAAAAATAGGTTTGGAGCCACTCACGAAGTTGGCATATTTAAAATGGCCGAAAATGGGCTCATTGAAGTAGCAAATCCATCTGAATTATTTTTGGCGGAACGAAGTGTTGAAATTAGTGGAACAAGTATTTATCCGTCACTGGAAGGGACGCGCCCAATCCTGGTGGAAGTCCAGGCTTTAGTTTCCAATGCAAATTATGGAACTCCCCAAAGAAATGTAAATGGTTTTGACACTAAAAGGCTCGGCATGCTGATTGCTGTTTTGGAAAAGCGCATGGGGCTTGCTATGGGAACAAAGGATGTTTTTGTAAACCTGGTTGGTGGACTTCGAGTTGATGACCCGGCCGCAGATTTGTCCATTCTTTGTTCAATTGCATCGAGCACAATG
>Ga0207965_1000482_pt1 | contig 11622 bp, 11 predicted proteins | sample Knorr_S23_td_O2m_FD_185609 | JGI IMG/M metagenome (GOLD analysis project Ga0207965, IMG submission 185609) | Marine microbial communities from Southern Atlantic Ocean transect - Knorr_S23_td_O2min_ad_571m_LV (SPAdes) (version 2) | ecosystem: Environmental > Aquatic > Marine > Oceanic | place...
CGCTTGTATTTGATGATCCATTGTGACCACGAAGGAGGTAATGCCAGTGCATTTACATCTTTAACCATTGGTTCAACTCTCTCTGATTTATATTATGCTTTATCTGGCGGATTAAACGCATTGGCTGGACCATTGCATGGCTTAGCAAATCAGGAGTGTTTGAAATTTGTTCTTGAAATTAGAGATAAGTTTGGCAGAGCTCCTTCCCGGGATGAATTGGAGCAGTTGTGTTGGGATCGGTTAAGAAACGGAAGAGTTATTCCTGGATATGGTCATGCCGTACTGCGTTGTCCTGATCCACGATTCACCGCTTTTATAAAATTTGGTAAAGAACATATAGAAAATGACGATGTATTTCATATAGTTGAAACTCTCTTTGATGTAGTCCCGGATGTATTAAAAAAACATGGCAAAGCAAAAAATCCATGGCCAAATGTTGACGCAGCTTCCGGCGCATTACTTTATCACTATGGTCTAACAGATTTCAGTTATTACACTGTTTTATTTAGTATTTCCCGTTCCATGGGAATTATTAGTCAAATCGTTCTCAACCGTGCTATGGGAATCCCCATTATGCGACCAAAGTCGATAACAACGAAATGGCTAAAAGACAACTCCTGATTACATAAAGAATAAATAAAACAATTAAAGCGTTACTTTTTTTGGTACCCCTTTTGTTGTGAAAATTTCTATGTTATATTTTCCTGAATGAATATCATACGCATTATATCAGTCTATTTTATTATTACGATCCATCTATTATCTGCAGGGGATTATATTTATCAGGAGATACGTGTATTTCATTCAGATCCCAGCACACTGCAGTCTTTGAATAATCTGGGAATACCGCTTGATCATGTGCGAAAAAATAAAGATGAATCTTTAGATCTCGTAGTAACAGTGCAAGAAGGACATGCTTTAATGAAAATAGGTATACCGTTTGATGTATTGCAGCATGATCTTACGGAATATTTTGTTTCCAGGTCTAATCCAGATATAGAACGTGACTTCCCCTTAGGTTCTATGCTGGGTAACTATACATTACTACAAGCTGAGGCTCAGATGGATACGCTTCGTAATTTGTATCCTGGTTTTGTAAGCCAGAAAGATTCGATAGGTACAACCATTGAGGGACGAACAATTTGGGCCTTAAAAGTATCAGATAATCCAGGAATTGATGAGGATGAGCCGGAAGTATTATATACTGGCCTTACTCATGCCCGGGAGCCATTGAGTATGATGAATTTATTTTATTTTATTCGTTGGCTTTGTGAAAATTACAATTCTGATATAACCGCTGAATTTTTAGTTGACCATAGGGAAATGTGGTTTGTCCCAATTATAAACCCTGATGGTTATGTTTATAATGAAACTATTGCTCCCAATGGTGGTGGAATGCATCGGAAAAATCGCAGACCTAATCCAAATAATTCAAATTGTAATAATGGCACCCAACAGGGAGTTGATTTGAATAGGAATTATAGTTATAACTGGGGCACAAATAATTCTGGTTCATCAGGAAATCCTTGCAGTGGCGTATACAGAGGAACTTCAGCTTTTTCAGAAAATGAAACAGAAGCAATCAGTGATTTTATATTATCAAGACAATTTAACAATGTGCTCCATTATCATTCCTATTCCAATGTCCTTATTCACAGTTGGGGAGATAGCACACTTCCTGATGAGCCCGATCTTTCAACATTGCGTGAGATTGGGGCTGAGATGACACGTGTTAATGGATATGAAGTTGGAACGGGTATGGAAACGATTGGTTATGGGGTAAATGGTGATGCAGTTGATTGGACTTATGGTACTGCTGGTTTGATATCCTTTACCCCGGAGATTGGTTCTTATACTGATAATTTTTGGCCATCAGAAGATCGGGTGGTTCCACTTTGTCAGGATCAGATACATAGTAACAAAGTTTTTGCATTGTTGGCTGGCAGTGATTACATCGTTTATAACAGTCAACTAGATAACCAATTTCCTGCGATAGAAGATACGGTTGCAATATCATTGGTCATCCAAAATCGTGGTCTCACAAATTCTGATGGATCTGTATTATTAACCATCAATCCCTTGAATGATGCCAGTCTAGTGAATATCGAAACAGTGACAATTCAACAATTGCCAGCAAGAATGACGGATACTACAACCATATTACTATCCGTACCTACTGGCAGTATTAATGGCACCAAAGCTGGGCTAGCTATTACACTTCGAGACAGCAGCAGTTTTATACGTTTGGACAGTGTGTTTGTTATTTTTGGCACTCCGGATTTAATATTTCAAGATGGTGGAGAGAATGGTATGACTTTTTGGTCTACTGATTACAATTGGGGCACTACCCTTGATGCCGCAGAAGGCATGTACAGTATTACGGATAGTCCAATTGGCGAGTATATTGGTGGTTGGGGTACAAGTATTACTCAATTGATCAATTCACTGAATTTTACTGGTATGGTCAATCCTTATGTAACCTTTAAATCAAAATGGAACATTGAAGCAAATAATGACTTTGTTCAATTTCAGGTATCAACTGATGGTGTATCTTGGGCTTCATTAAGTGGGAATTATACAATAATTGGTAGTGGACAAGGTGGGCAGATCAGTGGTGAACCTGGTTATGATGGTTATCAGGTTGAATGGGTGAACGAATTTATTGATCTTTCGGCATATGATTATGAGCCAGAGGTGAGCGTACGGTTCATATTGAAATCTGACGGCTCTGTAGAAGAAGACGGCTTTTATTTTGATGATATTAACATAAGAGGATATCAAAGATTTTTCAAGGGTGATCTTTATCAAGATCAAATACTGAATGTATATGATCTACTAGTATTAATTGAATATGCTGTATTTAATAGTGTGACACCTGTCGATCTTTTACCTGTTGCAGATATGAATTCAGATGGAAGTGTTGATATCGATGATATTGGACCGTTGATTGCTTTGATAATGGGTTATTAATGATTAGATATATTATTATTTTATATTTGTTTACTGCATTTAGTGTAGCAGCTGATTTGGACTTAAAAAATCTTAATGATGCTATAGATGAGGCCAATCAGATTCATGCGTGGATAATGTTTAAGGATAAGGGATCAGATTTTGTCGCAAGAAAACAAAATGTAACCTTGCATCCAAAAACGTTAGAACGGCGGAAAAAATTATTCCCTGAACCAGTGACCTGGTATGATGTACCAGTGCATCAGGAATATATTAACGATATTATTTTGGTCGGTGCAGAAATACATCGTAATTCAAAATGGCTGAATGCTGTATCTGTATTTGCCAGTCTGGATCAGATCACAACAATAGCAGCTATGAACTTTGTTAAAGGCATTCAACCTGTGGCAAAGCTGCACAGAAGAAAAAATAAAATAATAAATAAAATGACATATTCCAGACACCAAAATTCTTCTTTAATGGATTATGGGTTGGCACAGACACAGATCGAAATGATGAACTGTAACCTGGCGCATGATATTGGTTATTTTGGTCAGGGTGTTCGCATTTTAGTGATCGATACTGGATTTGATCTTACACATGAAGCTTTCGATTCATTGCATGTTATCGATCAGTGGGATTTTATCAATAACGACAACAACACGGCTAACGAAACCGATTCAGAAGAAAATGATGGCCAGCATAACCACGGGACATCTGTATTATCTATTATGGGTGCTTATGTTCCTGGAACACTTATTGGTCCTGCATTTGGTTCAGAATTTTTACTTGCGAAGACTGAAATTGTTGCTGAAGAAATTCTGCAAGAAGAAGATAATTATGTAGCTGCACTAGAATGGGGTGAAGCAAATGGTGCTGATGTAGTCAATTCATCTCTTGGGTATTTAGATTGGTATTCATATTGCGATATGGACGGAAATACTGCTATAACCACTATTGGCGTTGATATTGCCGCAAGCTTAGGATTGACGTGTGTTACTTCTGCTGGAAACTGGGGTAATCAGGATCCACCTGAAGATCCCTGTGAAACACTTAGTTATTATATCAGTGCACCAGCAGATGCAGATTCGGTTATTGCCGTAGGTGCGGTAAGCTCGGATAGTATAATTACTTATTTTAGCTCTAGAGGGCCAAGCTATGATGGCCGCATCAAACCGGAAGTAAGTGCACTGGGTGTCGGTGTAGCAGTTGCAAACCCAGCAGGAGGATATTCGGTATTCTATAGTGGCACATCGGCTTCATCACCACTTGTCGCCGGTGCTGCTGCTGTGTTGTTAAGTGCAAATCCACAATGGAACAATATGGAATTAAGAGAAGCATTAATGATGACCGCGTCTCAGGCAGATATGCCAAATAATGATTATGGTCATGGTTTAGTAAATATTTGGTCGGCCTTATTCTATAATTCCAGCGGATCAATCATTACCACGAAACACCCTCAATTCTTTTCATTGGACAAAGCTTATCCAAATCCTTTTAATCCAGCAGTTACCTTTTCGGTGTCAGTGACAAAATTATCCTTGATAAACATAACTATATTTGATATCAATGGACGGCTAATCACTACTATCTGTAATGAAGTATTGGATGTTGGCAATCATCAATTCATTTGGAATGCTACTGTCCAACCAAATGGTATTTATATTGTTAGATCTGCCGCAGGGCAAACAGCCTCGAGCCAGAAAATTACGCTAATAAAATAATTAGAGCATTTACGGCGGAATTTGCTTGCCTTCCGATAATAATTCCCCCAAATTTGGTCTCGCCGGGTTATTAATCTCATGAAAAGAATTGCGTATTTAACGGTATTATATGGGCTATTTGTCTTTGCACCCGTTCGTTCTGAAGAAAATGTTTATAACCAATTAATTGACCTTGAAGCTCATAGTGGTAATGGATCCATATTAATAGTTTGGGAATTGCCAGAGAAGATAGAAGTAAAATCGGTGAGGTTATACCGGACCCAGAATTCTTTTTCAAATGCCATATTAGTTTTTGAAACTAATACAGCTACAGATCGATATCTTGACAAAGAAGTTATCGGAACACGGCCATATTTTTACAGCGTTGAAATAGAATCCAAAGTAGGGGAATTGTTTACCAGTGTTGCCGATGCGCCGCCTTTCGCGAAACCTGTGCTTGATTATGGTCTATTGCCTACACTAAGTCAATCTGAAAAAATGATAGCCAATTATATACATAATACCATTGATCAATTTCATGGTCAAATACTTAGTGATGTATTAAATAGAATATTAACAACATTAGACAGCAATCAGGTTGACATAATTCAGGCAATGCTTTTTCCGATAGATGCTGTACCCAAGCCTTGGATTTCCTATGCAGGCTTTAATGGTGTCGATGAATTTGCAGGCGTTTTCTCTGATGAATCTTTAAGCATTTTACGTATTGAACTCGAGGATGTAATGGCGCGAGTTGGATTGTTGGTAAAAAATCAATTTCTTTTAACTTCAGCGGAATGGAAAAATCACGCAATAAAATTTACTGATCGTATAATGCGTCGCCTTTTCACAGTACAAGATTTATATCATCAAGAAATGGATATTCTAAAAAGTTCTCGCCCAGTATTGCCCTTAGGATCCTGGGTGAATACAGAGGGGGTCAGTTTTACCAGACTTGGCGTTATCGATGCAGAGATGGTTCAAACAATTGTTTTGCGGGATGGTCAGAATGAAATTATCCTTGACCAGCAGACATATGAAGATGCAGAAATCATTGATGTGAAATTAGATGATAGTATGGAAAAAATTGAGCTAGTCGTAAATGGTGTTCTACAGCAAGTATTGCCTTATCCAAAAGGTACTAACGATTATGGTTTGACCATCGATAATCAGTTTTTCATTTTGGCAGATTCAATGACCGATCCTCCGCTCATTGCATCTATACCAGTCGCCCAATTTTGTTTAAATGAAGTTGTAAATAGACCAGAAAGTCAACAGATTGCCGTTGAAGTCCATGGTAATGTCACTGAGACCCATGTATTGGGTTTATTCATTGATGATTATTTAGTTTGGGAATTTACACCAACGCTTAGCTTCGAGCCTTTATTCATCGACTCAATATTTACGTGGAATACTAATCAGCTATTTATGTGGCTGGATTTGAAAGAAATGGATGAGTTTGGTAAATGGGAATTGATTGATACAAGGGCAATTTTTACAGAGAGACAAATAACTGAAGGTCGCATACCGGATCACAAACGCTGGAAGACATATTCATTCTCCACACTTGGCGCACCAAATGATCTAACTCGAACTGGATCAACTAAGTTGATGATACCAGAGATCTTTGCATTATATCAGAATTATCCTAATCCTTTTAATGCCCAGACCACCATTTCTTTTGATTTACTACAGGCTGCCGTTGTTAGCCTATATATAAATGATGCTGCTGGCCGTATCATTCATCTTTTTTTTGAAGAAAGTAAAATGGATAAGGGGTTGTACAGTTACTCCTGGAATGGAGAAAGTTATTCTAGCGGAGTATATTTCATGACAATTCAAGCCCAGGTTGATGATTATTTGCCGATTGTTTATAGCCGCAAGATTATTTATTTAAAGTAGGGATTTAAATTTGAATACAAATCTACATATATAGTTATGACAGAGAACTTCGATGATGAATTAGCCCGCATGGATGAATTAGAAGAGCAAGCGGATTCCGCTCTTTTTGAAGCTCTTTCACTTGACGATCCGATCATAGGATTAACACTGCGCCATCATCCAACAGTACAATCAGGAACTACACTACAATCTGTTATAAAAATATTGCGGGATGAAAAAGTTGGTTGTGTTATGGTAGAAAAAGATAGCCGGATCATTGGCGTTATGACAGAGCGTGATTTTTTACTCCGCGCTATAGCCAAGGGATTGGATATGACCACTGTAACCATTGATGATTATATGACTAAAAATCCAGAGACTTTGCATCCAGATGATCCAATTTCCTATGCCTTAAATAAAATGCATATCTTTGGAATTCGACATATCCCAATTGTTGAAGAAAGTGGTATGATCCAGGGTATGATTTCTGTTAAAGATATTATTTCTCATATAGGGAACTATTTTGGCGAAGAAATTGTCAATCTACCTCCAGAGCCAGCACGAAAAGCACTCCACCGCCCTGAAGGCGGTTAATATAATATACTTTATTTAGCCAAGGGTTTAATTCATTCCTCTAACCCTTGACTTTGATTTCATATTTAAACGACTTTACAATATGTTCCGGGTTGCATCTACGCTAGTAATCGCTATCATTTTTAGTGGTTGCGCATCCCACCCGCGGGTCGGTTCTCAACGGATGGAGAAAGGCGATGTTGAATATGGATATGCCTTTTCAGTAGAAAATGTTTTCCCCTACTTATGGTATCGTAAAGGAATCAGCAAACGTTCAGATATTGGTGTTCGAGTTGGTTTGCCAATTTATGGCAGTGGTTTTGATTATAGCCGGTTATTATATGAAAAAGAGAATAAATGGGATATGCTAAACCTTGCCTGGAGTATAAACCCAAATTACAATTATGATTTTACGTATTACAAATTCAGACAGCGCAAAAATAAAAAAACAGGTGCACTTGGAGGTACAGCCTGGACAGGCATTAGATTCATGCACATACCCAAAGGCATAAGTGGTAAAACTAGTACACGAATTGGTATTTTATTTGGTGGAAAACCAGGGTCAAAATTGAGTTATGAAATAGGCTATTATCATGATTTTTCCAGCATGCCAATCAGTAATGTATTCAGCTCTAGCTATGTACAAGAAGGCCGTTTTACTGAATTTCCTCACTCTACTGAATTTGGTCACCCCTCAGAAAATTCGCGCATCACTGGCTTTTCATTGCAAGTGTTTTTTAACCTTGGATATAATCGTGCCGAAAAGAAAGAACCAGAAGCTGTTGATCCTGAAACAGAACAATAATCTGCTTAAATAAAATTTTACTTTTCAAGTGGTTTCTGGATCAAGTTCTTTCAATAATTCCAAATTAGCTGGTTCTCTTGAAAAGACCTTAGCAACTCTCTTACTTCAATCGGTATCAACTATTCACAATAAAAAGCCAATTGTTCATCCAGTTGTCTGTATTAACGCTGTGAAGAATATTTTGGGTGATGTACGAAACAGTCCTTCGGATGTACTATTGTCTTTTGCAAGTAATTTTATCACAGGATTATCCTCACGAAGAAAGGACCGTAAGGTTTTGGAAGATATGCCACATGAAGAAATTGGAATGACAATATTTATCAGCGATTTAGAAGATGCTTGTCAACATGGTGATGCTGCTCAAGTGGAACAAGAAGCTGCACGTGTTTATCTTGCTGCTGATGGGAGTCCAGCTATTTTAGAAATTTTGGCTGAACTAGCCCTGCAAAATGTAGAAGGTAACGGTGGATTTATTTATCATTGTTTGCGTGCCTTTGCGTTTAAACCAGAAAAGGAACGCGTCTGGTCATTCGTACAATGTATTTTGAAAACTATTAAAAAACAGCCACTGCATCCACCTAATGTGGGTACGAATAATGGGCCTAAGGATATGGAACTTATCTTTCAAAACTGTGAAAAACCAATAGACTGGATCACTGTTTCCGCTGTATGGAGGTTATGGGAATCAGAATACGGTCGACTGCCTGGTTTCAAAAGAGAAATATCCCATTGGATCAGCAATCAGAATACCACAAAAAATAAAAACCCGGATGGATTAAATCCTGATAACATAATGAGATTCAAGAAAAATGGTGGCAGCTATTTTGTGAAAGTGGCTGAAAATATAATTAAATCAAATGATCAAGTTTTGGAAAGACTTTCTGCGCTTGAGGCCTTACGTTATTTCGTAAAAAAGATGCCGATAGATTGTTTACCAATAGTTGCCAAAAAGATTAATTTCCTGATGAATAACAATGAAAGTCGGTAATTATACGCTGTATAGTATTGAAACCAGCCAATTTGGCTTGGATGGTGGATCCATGTTTGGCATTATACCAAAAATATTATGGGAAAAGGAAGCACCCGCTGATGAGTATAATCGAATTCAGATGGTCACCCGGTCCCTTTTGGTGGTTAGCAATGAACGCAAAATTATAATTGATACAGGGAATGGTGATAAATGGGATGATAAGAACAGATCCAGATACAATATTGATCTGGATAAAATAAATTTGTCGTCATCTCTGGAAAAATATGGTTTTATACCTGATGACATTACTGATGTATTCTGCACACATTTACATTTTGACCATGCTGGTGGAAATACATCGATTGAGAATGGAAAAATTGTACCGACTTTTCCCAACGCGACTTACTGGGTTCATCAGGATAATTGGGATCTTGCCAATTCCCCTAGTGAAAAGGACCGGGGTAGTTATTTAGCTGAGAACTGGTCTGTCCTAGCCGAGAATGGGATGATTGAATACGTAACTGATAGAGAGGGATTCCTTCCTGGAATTGAAATAATGCTGACTTACGGACACACTATTGGCATGATGCATCCTTTGATCAAAGATGGGGATAATACTGTTTTTTATGCAGCGGATATTTTTCCCATGGCCGCCCACGTGCCCTTGGCTTGGGTAATGGCCTATGATTTAAATCCGGTGCAAACCATAAAAGAAAAGCGATCACTTTTACCAAGAATGGTGGATAAAAACTGGACGGTATTTTTTGAACATGATCCTTTAAGACAGGCTGGAAAGGTTACCATGGATGGAAAACAATACCGCTTGAAGGAAACGGTAATTATTAGTGAATGAAGAAGAGAAAAAAGAGAGGTTGTTTTTCGAGGGACTGCAGGCTTATGAAGAAAAAGATTTTTTTGAAGCACATGAACTTTGGGAAGAATTGTGGTCAAAATATTACCTGGCGGACAGAACTTTAATCCAGGGTTTAATTCAGCTGGCTGTAAGTTTTGTGCATTTAGGCAATGGCAACCTAAATGGCGCTAAGAGTTTGCTGAATAAATCCGCAGAGAAATTTAGCAGTTTTTCTGGTGTTCACCGTGGTATAAATATCGATAATCTGAAAAAGCAGATTATGGAAATAAAAAATGAATATGAACAATTAATGACTGTTGATGAATTTGACTGGGCCCATATACCTGTTCTGAGATCCTTATGAGTAATATTTATCTTTACACCGATGATATAGAACTAGGCACCAAGCTTACAGCTCGATTAATGCATTTAGATCGCTCTATCAAATTTCTTGATTCCCTATCTACTTTGGCTGATGAAAATAGTCTAGTATTAATTGATTTAGATACCTACGAAGCTACTCCCGATGCGATACAAGCGTTAAAACTGAAATATCCCGATCTACGTTTAATCGGTTTTATGACCCAAATACACAAAAAACTGCGGGATGATTATCGTAAATCTGGATGTGAGATGGTCTATTTGAAATCAGCACTATTAAATAATCCGGATTCAATATTGCTAGAAGATGATAGAAAATAAAGCAGTTAAAAAAAACCGTGCAGAAGAGGTCGTCCACTTACTAAAAAAAGAATATCCCGATTCTAAATGCTCGCTTAAGTACAGTAGTCCCTATGAATTATTGGTAGCGACCATTTTATCCGCCCAATGCACTGATCATCGCGTTAATCAGGTTCTTCCAGGGTTATTTAAGGCATACCCTTCTGTTAATGCATTCGCTTTTACCAATCTAAATAAACTTTCTCAAGAAATACACTCTTGCGGGTACCATAATCAAAAGGCAAAAAGTATTCAGGGATCATCTTTGGCGATCTTAAAAGATCATGGCGGAAAAGTCCCACAAACAATGGAAGAATTAATAAAGTTACCAGGAGTAGGGAGAAAAACTGCTAACTGTATTTTAGGTGAGTGTTTTAAAGTCCCTTCTATGGTGATCGACACACATATGATTCGAGTTATGAATCTGTTGCAATTCACGATATCCAAGGATCCGAAGAAGATCGAATTAGAACTGATGGAATTATTCAATAAGCAGGATTGGGTGAAGCTGACCCATATGGTGATTGATCATGGCAGAGCAGTCTGTATTGCTAGGAGGCCGCAGTGTGATAAATGTGTATTGCAGGATATTTGTCCTTCCGTATTACGATAAATAAATACTCTTTACTATTAAAGTGGTCGAAAATGTTTTTAATGGCAACGATAGCCAGCCTAAATTTGAATACCTAATTAATTTGTAGAATACAAATAAATGAGCAACCCATTTATAACGAAAGTCTTTCATTTCAATGCTGCCCATCAATATGGTCACGATGATTGGAGTGCAGAAAAAAACTGGGAAGTATTCGGTTTAGATTCGAAAGTTCATGGTCATAACTATACCTTGGAAGTAATGGTTACCGCTGAGGTTAATCCCGAGACAGGGTTTATTGTGGATCTTGAGGAGTTAAAGGATATCGTGCAAAAATATGTAATCGATATACTTGATCATAGTCAGTTTGATAAAGAAGTGGAATGGTTCAAGGATAAGCAGCCGAGTACCGAAAATTTAGTTAAATTTATCTGGACTCAAATCGATCAAAGACTAAAACCCGTTGTCTTACATAGGATCCGTTTGCATGAGACCCCAAGTATTTTTACCGATTATTACGGTCCAGTGAGAAATGAATTTTAAAGATCGTCTTTACCTAATTCTGGCGGGGATCTT
>Ga0207965_1000484_pt1 | contig 11602 bp, 8 predicted proteins | sample Knorr_S23_td_O2m_FD_185609 | JGI IMG/M metagenome (GOLD analysis project Ga0207965, IMG submission 185609) | Marine microbial communities from Southern Atlantic Ocean transect - Knorr_S23_td_O2min_ad_571m_LV (SPAdes) (version 2) | ecosystem: Environmental > Aquatic > Marine > Oceanic | place...
GAGCAACACCGCATTTACAGGCGGACGAATGTGTCCTAAATTCGAAGAACCACTGCACCGTTATCAAAACTGGGTGGCGGATCGAATGTGCGGTATTCACCGAGTTCCATCCGGAGATAACGATGCAAGGGTATAAGGACCGGTGTTGACCCACGAATTTCATATAGACGACTTTGCGCAAGGTTTTGCCACGATGGCTTCGGGCAAGTCCGGCAAGGTCATTATCAACTGGGAGTAACTACATGGCAGAGACTGACAAAGGTGGACGACGAAGCAGACGCGGCAGGGGCCGCGCGGACAATGCGCGCCGCGAAGTAAGCGCGGCGGCAATCAGCCAAATCCCCTGGACACTGCCAGAGAATCCGGATGCTCCTACCGAACCGCTGAATGAAGAGGGCGTGCAGGCAATCCACAACGGCGCCATGCGCATCCTCGAAGAAATTGGCATCGAATTTATTAATGAAGAAGCCAAAGGGATCCTGAAAGCAGCCGGTTGTACCGTCGCCGCGGATTCCGACAACGTGCGGATGGACCGTGACTTCGTCATGGAGCAGGTTACCAAAGCCCCCTCCCGGTTTGACATCACGCCGCGCAACCCCGAGCGCAAAGTCACGATCGGCGACAATCGGATGCTGTTCGTCAACGTATCAAGCCCACCGAACTGCTCCGATCTGGACCGTGGCCGCCGCGTTGGTGATCAGGAAAGCTATCGGGATTTCATCAAGCTGACCCAGTATTTCAACTGTATCCACCTGGCAGGTGGGTATCCTGTCGAGCCCGTCGATATTCATGCGTCCGTGCGTCACCTGGACTGCCTCTACGACAAGCTCACGCTGACCGACAAGGTCGTACACGCATACAGTCTCGGCAAGGAGCGGGTCGAAGATGTGATGGAGATGGTGCGTATTGCCGGCGGTCTGACCCATGACGAGTTCGACGCCTCGCCACGTATGTTCACTAACATCAACTCGTCATCGCCGCTGAAACACGACCTGCCGATGCTCGACGGTGCAATGCGCCTCGCAAGACGCGGGCAGGTGGTCTCCGTGACGCCCTTCACCTTGTCCGGCGCCATGGCCCCTGTTACCCTGCCGGGCGCGGTCATGCAGCAGACCGCCGAAGGCCTTGCGGCAATCGTCCTGCTGCAAGTCGTGAACGCCGGCGCGCCAGTGATTTACGGCTCTTTTACCTCGAATGTGGATATGAAAACTGGTTCGCCCGCGTTCGGCACGCCCGAATACATGCGTGCCACGCAGATGTCTGGACAAATGGCGCGCTTCTATAATCTGCCGTTGCGTTCCTCGAACGCCTGCGCGGCAAACTATCCGGACTCGCAATCGGCCTGGGAAAGCGCTTTTTCCTTGTGGGCCTGCGTATCGTCACGTACTAACGTGGTCTATCACTCCGCCGGCTGGCTGGAAGGCGGTTTGTGCGCGAGTTATGAAAAGTTCGTCATGGACTGCGAGACCTTACAACAGATGATCCATTACATGCAGCCGGTGACGACCAGCGCGGGAGACCTGGCCTTCGAGGCAATTCGCGACGTCGGCCCGACCGGGCATTTCTTCGGTACCGAACATACACTGGAGCGCTATGAGACAGCCTTCTACGCCCCGTTCCTCAGTGACTGGAGCAACTTCGAAAACTGGGAAGAACGCGGTAGCATGCAGACTCCGCAACGCGCCAACAAGATCTGGAAACAGATTCTTGCCGAGTTCGAACCGCCGCCCACCGACCCGTCCATTCGCGAAGAACTTCAGGCCTTTGTCGCCAAGCGCAAGGAAGAGGGTGGTGCGCCGACGGATTTCTGAATCTCTTGGAGAACGCTGTCCGGCAACTTTGCAAGCCGAACCTCTATTTGACCCATCCGGAAACCGGATGCGGGGTTGAATCATTAAACCGTAAAGCAATGAGAAAAATATGACTTTATCATCTATCCAGGCACTAAAGACAGGAGGCGTCCGTCAACACGGCGCCATGGAATATTCTGAAGCACCAGTTGATTTAGACACAGTGCGGCGTTATCGTTTGCAACGCTTACGCGGGAAAATGGAAGAGTTTGATGTTGCCGGATTGTTGCTGTTCAATCAGCTCAATACACGTTATGCAGTGGATGCGACAAATATGCAAATTTGGTGTTCGCATTATGAAGCCCGTTGCGCTTTTGTGGCGTTGGATGGGCCGGTAATTCTTTTCGATTTCGCCAATCATCCGCACTTGTCGGAAGGAATTCCGACCATCGACGAATATAGGGTACTACCGACATTTTATTATTTTGGATCCGGATATCGAAGTGGTGAATATGTGAAGGAATTTGCCGCACAAATTGCGGATTTGATGAAAAATCACGGTGGCGGGAATCGTCGGCTGGCGATTGATACGCTGTCCCATTCAGGTTGTGATGCCTTACGCGTAAAAGGTTTGGAACTTGTCGAAGGCGAGCAAATTACGGAAACCGCACGGGCAGTCAAATCCAAAGAAGAATTGGTACTGATGCAGGCCTCAATGGATGTTTGTGAAGCGGGCGTTCGCTCCATGCACGAAGCGTTGGAACCCGGAATTACGGAAAATGCACTCTGGGCGAAACTGCATGAAACGAACATTCGTCTTGGAGGAGAGTGGATAGAAACTCGACTGCTTTCTTCCGGACCACGTACAAACCCCTGGTACAGGGAATGTTCGATGCGTCAAATTGAAAAAGGTGATATGGTCAGTTTTGATACCGACTTGATCGGGCCTTACGGATATTGCTCTGACATGTCACGTGCTTGGGTTTGCGGAGAAAAACCAAATGACGAACAACGACGTTTGTATGCCAGAGCCTATGAACAAATTGAACACAATATTTCGGTTTTGAAGACCGGAATGACATTCCGGGAAGTTTCAGAAAAATGCTGGCAGATTCCGGATGAATTTCAAACTAATCGCTATACAACGCTGATTCACGGAGTTGGTCTTGCAGACGAATATCCGAACATTAAACACTGTGACGAATTTGAAGAGAAAGGCTATGACGGCTTGGTTGAAGCCGGCATGACTCTTTGCGTAGAATCCGTCATCGGTTCTGTAGGAGGGCGTGAGTGTGTAAAACTCGAAGAGCAAGTTATCGTGACAGAAACAGGAGTCGAACGACAATCGAGTTATCCTTTTACAATGGAAATGCTTTGAGTTCTAAATGCGAGGTCTTAAATGGGACAAAAAGTACTTACATCACAGGTTGATAGCCTGGAAGAAGATCAGGCGCTGATGAAAGAATGGCTTGGCGAAAATCGGATTACGGACACAGTTGCTAAATTTCAACCCGGTTCAGGAATCGAGAAGTTGAATTTGCGTTTTGACATTACCAGGTTACGCACAGCATTGGAGGATGCGCAAAAATGTGTGGTGGATTTGGGCGGCGGTTTTGGTGTAATTCCTTTGACACGCCGCCCCGGAAGCGTCGGAAAGTCCGGTGCGGGTGATGCCTCCGATATGGACTTGATTGGGCTTTATTATTTGCGTCCCGATAACACTTATGAAGAAGTGGCCCGGGATGAGGCGGTGGATGAATTTGCATTTTCAGAACTTTGTCCTGAATTTAAGGGAACTTATTTCGAAACTTTGCATCAGGAATTGACGCGGCGTTTTCCGATTGGTCGGATGCGGGTGCTGTTGAAGGAGCCCCTCACTTGCAATTCGTGGCATCGTGATCCGGAGCCTCGGCTTCATATTCCGATCATCACAAATCCTGGTTCACTTTTTGTCATCAACCATCACGTCACACATATACCGGCAGACGGTTCAGTTTATTTTACAGACACACGCGGTTATCACACCGCAATCAACGGCGGCGAACACCCACGGGTGCATATTGTGGCGGCTTTGCCTTTGAAGACTTAAATCAACGTTTAAGAATATAAGCATTAACATTGTCTAAAACTTAAACCTTTTTTTATGTAATAAAATATGCATAGATAACGAAAACGCAGAGGTCAGGGGCAACCCCGTACAACTTCTGGAATTCAGCAACTACCATGGAAACCCAACTAAAGGTGACAGCATTCATTTGAAAGCCTGAATTTGGCATTTATTTGGATTGGGGCTCACCTTGGGTTGGGTTTCCGGAGTTTGCGGTATTCCGTTCTGGGAATATCTGTTTTTGTTGGCCTATCCAGGAACATCGTTCACACTTTTACGTTCCTTTGCCGAACACAGGAGTCACACGGAATGTGAGGGACGCACCGCTGTTTTGGAAGCAGAATCTCTATTTGGAATTTTATATCTTTACAATAATTATCACGCTTTGCACCACAACACGCCGGACATGGCGTGGTACAAACTTCCGGCTCTATTTCGTGAGAAACGTGAAGATTTGTTAAAACAAAATCACGGCTATTTAATCCGGGGCTATCGTAATTTATTCCGGAAATATTTATTTAATACCAAATATTTCCGTATTTTGCGTGATTATCAAATATTTCACTTGACACAATGATTTCAAGTGCTAAGCTTTCAGTCAAATCACTGCCTGTAACCGCCGCTAAAGCGGCAATTGATTAACCATTTATACACAGGAGGAACACAAATTTTTTGATTCTATTGACATCAATGATGTCAAATTGTTCTTATCGGGTGGAATCACCGCCTGCAAACGTCGTGAATGCGGCAAATTAAAAAACCTCACTTAGGAGAAATATGAGTAAAAGTAAAACCCCACCCAAAAACACACCCGTTCGCCGGTTTGTCCAGCAGCTTGCTGGAACCGCAAACGAGAGTGAAATCAGCCGCCGCGAATTTCTTGCAACGGCCAGTGCGCTCGGATTTAGCGCAGCTGCGGCCTATGGCCTGCTCGGTCTGCCTTTTCCGAAAACTGCGAATGCCGCAGGTAAAAAAGGCGGGGTCTTGAAGGTTTCGATGAATATCAAAGACATCAAAGACCCGCGTATTTATGACTGGTCTGAAATGGGTAATGTTGCCCGCCAGTTTTGTGAACCATTGGTACGCTACACAGCGGACTTCACCTTCAAAGGCATGTTGCTTGAGAGTTGGGAAGTCAACAGCGATGCGACTCAATACACGCTTCATGTGCGCAAAGGTGCAACTTGGAACAATGGCGACACCTTCAACGCCGATGATGTGGTGTTTAACATCAATCGCTGGTGTGACGGTGCAGTTGAAGGAAACTCCATGGCCAGCCGCATGGAAGCTCTAGTGGATTCCGCAACCAAAAAAGCCCGTTCAGGAGCAATTACAAAAGTTAATAATTATACGGTACGCCTGAAATTGAAGCAGCCGGACATAAGTATTATTCCGGGCATTGCGGATTATCCGGGTTTGATTGTACATCGTGATTTCGAGAAAGATGGCGGAGACCTCAAAAAAGCCCCAATCGGAACCGGACCCTTTGAACTGAAGTCTTTCGAGGTTGGTGTAGGAGCAAAACTCAGCCGGCGTAAATCCGGCTGGTGGGGTGGTGAAGTCTTTCTGGACGGCATCGAATACACCGATTACGGAACAGACCCGCAAGCTGAAATATCCGCTTTTGAAGCCGGTGATGTTCATTTAAACTACACCAGCACAGGTGATTTTGTGGAAATTCTGGATGGATTGGGTTTGAACAAAAACGAAGTAGTGACCGCCGCTACGGTTGTCGCACGGATGAATATCAGCGCCTTCCCTTACAACAACCAGAAGGTTCGCAACGCATTTCAGCTGGCTGTGGACAATTCTGTTGTGTTGGAGTTGGGCTATAACGGGCTTGGTAAACCAGCAGAAAATCATCATGTTGGTCCTATGCATCCTGAATACTACAAGCTCTCTTCAGTCAGCCGTAATACGGCCAAAGCCAAAGCTTTACTTAAAGAAGCAGGTGTTGCTGACCGTGAATTCGAGTTGATTTCGATTGACGATGACTGGAGGCGCAACACCACCGACGCAATTGCCGGACAACTGCGCAAAGCCGGAATCAAGGTAAAGCGAACTGTTCTTCCTGGGGCGTCTTTCTGGAACAACTGGGTACAGTATCAATTTTCCACTACCAACTGGAATATGCGTCCGCTCGGCGTTCAAGTTTTAAAGCTGGCCTATCATTCTTCCGCAATCGGAAAATGGAACGAGACCGCTTTCTCCAATCCGGAGTTTGACAAAAAGCTGGATGAAGCCCTGGGTGTTGCAGACGTTGGCAAGCGTCAAGCCTTGATGAGTGATATTGAGCAAATTCTACAGGATTCCGGAGTCATTATTCAACCCTACTGGCGTTCGCTTTATAACCATTCCACGAAAAATGTTCATGGTGCGCGAATGCACCAGACTTTTGAGCATCATTACGAAGAAGTCTGGCTCAGCTGAAGTATAGTTCCACTTTTTGCTTGGTGGAGAATACTTTCAGAAATTCTATTACAGAGGGCGTACATTATTGTACGCCCTCTGTAATAAGCACTGTACGGGCAAATGTGTCCGCCCATCTTATTCCCTTTCACAAAGCCTCCCCATGAGCCACTTTATACTTCAACGCACATTTATCATGGTCTTGACCATGTTAGTTCTGTCGTTTGTAGTTTTTTACCTGGGTAATCTGGAGCCTAATTTGCGTAAGCTGGCACTGGAGCAAAACAATAACCGCATGAGCCAGGCAGATGTGGACAGCTGGCTTGAAAAAAACGGATACCGCCGTTCATTTATTGTACGTTACGGCGAATGGACAGCAGGAGTTCTCAGCGGAGATTTTGGTTATTCGACACGATTCCGCATGCCAGTCAATGAGGCCTTGCCTAAGCGTTTGGGATATACAGGAATACTGGCTTTCTGGGTGCTGATGACGATGGTTCCATCTGCACTACTGATTGGCATTCTCAGTGGAATGCGCGAAGGCTCAGCCCTGGACCGATTCCTCTCCTTGTTCTCCGTCACTACAACTGCCACTCCGGAATATGTGAGCGGGATTCTTTTTACCGTCATCTTTGCTTCACTTCTGGGCTGGTTTAAGGGAGTAGCAAACGTAAAAGACATCACCTTCGAAAATTTCACACTGCCTGTGATGACCATGTCAATTTATGGTATGGGTTATATTGCCCGCATGACACGGGCTTCGATGAGTGAAGTCATGACCTCTCAATACATACGTACAGCACATCTAAAGGGACTTCCGTTCAAGACAGTTGTACTCAAACACGCCCTTAGAAACGCTCTTATTGCACCATTCACAGTTATTCTGCTTCAGTTTCCCTGGCTGCTTACCGGTGTGGTAATTGTAGAAAAATTATTTAATTACAAAGGCTTCGGCTGGACACTGGTAGAAGCCGCTGAAAACAACGATGTTGATATGCTGCTGGCCTGCTCATTAGTTTCAGTTTTAGTGGTGATTGGAACACAATTGATTTCAGATGTGGGTTATGCTTACCTAAATCCCCGCATTAGAGTTGAGTCCTGATTATGGATACTGTAAGTATATGGGAATTGTGGGGGGGAGTTGCCGTCCGTTTCTGGCCGGTCTGGCTGGCTATGCTTATTACCTACTTGCTGATGCGGATGTATCGCAAACGCCTCGGTGTTTTTGGACACCTTTTAGACAGCGCTGTAGGTATAACAGGACTGATGATTGTGCTTTTCTGGCTATTCACCGCTTTGTTCGCGGACATTGTCTCTACCTTCGAGCCACTTGAACAATTTTTCCGATACCGAAAGAAGCCTCCGGGAATTGTTGAGGCCGAAAGTATGATTCCAATGTATTTCGGTTCAGACAATCTTGGTCGTGATCTCTTCAGCCGGATGGTTCACGGAAGTCGATTTGTGCTAATGATTGCTCCAGCCGCAACACTGGTGGCTTTTGTGGTGGGCATCACTCTGGGACTGCCCGCAGGTTATAAGGGTGGACGTGTAGACGCAATACTATCATTCATTGCCAACTTGATTTTGTCGTTCCCTGTGATTGTTTTGTTTTATCTGTTGGTAACCCCAGGAATACGCGAGACGGCTTTACCCAATGTGATGGCCGGTGTCTTTTTTATGTTTCCCATCATCTTCTCCCTGACAGTCCTCCGGAGCCGTTTCTCGGAACGTCCCGGGTTACTATTTCCATGGAGTGTAATCATACTCATACTGGGAGGATGGCTCTATTCTGGAGTAGTTTTCAATTCCGACCCGCTGGGTTTGATTTCAATGGATCCTAATGAACTAAACATTTTTGCGGCAGTAGTTTTCGCCAGTTCTCCTGGAGTCTTCAGGATTGTCCGTGGATTGACAATGGACATAAAAACCCGTGACTACGTAGCCGCAGCCCAGACTCGTGGTGAAACTCCGTGGTACATAATGCTCTGGGAAATTCTGCCCAACGCTAGAGGTCCGCTGATCGTTGATGCCTGTCTGCGCATTGGTTACACAACCATACTGCTAGGCACACTCGGCTTTTTCGGTTTAGGTTTGGCGCCTGAAAGTCCGGACTGGGGGTCGATGATTAATCAAACTCGTGGTCTCATCCGCCTGGTCCCGACTATTGTCCTGCCGCAAACCATTGCTCTGGCAAGTTTTGTCCTGGGACTCAATTTGCTGGCAGATGGGCTGCGTGAAGAATCACTAAAAGATTGAGAAAAATAAATTAGAAATCAGAAATGAGAGAACCCATCCTTGAAATCAATAATCTGTCAGTCTCCTTCTTCACCCGTCATGGAGAAATTCCTGCGGTAATGGATTTTTCAATGACTGTGCATGCAGGCGAAGCGATGGGACTTGTCGGTGAATCAGGGTGTGGCAAATCCACCGTGGCACTGGCAATTATGCGTTATCTTGGTGGAAATGGAAGAATAACTGAGGGCAGTATACGTTTCCGGGGACGTGAAATGACAGAAATGACCGGAGCAGAACTGCGCGAACTCCGTGGATCTCAGATTTCCATGATTTATCAGGAACCGATGGCTTCTTTGAATCCAGCAATGCGTGTCGGTCTGCAATTAATGGAAGTTCCTCTATCGCACGAATACATCAGCATAGAGGAAGCAAAGCAGCGTTCCCTGGAAATGCTGGAGGCAGTACGGCTTCCGGACCCGGAACGTATCTTCCAATCTTACCCACACCAAATTTCTGGAGGGCAACAGCAGCGTATTGTCATTGCAATGGCTCTTCTGTCTCAGCCAACTTTGCTCTTACTCGATGAACCAACAACTGCACTTGATGTCACTGTTGAAGCGGGTATTGTTGAATTGGTTCGTGATCTTGGAAGAGAATTTGGAACATCTATGCTTTTTGTTTCACACAATCTAGGTTTGATCCTGGAAACTTGTGACCGTATCACTGTCATGTATTCCGGAGAAGCAGTCGAAAGCGGGCAGATAAAAAATGTCTTCCGGAAAATGCTGCATCCGTATACACAAGGTTTGCTCCGCTCAATTCCTCTTCCGGGTACCGATAAAACTGCTCAACCGCTGATTCCAATTCCTGGACAATTGCCGCTTCCGCATGAACGCCCACAGGGTTGTAATTTTGGTCCGCGCTGTAATCATTTTCAGTCCGGGAAATGCAATGTTAAGAAAATACCAATGATCTCTGTCAACGATAGTGAACATTTCAGCCGTTGTCTGCGGGTATCCGAAATTGACTGGTATGCTGTTCCGGAATCTTCGGTCCAAGCTGAAAAAATGGAAATGGGAAACACTATTTTGGCTGTCCACAACCTCAGCAAACACTACGATGTCTCTGCAAATGCCTTGTTTGCGTCCAGTAAATCCGGAACAGTGAAAGCCAATGAGAACATCAGTTTTGAAGCAAAAAAGGGAGAAATCGTAGCCATTGTGGGCGAATCCGGATGCGGAAAATCAACATTAGCAAAAATTTTACTGGGTTTGGAGGAAGCGTCTCAGGGAAATGCCGAATTTGAAGGTGTAGATTTAGCATATAGTCCTGTGGAAAGGCGTAGCGTAAAAACTGTTGCTCATCTGCAAATTGTTTTTCAAAACCCGTTTGACACACTCAATCCCAGTCACACCATCGGTAATCAAATTATTCGTGCCCTGGAAAAATTCGGGGTCGGTCAGTCTCCGGATAATCGACGAGAACAAATGCTGGAACTGCTGGATTTGGTCAAACTACCTCGTGAATTTGAAAGGCGCATCCCACGTCAGCTTTCCGGAGGACAGAAGCAGAGGGTCGGCATAGCCCGGGCTTTTGCTGGCAAACCTTCTCTGGTTGTTGCAGACGAACCGGTTTCCGCATTGGACGTTTCCGTCCAGGCCGCAATCACTGAATTGCTGACAGATATTCAACTCAAAGAGAAAACAACTTTGCTTTTTATCAGTCACGATCTGAGCATGGTACGCTATCTTGCAGATCGTGTGATTGTCATGTATCTAGGACGAATCGTCGAACAGGGTTCTGCTGACGAAATTTTCTCTCCACCTTATCATCCATATACAGAAGCTTTACTTTCTGCCGTTCCAATTGCTGACCCGGACATTGTAAAAGAGCACATTATTTTAGAAGGAGACATCCCCAGTGCTCTCAACCCTCCTTCAGGTTGCCCTTTCCACACCCGTTGTCACCGCAAAATCGAAGGACTCTGTGACTACGAAATTCCGCCTTTGAAACATCTTTCTTCCGGACATGACATCTCCTGTCATCTTACCGACGAAGATCTCAATTCCATGGCTCCTGTATTCCGGTCTGGTAAAAAAGCTGCTGCATGAATTGACATTGCTACACTTAACAACTCGACAATCATGAGTTTATCGTGTAATTCTGAACGTATGTGAGTTATCTTATGAGATATCGGCACTTTTTCAGTATGTCATTTTTATGCAAAATAATTATATTTCAACTAATCGGAACTCATTATTCTTATTTTTAGTTTTTCGGAACTGACAGTTCTTTTTTTATTCCTATCTTCATTCTAATTTATTTTAGAAGCAATTTATAATTATCTTACTGTTATTTATATCTTTTATTTTTTGCGTAAAGTTATATTTTTTTGATTCACTCATGAAGGTTATCTACCAGTCTCAACTAGCTAAAAATAAACGGAACTTTTGGTTCTTGTTTTATGATTTTTTTTATTATTATTTAATATTATCAGTAATATACATATTGGCATTGCGTATGCAGATGGTTGCGTACAGAATTCGAATCTTGAGAATCCTTTAATTTTTCAACTACAATCAGCAACGTAGATAAAATGGAAGTACATTTTAGAGAATCAGACTCCTTTGAAAGCAAAATGTTTATGGAACCAAACGACGATCTCCAGAACTTCGTTGAACAAAAACCAGTTTGGTCAATGGAAATTATACCTCACAATATTAATGACGTTTCATTGATTCCAGAGTTTGTAAACGAAATCTATATAACCATGATACCAGGTGCAGATTGCTGCGAAACTATTGAAGCAGCAAATGGAATTCAAGCAGCAGGTAAACAGGCAATTCCACATATTACAGCCCGTAGTTTTTCCGGTCCTGAAGTGTTGAACAAATGCCTCTCTGGACTTCAGGATGCAGGTATAAAACGAGTTTTATTGATTGGTGGCGGAGTACCTATACCGGCTGGTGAATATGCTTCTGTGATGGATTTGTTAAAAACCGGCTTATTTGCAGAATATGGAATCAATTCTTTTGACTTTGCCGGACACCCTGAAGGCAAT
>Ga0207965_1000490_pt1 | contig 11594 bp, 8 predicted proteins | sample Knorr_S23_td_O2m_FD_185609 | JGI IMG/M metagenome (GOLD analysis project Ga0207965, IMG submission 185609) | Marine microbial communities from Southern Atlantic Ocean transect - Knorr_S23_td_O2min_ad_571m_LV (SPAdes) (version 2) | ecosystem: Environmental > Aquatic > Marine > Oceanic | place...
CTGGATTGGTCGAATACTCACCATACTTTGCCGAATTAAATGCTTGTTCTATGTAGTTCATGCTTGGCGCGATAAGAAGCCGTTGCCCTTTTTGACTATCGGTCAAACCACCAAAATTCGGCACTCCATTAAGAGCCAGGTGTAATTTCGCTGCACTGCCTCTCATACGAATATTGCTCACTCGTCTAACAATACCGGTCTCGAGGTTCTTAAATCCTACCAATTTCTCTAGCGTGCTTTTTGGATCTGCATTCGAAACGACAATTTTTGCGTGAAAATCTTCCCCACTAGTTAGAGTTACACCAGTCACTTTATCTAGTACCAGATTTATCTTTCCAACTCTCGATTTGGTCTGTATGTCAACTCCTCTAGCCATGGCTGAAGTCGCCAATGCGGTGCCAAGGGCTCCCATTCCTCCCTCAACTACGGCTGGGCCCTTGAATCCATAAATGTCACCTAGCCGCCGGTAAAGATATCCAAAGACTGTATTGGGCGATCGGGGGCCCATGTGTGAACCCAACACCCCATCGACACTTATAGCTGCTTTCAATAACTCATTATCGAAATTTTCTTCCATGACGTCGTAGATATTTATAAGCGCCAATCGAAGCAAATCCCGCATGTCTTCTTTGCCAAGCATTTTCATACCTAGCCCCAACTTTGCCAACGTCATACGATCGGTCCAATTGCTATCCAGCAATTTAGGAGCGCGCCTCTCAAAAGCATTAGCTAGTAACTTCGAGAATTTAAGCATCTGGCGATTGAATGATTGATAAGCACGCTGGTCTTTTCCTGATAATTCTCCCCCCTCGACACCGTCACCTTTTATGGTGAGATGGTTACCGTTTTCAGCAAGTGCGATTGTATTTAAATTTCGCGCTGCCAACTTCAAACCATGTTTTGCCAATCCTAAATCCGAAGCCACTCTCGGATTAAGCTGGAAGAGCCAATGGGCGCAACCAGAAACTGCATAATTATCGGCAAATTTCCTCGTTGTTGCTGCCCCACCCAGAGATTCATTCGCCTCTAGTACCAGCACTTTACGTCCAGATTTTGCGAGGTAATTTGCACAGATAAGACCGTTATGACCACCTCCCACAACGACGACATCGTATTGTGAAGGAACATTAGTCATCGTCGTAGCCCTCTGGTACCGTATTCGTTCGCTTTAGGTCCATGAGTATCTCTCGCGCTGCATTCGCACCTGGGGCTGCCATTACACCTCCCCCTGGATGGGTACCCGAGCTGCACATATACATCCCTTTTACTGGGCCACGATATTGGGCATAGCCAGGAAAAGGACGATTAAATAGTAGTTGATCGAAGGTGAGCTCTCCCATAAAAATGTTCCCTTCTGTAAGACCAACTTCATTCTCAATTTCACGAGGAGTCCTTACTTCACAGTGTAAAATTAAATCCTTGAAATCAGGGCTGTAATTGGCAATTTGATTAATTACCGTTTCGCCGAAAGCATCTCGATCTTGATCTGTCCATTCGCGACCATTAATTTTCGGAGGAGCATACTGAACAAAAACCGTCATCATGTGCTTGCCGGGTGGAGCCATAGTCGGATCAATCTGAGACGGAATTAGCATATCTATGTAAGGATCTTTTGACCACGTTTCGTTTTTCCAGTCGTCGTAGGCTCGCTCCATTCTTTCTAATGAATCAATCATGTGCATATCGGTTTGCATCAAGGGACTGTTTTTTGGAAGACCATTAAAGGTCGGCAAACCGTCAAGTGCTATGTTTAATTTCCCGGATGAACCACGAATCTTGAAATTCTTCGCCTTCTGTACAATGTCTTTAGGCAGATCATTTTCGCTCATAATATTGAGTAAAGTCCGCTTCGGGTCCAAATTGGAAACTACAACGTCTGCGTAGTACTCGTCGCCATTGGTAAGCGCAACTCCTTTTGTTCTGCCACTTTCGACTATTATTTGTCCTACTTCGGCATCACATTGAATCTTGCCCCCAAAAGATTTAAAGGATGAAGCCAAAGCTTCGGAAACAGCTCCCATTCCTCCACGGGCAAAGCCCCATGCACCCACGGTGCCATCCACGTCGCCCATATAGTGATGTAGCAATACATAAGCTGTGCCCGGAGAATAAACACCAAGAGCTGTTCCAATAATCCCACTACCAGCAAGATGAGCCTTTAGGACATCGGTATCGAAGTATTCATCCAAATAGTCTCCAATGCTCATGGTCCAAAATCGCAGTGTATCGGCCAATCCTTCTTCGCCCATCTGTCCAAAAGCTTTTGCCAACACCACCATTTCTTTCAAATCTCTAGGCTTTAGCGAGGTTGGATCCGCCGGCGTCCGCATAAGGAAAGGGCGGATCAAACGGGTTTGTTTCATAACATCAGCTTCATAGCGCTCGTAGGCATTAGCGTCGCGTACCGAGTGCCTTGCGATTTCCCGATAGTGCCGCTCATGATCTGGATAATCACCGAAATAGTCACCGTTCTCACAAAAAGTAACACTCCCACCGTAGGGCACTACCTGCAATCCATGGCGCGGAAGCTCAAGGTCACGGGTAATTTCAGGGCGCAGGAGACTGCAAACATAAGAACAATTGGAATATATCCAGTCCTTATGTAATTCACGACTTACCGTCGCTCCACCAATATAGGAATTTTTTTCAAGTACCAGCACATTCAATCCTGACTTTCCCAAATAAGCGGCATTGGTTAAGCCGTTGTGCCCTGCCCCGATAACTATTGCATCGTACTTCACTGTCACTCTGTGTTACTCCAGATTCATTCTCACCAAGTTGGTTCCAACAAAGCCAAAAGTCGAAGCGCGCTAAAACCTGCGGCTACTGTAGCCCAACATATTGCTTTAAGCTATATTTCGACACTATTTTCAAACCACCTCCCTGTCACGAATTAAACGGCAGTGGTTCATAAATAAACGATAGGATTTCAGCCTAACTAAAGACCGGGCTTCTCACATAAAGAAATTAAACCATTACATTGATATTGTTCCGTGGTAAAACTTTAAAATGGGAAATTAAAAAGACAAATCAATATCGTAAGGATGGATGCCTAGATTTAAGAAAGTGTAGAATTCTAGGAAGGCGCTCCAAATTAAAATGTAAATTATTTACAGCTTGCCGGTTGAAATCATGCTCAGAAGAAATGAAGGCCCCAACATGCGTAAACTCTACAACTTTGCGTTATACCTAATACCACAATTATTATTGTCTTCATCAGTTGCTTTCTCACAAGATACCAAGCTGCTCAATATTTACAATTGGTCTGATTATATTAACCCTAGTGTTGTCGACGCTTTCGAAAAAGAATACGGAATCAAAGTTAATTACGATATCTATGACACAAGTGAGATTGTCGATACGAAGCTTCTGGCTGGAAGAAGTGGTTATGACGTGGTTTTCCATGGCGCATCATTTGCGTCACGATTGCTGGCCATCGGCGTCTTTCAGCCCCTTGATAAATCAAAACTGAGTAATTGGGGAAACCTGGACCCAATTAAACTAGAAGCCATAGAAGAGTTTGATCCAGGTAATCGGTTTGGCATGCCCTACATGTGGGGAACAACTGGGGTCACTTACAATGCCGACATGATTGAAGCTCGTTTGCCCAATGCCCCTGTAGACAGTTACGACCTCATATTCGATCCAGCCGTAATATCCAAGTTCAGTGACTGCGGAGTTTCTTTTCTAGACGATCCTACCTCCGTCGTCCCAATGGGAATGATTTACCTCGGCCACCCTTTTAACTCCGTAGAACCTGAGCATCTGGAAGCGGTAGAAGAACTGTTCACTGCGGTCAGACCATATATAAAATATTTTAGTTCTTCAAAGCTAACTATAGATCTACCCAGTCGCGAAGTTTGTATCGCTATGAGCTGGTCAGGGGATTATGCGGTTGCGATAACACGCGCTCGCGAAGTAGGCATCGACCTCAATCTTAAATATGCCATACCTGCGGAAGGAGGTATTGGTTGGTATGACATGGTCTTTATTCCTGCTGACGCTTCCCATTCAGATAACGCACATCTTTTCCTGAATTATTTACTCAGACCCAATGTAATCGCTACTGTAACGAACTATATCGGCTATGCAAATGCCAATCAGGCAGCCAATCCGTTAATCATTCCCGAGTATTATTCGGATGTTGCTATCTACCCGGATGATGAAACTTTTCAGAGCCTGGAAATAACCCACATTCTAGAGCCTACCTTGGAAAGAAGACGGTCAAGAACTTGGACCCGCATAAAGTCGGGGTTGTGATCAAGTCATAATGGATGCAAAAAACAAAATGAATAAGCCTCACGAACCTCAAGTTCCTGACGGCAGCCCCAACATTCAATCTTTCATTCAAATTCAAGCTCTTTCAAAGGAATTTAATGGCTTTAAGGCCATCGACCAGGTCAACCTTAACATTCACAAGGGCGAACTTTTTGCGATTCTAGGAGGGTCTGGCTGTGGGAAGTCGACGCTACTGCGCATGTTGGCCGGTCTAGAAACGCCATCTTCGGGAAAAATAATACTGGACGGCGAAGATATTACAGATTGGCCTGCCTATGAACGCCCAATCAATATGATGTTTCAATCATATGCACTATTTCCACACATGACGGTTGAAAAGAATGTTGCTTATGGCCTTCAGAAAGAAAAAATTCCTCAATCAGAAATCGACCAACGCGTTAAAAAAATGTTAGACCTAGTTCAGTTAGGTGACTTTGGTAAACGTAAACCTGATCGTTTGTCTGGTGGAGAAAAACAGAGGGTAGCGCTTGCCAGAGCGCTGATAAAAAATCCAAAACTATTGTTACTGGATGAACCTCTTGCGGCGCTAGATAAAAAACTCAGAGAACAAACCCAATTCGAGTTGATAAATTTGCAAGAAGAGTTAGGAGTAACATTCATTGTCGTGACACATGATCAGGAAGAAGCCATGACACTGGCGAGCAGGATCGCTGTTATGAAAGCCGGTAAGTTTGTCCAGATAGGCTCACCTACAGAGATTTATGAATATCCGAAAAATCGTTTCGTCGCTGACTTTTTCGGTACGATAAATATCTTTGATGCTATTGTTATCGATCAAGATGATGCACAAATCACAGCAACCTTCGATCAATCAGAGCTTATCCTGAAGGCCTATACGCATAACACTACTAATATCGGTGACAAAGTGGGCATCGCGGTACGCCCGGAAAAGATATCGATTAGCAAGGATTTACCAGTGGACGCAAATATAACTGTCTCAAAAGGAATTGTTTGGGATTTAGCCTATTATGGAAATCATTCAATCTATCGAGTAAAAACTGAATCTGGCCGAATCGTTCAGGTGAGCACCCAAAACCAAAAACGTTCTTCCGAACATTTAGTAGAGTGGAATGATGAAGTGTATCTGTCCTGGGAACAAAATAGCAGCATTGTGTTGCTTGACTAATGGTTTAATAGATGGCAAATCCTCGACAAGCATTGGGTGATCTCCTGTGGCGGCGGATAGTAATAGTTCTTCCCTATCTGTGGTTGGTGCTATTTTTTCTAGTTCCGTTTGCCATCGTATTTAAAATTAGTTTTTCCGATCCCATCGTGGCACAACCCCCTTTCACGCCTCTTTTTGATCAGTCTCAGAATTTCTTAAATTGGTTCCAAGGAAGCCTCAATAATTACTTATTCCTACTCGAAGATAATCTTTATTGGGTTAGTTATTTAAGATCAATCAAAGTCGCTTTTATCTCTACGATATTTTGTTTGCTACTGGGTTATCCCATGGCTTATTACATCGCTCAGTCCCCACCAACCAAGCGTAATGTATTGCTAATGTTAATTATCCTGCCATTTTGGACCTCGTTTTTATTACGAGTTTATGCGTGGATGGGGATACTTAGCACCAATGGGATTATCAACAGCATGTTTCTTTGGACCGGGATAATTGATGAACCTATCCAAATGCTATATACCAATTTTGCGGTTTACCTAGGGATCGTTTATACCTATTTGCCCTTCATGATCTTACCCCTTTATGCCAACCTGGAAAGACTCGATTTAAATCTTCATGATGCTGCCGCAGACCTTGGTGGCAAACCACTGCAAGTATTTCGGGATATCACCCTGCCGGTTTCCTTACCCGGGATCATAGCCGGCTCACTGCTAGTATTTATCCCGGCAATGGGCGAATTTGTTATTCCAGCGTTATTGGGAGGTCTAGATTCACTGATGATAGGACGCACACTGTATGATGAATTCTTCGTCAATCGGGACTGGCCTCTAGCATCTGCTGTCGCCACTATCTTGCTGTTGATTTTGGTGCTACCTATGGTGTTCTTCCAGCGGACCCAAGCAAAATCAGTAGAGGAAAACTCATGATAAGAGGATTCCACTTAACAGGTGACTCCGCGTGAAAAAAAGATCTACTGCAATGCTGACTATTTTTTCTTTCGGCTTTGCGTTTTTATACGTTCCGATTTTTTTGCTGATCGTTTATTCGTTTAATGATTCAAGGCTGATATCCGTATGGGGCGGTTTTTCTACTCGCTGGTACACTGCCCTATTTGAAGACGAGCAAATTATTGATGCCGCTTTATTGAGCTTACAAGTTGCTGCCACTAGCGCCACCTTCGCTACAATCTTTGGCACACTTGCAGGGCTAGCACTAACCCGAATGGCAAATTTCAGAGGCAGGCTGTTCTTCACCGGTATACTCGCAGCCCCTTTAGTCATGCCAGAAGTCATCACCGGTTTATCCTTATTGTTATTGTTTGTTAGCTTACAAGAGTTAATAGGCTGGCCAGGCAGCCGCGGCGCCATGACCATTATTATCGCTCATATAACTTTTTCAATGGCTTATGTAGCCGTTATTGTTCAATCTCGTATGCTGACCATGAATCGTTCGCTTGAAGAGGCCGCCATGGACCTTGGGGGCCGCCCTTTCAGAGTGTTTGTGGATATTACCCTTCCCATTATTTCACCGGCGATGCTTTCTGGATGGCTGCTCGCCTTCACTTTGTCACTGGATGATTTGGTAATCGCCAGTTTTGCGTCAGGGGCTGGATCAAATACTTTGCCGATGGTTATTTTTTCGAAAGTGAAACTAGGGGTCACTCCTGATATTAATGCTCTAGCAACGCTTATTATATTGGTTGTATCAATAGGTATCGCCATAGCAGGTTGGATAATGTTTAAACAGAATAAATCTCTGTCACAACAAAATACTTAGGTCTGTTAGTCTCTGCCGGCCCATCTAAATTACATTTAAGCAACCAACTATTATTGTCTGGATGGGAATTTATCACGTGGGATATAGTCGAAAATAAAGGTAATTCTATCTTCCTTGCCTTTATTCATTACACTATGGGTTTTCTGATTATTGATTTCATAAGCCTTACCGACTTCAAAGTGATAAGGCCGGCCATCAATCATAAACCTGACTCGCGAATTTGTTGTAATAGGTATATGAATTCTGTGCCCAGCATGAAAAGACGGGTGCGTATCCGTATGTGGCTTTATAATGCCCCCAGCGAGTAATTTTGCAGCCATAGCTCTTACGATGGTTCCACCAGGAGGATAGAACTCCTTCAAAATGGAATTCATTAGAGGCATGGCCTGACTCTGCAGTAAATCCCAGGCTGATTCTTTGCTTATCTCAATATCTGGCCAACCTTGCCCATCAGTGAACAACATCACCAATGAATGTGTTTGAGTATGGACGTCGTAGGCATTTTGCCGATAGCTATTTTCTAACCAGACTCCATCATCAATACCTAGAATTACCTCCCTGAGTGCTAAACTATCAATTCCCCCAAGCTCTCTTAATGGAACACCGATGTCCATGCTTAAATCCTCGAATGAAACCTTACTGACAAACTACTAATAACATACCAATAATTTAACACTGAAACGATAGTTATAGTCACTAAAAGCAGCCTATTCTACTCAATAGTCAGTCGTCAAAATTTAACGTCGAAATCCTTTCGAGCGTTATATCTAGACTCTGTTTAGCTTTCAGTATCAACTCATCAATATTCGCTTTACTGGCTATGAGTGGGGGAGAAATTATCATAGTATCTCCCACTGCTCGCATGACAAGACCATTTTCAATACAGATGTTGCGGCAAAGACTACCCACTTTACCGATTTTGGGATAGAACTCTCTTTTAGTCTTATCTTTTACCAACTCGAGAGCCCCAAGGAAACCAACCCCTCTCGCTTCCCCAACCAAAGGGTGCTCAGCCAATTCTGCCCAGCAGTTTTGCAGATAAGGTCCTGTTTCATTATCAACTGTCTCAACAATATTCTCTTCACGAAGAATCCTCAAATTGGCTAAAGCAACTGAAGCCGCAACTGGATGTCCCGAATAAGTGTAACCATGAGCAAACTCTCCACATTTATCAATTAACACTTGTGAAACTCTGTCGCTAACCATAACTCCTCCTATTGGCAAGTAGCCTGAAGAAAGCCCTTTAGCAATTGACATAAAATCGGGATGGATACCAAAATAATCTGAGCCGAACCACTTACCCGTACGCCCAAAGCCACAAATTACCTCATCCGCCACCAACAAAATTCCATACTTGTCACATATGCGTTGAACCTCTGGCCAATATGTTTGGGGAGGAATGATAACTCCACCGGCACCCTGTATCGGTTCGCCAATAAATGCCGCCACTCGGTCATGTCCTAGTTCGATTATTTTTTGTTCCAGCTGCTGTGCGACTTTTAACCCGAAATCACCCGGATCGCTATCTCCACCTTCAGCATACCAATAGGGTTGATCTATATGCTCGATTCCCGGTAATAGCAACCCTCCCTGGTCATGCATAAATTTCATCCCCCCTAAACTAGCAGCGGCAACCGTTGAGCCATGGTAGGCATTCTTCCGACTGATAATGACAGTTTTTTGTGGCTCCCCTAGCAAATCCCAATAGCGGCGAACCATTCGGACTACTGTGTCATTACTTTCAGAACCAGAACTGGTAAAGAAAACCCGATTAATATGACTCGGCGCTAAATTCGCAAGCACTTCCGCCAATTCAATCGCAGAGGGCGTAGTGCATTGGAAGAAACTGTTGTAATAAGGCAATTCCAGCATCTGCCGGTAGGCAGCTTCAGCTAGCTCTTTTCTCCCATAACCTACATTGACACACCAGAGCCCTGCCATACCATCCAAAAGCTTATTGCCTTCAGCATCCCAGATATAAACACCATCAGCTTTGACAATGACTCTTGTGCCTTGGTCATTTATCTCCTTCGTGTCTGTAAAAGGATGCAGATGGTGTTTAGCATCGACTCGTTGGAGAAGGTCCAGCTTTAGTTTCTGTCCACTATTCATAGTAAGTAGGTTCTCTTAGTACCTTCCTTCAAAAGTTCCTATGCTAATCGTTAATTGATACATTAGCGCTGCGTGTAGGACGAGAAGTTTCTCGATGTTATATTTGTATAATATATTTAACATTTCTGGAAATTGCATTTATATCGTAAAAGGCCATTTATGGACGCGAAAAGTAATTCGACATTAACAATCGGTAGTTTGCAAGAATTCTGGATGCCGTTCACTGCAAATCAGCAGTTCAAAGCAAAACCAAGAATACTTACCGCCGCCAAGGGTATGTATTATCAATCAAGTGATGGCCGTAAAGTCCTTGATGGAACCTCGGGGTTATGGTGCTGTAATGCTGGCCACAGCAGAGACTCAATAACTGCAGCTGTCAGTCAGCAGCTCGAACAGCTGGATTTCGCCCCGACGTTTCAAATGGGTCATCCACAGGCATTCGAGCTCGCCGAGCGACTAACTCAGATTTCTCCATCGGGCTTAAACAAAGTTTTTTTCACCAACTCGGGATCTGAATCCGTCGATACTGCTCTGAAAATTGCCTTAGCTTACCACCAAGCATGTGGTGATAGCGGTCGCACGAAGCTGATCGGTAGAGAAAAGGGATACCATGGTACCGGCTTTGGAGGTATTTCTGTGGGCGGACTTTCTCCAAACCGTAAGGCTTTTGGTAGCTTATTGCCCGGAGTAGATCATTTACGCCATACGTTGGACATAGAGCGTAACGCTTTTAGTCGAGGTATTCCTGACCATGGAGCTGAACTTGCTGAGGATTTGGAAAGGCTCTGTGGATTGCACGATCCTTCTACAATCGCTGCAGTCATTGTGGAACCTATAGCAGGCTCTGTTGGAGTAATTCTTCCACCAAAAGGCTATCTTAAAAGACTCAGAGAAATTTGCGATGAACACGGAATACTTCTGATTTTTGATGAAGTAATTACTGGATTTGGCCGAGTAGGTAAGGCATTCGCTGCAGAACGCTATGGTGTTAAACCTGATATCATCACTTCGGCCAAAGGTCTAACCAATGGCACCATTCCAATGGGGGCGGTATTTGTAGACGATTCGATCCACGCTGCCTTTATGCAAGGTCCAGGACAAGGCATAGAACTTTATCACGGCTATACCTATTCAGGTCACCCAGTAGCAGCGGCAGCTGGGCTGGCGACTCTTCTAATCTATGAACAAGAGAATCTGTTTGAACGTGCAATCGAGCTTGAAAGCTATTGGGAAGAGGCGGCCCACTCACTTGGAGGGCTCGAACATATAATCGACATCCGCAACCAAGGACTGGTAGCTGGAATCGAGCTTTCAAGCAGAGATGGAAAACCCGGAGCACGAGCGTACGATGTCTTTACTCGTTGCTTCCATCAGGAAGGTTTATTAATTCGAGTCACGGGCGACATTATTGCGCTAAGCCCACCCCTTATTATTAAAAAATCCCAGATCGATCAAATTTTTGAAACATTAGGCAAAGCCATTCAGGAAACAGCTTAATATTTTACGCAGGCCTATAACGTGACACATAAAATAGAACATTATATTGATGGCAAACCCTTTGCAGGAAAGACTGGTCGTTATGGTGCCGTGTATAACCCAGCAACTGGCAAGCAATCTGCCAAAGTTGCTTTAGCCAGTCCCAAAGAGGTGGACACGGCAGTATCTGCAGCAAAAGCAGCTTTCCAAGCGTGGTCAGAAACCTCCCCTCTAAGCCGTGCGCGGGTGATGTTCAGATTCAAAGACTTAGTGGAACAAAATCGTGAGAAATTGCAGATGATGATCACGGCTGAACATGGGAAGGTGCTAAGTGATGCTGCTGGTGAGGTAACACGCGGACTTGAAGTGATTGAGTTTGCCTGCGGTATTCCGCATTTATTAAAAGGAGAACACTCCAAGAATGTCGGCACAGGCGTGGACTCTTGGTCAGAAATGCAGCCGCTGGGCGTGGTTGCTGGTATTACTCCCTTTAACTTCCCTGTCATGGTTCCGATGTGGATGTTTCCTGTAGCCATCGCCTGTGGTAATACTTTTATTTTAAAACCCTCCGAGAAAGACCCGTCGCCGGCTCTATTGATCGCTGAGTTATTTAAACTAGCCGGACTGCCAGATGGTGTATTTAATGTGATTAATGGCGACAAAATGGCAGTTGATGCTCTGTTATCACATAAGGATGTGCAGGCTATAAGTTTTGTCGGTTCAACTCCAATAGCGCAATACATTTATGCTACCGCCAGCGAGCACGGAAAACGGGTGCAGGCTTTGGGGGGTGCGAAAAATCATTTGA
>Ga0207965_1000493_pt1 | contig 11581 bp, 9 predicted proteins | sample Knorr_S23_td_O2m_FD_185609 | JGI IMG/M metagenome (GOLD analysis project Ga0207965, IMG submission 185609) | Marine microbial communities from Southern Atlantic Ocean transect - Knorr_S23_td_O2min_ad_571m_LV (SPAdes) (version 2) | ecosystem: Environmental > Aquatic > Marine > Oceanic | place...
AGGACACCCCGCACACACAAGTTTGGCAAACGTGAAAGACGCACAGTGGTTTCGGATTCCTTATCCTTTTCAGTGGGGATTCCCACAGTTTGGTGCTGCAGCAATTGTTGGCATGGTGGCTGGATATATAGCATCCATAGTGGAATCAATCGGGGATTATTATGCCTGCGCCCGGCTCTCCGGAGCGCCCGTTCCTGATAAGGAAACAATAAATAGAGGCATCACATTTGAAGGAATTGGGTGTTTAATAGCGGGGATTTTTGGTTCAGGAAACGGCACCACTTCCTATAGTGAAAATATTGGGGCAATCGGTTTAACCCGTGTTGGATCACGTAGGGTTGTTCAGGCGGGAGCTATTATAATGATATTGTTAGGGACTGTTTCTAAATTTGGTGCATTGTTTACAACAATTCCCCAACCCATTGTAGGTGGAATGTATTGTGCAATGTTCGGCATGATTGCGGCTGTTGGTCTATCCAATCTGCAATTTGTTGACCTAAATTCTACACGAAATTTATTTATTCTGGGCTTTGCATTTTTTATGGGTTTATCTGTTCCAGAATATTTTAGTCAGCACCCCATGGCGTTTGAACCTAGTTGGCTGGCCAATATTTTAAATACACTGGGAAGCACTGGGATGGCAGTGGGTGCATTTTCTGCATTAATACTGGATAATACAATTCCAGGGACGGACGAAGAAAGAGGATTAAAAGCTTGGGGAAATAACACCCAAAGTGTGTAGAATTTTTAATGATTCGTAAATAAGGAATAATACGATGTCTGTTCTAATTAAAAATGGCCGTGTCATTACAGCAGTTGATGACTATTTTGCTGACATATTTATTAAAAATGAAACAGTAACCCTTATAGGGGAGAAACTCGATATAGAAGCAGACGAAGTCATTGATGCTTCTGGGAAATACCTAATCCCTGGTGGATTAGATCCACATACCCACTTAGATATGCCGTTTGGGGGCACCACGTCTGCAGACGATTTTGAAACTGGAACACGTGCTGCAGCCCATGGTGGAACAACAACACTTATTGATTTTGCTATTCAATCCAAAGGGCATTCAACGCTGGAAGCATTAGATACATGGCATGCAAAAGCAGATGGAAAAACAGCCATCGATTATGGGTTTCATATGATTGTGACCGATCTAGAAGATAATCGTGTACATGAAATGAAAATGTTGGCTGATGCTGGTGTTACTTCTTACAAGTTATTTATGGCTTATCCAGGCGTGTTATACGTAGATGATGGGACCATTTATCGCGCTATGCGCAAAGCAGGAGAAGATGGCACCGTTGTTTGTATGCATGCAGAAAATGGAATTGTTATTGATGAAATTGTAAAGCAGGCTCTGGCAGAGGGGAAGACAGAACCAAAATATCATGCCATTACACGGCCAACTCGAATGGAAGCAGAAGGCGTTCATCGCGCCATTTCAATTGCAGAAGTTGCGCAAGTCCCAATCTACATTGTTCACTTATCATCTTCCGATGCTTTAGAACAAGTTATGCTTGCTCGCAACCGAGGGGTCCATGCCTTTGCTGAAACATGCCCACAATATCTATTTTTAGATGATTCTTATTATGATCAAGAAGGATTTGAAGGCGCTAAATATGTTATGACACCGGCACTTCGAGAAAAATGGAATCAGGATGAATTATGGAAAGGATTAAAATTTGGCGACCTTCAATCTATCGCCACAGATCATTGCCCATTCTGTTTCAAGGATCAAAAAATGTTGGGAATTGATGATTTTTCGAAAATCCCAAATGGGGGACCCGGCGTAGAGAATCGTATGAGCCTTGTTTTTAATGGCGGAGTGAATTCAGGAAGAATTTCTTTAAATAAATTTGTTGAATTAACATCGACTGCTGCCGCAAAAACATTTGGGCTTTTCCCCAAAAAAGGAACCATTGCTGTGGGTAGCGATGCGGATATTGTTATTTTTGATCCGAATCGAACAGAAACAATTAGTGTGAATAATACGTGTACCCATCATATGAATGTAGATTACAATACCTATGAAGGATTTGAAGTAACAGGATTTACGGAAACCGTTCTTTCCAGAGGAAAGGTTATCATAGATAATTGTGAATACGTAGGCAAGAAAGGTGATGGGCACTTTTTAAAACGCGGCCTTTATGGTGGTATGAAATAATAAACTTTAAGGAGAAATCTAATGCCTAGAAATATTAAATCCGGTTTGATTCAGATGAGCCTTCCTATGACGGAAGGAGAAGGAACAATTACAGAGATTATGGATGCAATGGTTCAAAAACATATTCCATTGATTGAAGATGCAGGTAAACAGGGTGTCCAAATCTTATGTTTGCAAGAAATATTCAGTACACCTTATTTCTGTCCAGGACAAGATAACGCATGGTATGCTTCTGCAGAAACCATTCCTGGTCCCACTACTGAACAAATGCAAGAATATGCAAAAAAATATAATATGGTTATTATTGTACCGATTTATGAAAAAGAGCAAGCTGGTGTATTATATAACACAGCAGCAGTCATTGATGCGGATGGAACCTTTTTGGGGAAATACCGGAAAAACCATATCCCCCATACCTCTGGATTTTGGGAAAAATATTTTTTCAAACCTGGCAATTTGGGTTACCCTGTTTTTGAAACAAAATATGCAAAAGTGGGTGTCTATATTTGTTATGATAGACATTTCCCAGATGGGGCAAGGTGTCTTGGGTTGAATGGTGCAGAAATTGTCTATAATCCATCTGCAACGGTTGCTGGTTTAAGTGAATACTTATGGAAATTAGAACAACCGGCCCATGCTGCTGCCAATGGATATTTTATGGGCTGTATCAATCGAGTTGGAACAGAAAAACCTTGGAACTTGGGTGAATTTTACGGCACATCTTATTTTGTAAATCCAAGGGGGCAAATTATTGCAGAAGCATCGAGAGACAATGATGAATTGTTAGTTGCCGAATTTGATCTGGATCTGATTGATGAAGTAAGATCAACTTGGCAATTTTTTCGTGACCGACGCCCGGAGACCTATGATAAATTGGTTGAACTTTAAAACAAATTAATTTAAAGAGAAGTTTATGGCAGATATAAGCATAGAAGTAAACGGCATTAGATTCCCTAACCCATTTGTGATTGGGTCAGGACCTCCAAGCACTAATTCAAAAACCATCATTAAGGCCTTTGATAATGGGTGGGGTGGAGTTTCCGCAAAAACGGTTAGTTTAACAGAAACGCCAGTAATAAATGTAGCCCCTCGATATGGAAAATTAAAAACGCCAAGTGGTGAAATTATTGGCTTTGAAAACATCGAACTGATATCCGATAGAACACTGGAAATGTGGCTGGATGAATTCAAGAAAATAAAAGATGCTCATCCTGACAAGGTTTTGATTTCTTCGATAATGGAGAAATACAATAAGGATTCATGGCAGGAATTAGTTGGCAGAATAGTCGAGACAGGCGTAGATATGTTTGAATTGAATTTTTCTTGTCCCCATGGCCATCCTGAAGAAGGTATGGGTGCAGCAATGGGGCAGAACCCAGATATGGTTAAAGAAGTAACGGGTTGGGTTGCCGAAGTTACGGACTTGCCAATATGGGCCAAAATGACACCGGATATTTTAGATATTACAGAACCTGCCAAAGCTGCGATGGAAGGTGGTGCAGGTGGAGTTGCGGCAATTAATACCATACCATCCATATTAAACATTGACCTCGAAACGCTGGCTCCAATGCCAACGGTGGAAGGCCATTCAACACCCGGTGGATATTCCTATTATGCCGTGAAACCCATTGCGTTGCGCATGGTGTCCCAAATAGGAATCGAGGTCCCCGATGCAGAAATATCAGGTATCGGTGGTATTATCAGCAGTCAAGAGGCTATCGAATTTATTCTAATGGGAAGTTCTACTGTGCAGGTATGTACAGGCGTAATGTTGCAGGGCTACGAGATGGTTGAAGAAATGTGTGAAGGTTTATCAAACTTCATGGATAAACATGGTTTCCAAACCGTGCGTGAGTTTGTTGGCCATTCATTACAATATCTTACAACACACCATGATTTGGCAGATAAGCGACTTGCAAAAAAAGCGAATGCATTGAGTGCGAATCGTGATAATAATTGGACGGGTGATATAAAGAAGGAAACGGACGAGTTAGTCAGTAAATAAGTTTCGGTTCCGAAACCATTAGATGCAAAAAATAAATTTTAATTAAAAAGAGGAAATATGTCTACAAATCTTGAACATCTTTGGATGCCATTTTCGGCGAATCGTGGGTTTAAGGCTCAACCGCGATTGATGAATGAAGCAAAAGGGATGTATTATAAAAAACTCGATGGAACAAAAGTATTGGATGGCACAGCTGGATTATGGTGCTGTAATGCGGGGCATGGAAATGAGAAAATTGTAAAAGCAATTCAAGATCAGGCAGCCAAATTAGATTTTGCACCTTCTTTTCAAATGGGTCATCCTCTAGCATTTCAAGCAGCAGAAAAACTACTTTCTTTGGCACCGTCAGATGCCTTTCAATATGCATTCTTCACAAACTCAGGTTCAGAATCAGTTGATACTGCATTAAAAATCGCTTTAGGATATCAGCAACATCGTGGGAAAACTGATAAAACCATTTTAATTGGACGGGAACGCGCTTATCATGGTGTTGGATTTGGCGGTATTTCTGTTGGTGGTTTACCGCTGAATAAAAAACATTTTTCACTCCTTCCCAGTGTGGATCATATTTGCAGCACTCACAATCTGGAAAAGAATGCCTTCAGCAAAGGTCAGCCAGAATGGGGAAAGGAATTAGCTGATGATTTGCTGCGGGTAATTGAAAAACATGGCGCTGATAAAATTGCTGCATTTATCACTGAACCCTTGGCCGGTTCAACCGGTGTTTTAGTTCCACCCAAAGGTTATTTAGAACGGGTTAGAGAAATATGCACTAAAAATGATATTCTACTTATTTTTGATGAGGTGATAACAGGTTTTGGTCGATTGGGTGCTCCATTCGCAGCACAATATTTTAATGTTGAGCCCGATTTAATAACATGTGCAAAAGGGCTTACCAGCGGAACAATTCCTATGGGTGCAGTGTTGGTAAAAAAGGAAATTTATGATGCATTCCAAGAAGGAGACGTAAAAGCAATTGACTTATTTCATGGCTACACTTATTCTGCCCATCCCCTAGCAGCCGCAGCATTAATTGCCACATTGGATGTTTATACAGACGATAATTTATTTGAGCGCACCAATGAATTAGCTTCCTATTGGGAAGATGCACTTCATTCTCTGAAAGGTACTAGCCATGTAATTGATATTCGAAATTTAGGTTTAGTAGCTGGAATAGAAATGTCGCCAAGAGAAGGCAGTCCTGGTTCGCGCGGTTATGATGTGTTTACCGATGGATTTCATAATCATAATTTGTTACTGAGGATAACCGGCGATACCCTTGCTTTATCTCCACCACTTATTGTGGAAAAAGATCATATTGATCAAATTGTAGAAACATTGAAAGTAATTATTCCAAACCATTAATTTTTGCAAATAGTCACATGGGACATTAAGTAAGGTTAATCTCGAATTTCTTGGATAATTATTATGAAATATAAAAACTATATTAATAACGAATGGATGGATGCAGCAAATGGGCACACATTCGATGTGGAAAATCCATTCATTGAAGAAAAAATAGCGGAAGTTCCCCATAGCACACCACAAGATGTAGATAAGGCTGTATCTGCTGCAAAAGTGGCTTGGAAAGATTGGAAAATATTAGGTTGTCTGGATATGCGTGATTTATTACGTGAAGTAGCTGTAAAAAGCAGAGCTCACGATCGAGAAATTGCTGAAATCATCACTCATGAAAGTGGAAAGCCATTAATTGAGTGTCTCGATGAAATCGAATGGATCGCTTCCATATTTGAATATTATTCTGAGATAGGACGGGATCAGCGGGGTCGAGTTGTGGCACCGGTTACACCAAGATCTATGAGTATGGTTGTCAAAGAAGCCTATGGTGTTGTTGGATGTATCGTTCCCTGGAATTATCCATTACTCCTTATGGCATGGAAAGTAGCACCGGCCTTGGCCGCTGGAAATACTGTGGTGGTGAAACCTTCAGAGTTCACACCCCTTTCCATGATGATCTGGTTGGAAAAATGCTGTGATCATTTACCGAATGGAATTTTAAATATGATTTCAGGGTTTGGAGATACGGGTGCTGCGTTGGTAGAACATCCTGATACACGAGTAATTGCTTTTACTGGTTCTGTGGAAACAGGAAAAAAGATTGCAACTATGGCTGCTGCTCAACTCAAAAAAACAAGTTTGGAATTAGGCGGAAACGATCCCATAATAATCTGTGATGATGTGGATATTCAGATTGCAGCCAAAGGAACAACCTGGGGTGGTCTCCTGAATGCTGGTCAGGTTTGCACATCATTGGAACGAGTATTTGTAATGGATTCCATTGCAGATGATTTCATAGAAGCCGTGGTGGAAGAAGCGAAAAAAGTTCGATTAGGAGACCCTATGGATGGACAAACAGATATGGGCCCCATGTCTTCCATAATGCAGCTAAAAAAAGCTGAAGGCAAGGTGGAGCGAGCAAAAACTGAAGGGGCAAGATTACTTTGTGGTGGTAATCGACCGGAAGAATTTGAAAAAGGCTATTTTTATAATCCAACTGTTTTTGATCAGGTGACTAGTGATATGGAAATGATGTATGTGGAAACATTTGGGCCTATTATTCCGATTCAAAAAGTAAAAAATCTTGAAGAAGCTATTGAGTTAGCGAATAATTCTCAATATGGTTTGGGCTGCAATATTTATACAAATGATATGGAAAAAGCATTAACAGCTGCTGATGATATAAAGGCTGGATCATTCTGGATCAATGATCCATTGACAGATAATGAAGCAGCACCCTTTGGTGGAATGAAAATGTCCGGTGGGGGCCGGGAGTTGGGGATTGAAGGATTGGACGAATTCCGTGAACCAAAACACATTCTGATCGATTACCAGATTCGAGCAAAAGATTACTGGTTTCCTTATAATCTGGATACAGGGCGAAAAACTTAAACAAAGATTATTTCACCAATCTCCATTGCTGAAATTTTGGAAGCAAAAGGGGAGAATGGATGAAGGGTTAATATTAATTAGTACAATAAAAGAGAAAGAAAAATCATGATTAGACCAATAACATTTCAACAATACGGCAATCAACAAAACTGGGTTAATGGGAAATACCATCCGTCAACATCTGACAAGACTATTTCAGTGATATCTCCTTACTTTGATAAGGAGATTGCAACTGTCCCCGAATCAAATTATCAAGATTTAGACCATGCCGTAGACATTGCAAAAACAGCATTTCCATCCTGGGCATCCCTAAACGTACGGGACAGGGCAGAAGTAATGTTTAATTTGAAATCTATCATTGAAAATAATTTAGACGAAATGGCTGAATTAATTGCCTTGGACAATGGAAAAACTATTCCGGATGCAAAGGGGAGCATTCTCCGTGGGAAAGAAGTGGTGGAATTTGCGACTTCCTTACCCAGCATGTTGAGAGGTGATTCTTCACCTGTTGGACCAGGGATTACATGTACCATGACTCAGGAACCACTAGGTGTGGTGGCGGGAATAACGCCCTTTAATTTTCCTGCTATGGTTCCTCTTTGGATGATTCCGCTGGCATTGACCACCGGAAACTGCTTCATCTTGAAACCATCCGAACAAACTCCATTATCCACATTTAAAATCGCTGAATATTTAAAGGAAGCAGGACTTCCAGATGGTGTGTTTAATATTGTAAATGGTGCCAGGGAAGCAGTGGAAAGTATTTGCGACCACCCGGACATCAAAGCAGTGGCATTTGTAGGTTCATCCCATGTGGCGAAGATCGTTTATTCCAGATCTGCATTGAATGGTAAACGTGCTCTCTGCCTAGGAGGCGCAAAGAACCACATGATTGTTGTGCCGGATGCAGATCAGGATTCCACCGCAAAAGGATTGCTTGCTAGTTCCATGGGCAGTGCGGGACAACGCTGTATGGCTGCAAGTGTGGCTGTGGGTGTGGCAGATGTGGACCCGATCATTGATCAATTGGTAGAAGAAGCAAAAAATTATAAACTAGGTGTGGACATGGGAGCCATCGTAAGTAAAGCTGCTTTGGACAGAATCACCAATTATATAGATGAAGCTGAAAAAATGGGCGCTAAGATTTTGATTGATGGGCGTAATTCAACGCCACCGGAAGGATATGATGATGGGTATTGGCTAGGCGCTACCATTTTAGATTGGGTAGATCCAGACTGGCCCAGTGCAAAAGAAGAAATCTTCGGTCCGGTGCTTTCGATCATACGGACAAGTACCCTGGAAGATGCAATGAATATTGAAAATGGGAATCAGTATGGGAATGCGGCAGCCGTGTTTACCACATCAGGACAAGTAGCCAAAACCATTTCAGAATCAGCTTCTGCAGGGATGATAGGTATTAACATAGGTGTTCCTGTACCAAGGGAACCTTATAGCTTTGGTGGCTGGAATGAATCCAAATATGGCCACGGGGATATGACTGGGAAAAGCGGTGTTGATTTTTGGACAAATTTGAAAAAAGTTACTGCCCGCTGGCCGGAATCAACGGAAGCCTGGAAGAAGTATTTCTAATAATAATCAAACCATTTCGGGTCAAGATCGGGCCATTCCCCGTCTTCAGCCTGATCAGCTTTGTTTATCCAATTTTGTTTTCCGTTCCAGGCATTAATCTTAATTCCATAAACTGATGTTTGTTTTAATTCATCATTAGTGATGGGACGATAATCCTTACCAGATTCCATTTTACCAAAATATTTTTGGAGAAGTCCATTTAACACATCTCTTTTTTCGTCCATATTTTCAATAACACGAATTTTTCCATATGCAATAACACATTCATATTGAAAACTCACTTCTAAGGCTAAGTTGGAGGGAAGAAGGCGCCCAGATTTGAAACACTCAAAGCAGGCTTCAGGATGTTGTTCAGCATTAAATCGCATCCGACCGTAAGCGTTGGAATGGAAGTAAATCTCGTGATTTTCGGAGCTGTACCAAAAAGAAGTAGGATTAATAAAAGGCTGATTCCCGTCACGAGTGCTGATGTGTCCAACTTGTATTTCATTTAGGAATTGAACAATCCATTTGTCATCTTTAACCGACTGTGGCTGCCGGGATTGGTTAATAGGATTTTTATTGGGGTTGTAGGGCAATGCTAATTCTGGTTTGTCAGATCCGATCCACAATTGGTGCAAAACTTGGAGTTAATCTTCTGGTTTCTATCCTCGCAAACAATACACTTGATTTTATCCGTTTTCTTAGAAATAAAATTAATCTCTGATGTAACAATCCCTGTTGGAATGGCAATGATACTATAACCGATTATCATAATGAAAGCAGCAATACTTTGACCAAGATTAGTCATGGGAGAGATATCCCCATAGCCTACCGTGGTGAGGGTGACTATCGCCCAATAGATACTCCGGGGAATGCTGGTAAACCCTGCCGCTTCTCCTTCAATCAAATACATGACAGAACCTAGAATGAGGACGACATTCAGAACGGTAAAAAGGAAGACGAAGATCTTCCGTCGGCTCGCAACTAAGGCTTGGACAAGCAAATCTGCTTCACCCATAAATTGAACCAGTTTTAACACCCGGAAAACCCGCAATACCCGTAATACTCTTATTACAGAAAGAACTTCTGCACCAGGAAAGATCAGACTTATATAAGTTGGGATGAGTGCTAAAAAATCTATAATCCCGTAAAAACTAAAAACGTAACTAGCTGCGCGACGGATACAATAAATACGCAAAAAGTATTCAATTGTGAAAAAGAGAGTAATAATCAATTCTAAAACATAAAATATTCCACCGTATTTCTGATGGTATTCTGCAACACTATCCATCAAGACTAGGAAAATACTTAATATGATTGTAAAGATCAGGGTAACATCAAATAGTTTTCCGCCCCAGGTGTCAGTTCCAAAGATGATGACCTTTATTCTATCTCGAATGATGCTCATGAGTGGAAAAATGTAGCGAAACTTTTCTTTATTTGTTTATAAAATAATTTAATTAATTGAACCATACACCTAACCCGCGTTTTCGCAATTCCTTACCTAACATTTCTTCTATTTCTTCCGCATCCTTCCGGGTTGGAATCGGATTATATTTCTCAAAAAGGTCTGGTCGAAGTTTTAATCCGAATTGTTGTGCATATTTATTGGATTTATAACCTTCCTTGTGTTGTTCAAATCGGATATTAGGTTTTCTGGATGATTGCCCAACATAAACGCAGCCATTCCCTTTGATATATTTTGGGTTTTTTGCTCTGAACTTTCGCAGGTCGGCAACAGCAGGATCCAACTCAATAACATAAACATAATAAGATTTCATTGAAAAAAGTTAAAAATAATTTACTTTAATGGTTGCGCTTAATTTTGAATTTAGTCTATAATTGTTGGCCTTTTTTTGGTAAAAATTTATGAATAAGAATTTTTTATAAAAGAGGATGACAAGTAATTAAAGTTGATAAACAAGAATTTCAGCTTTATTGGAAAGGCTTCGGGTTGGCGCTGGAAGCCTTTTCTGGTTTCTGGAACTACCTTAAATTATAATGCTTTTTGAAAATGGGGGCGATCGGTATCGACGGGATATGAGATATGTCGGACTGCACGCGGAGGATGATAGTTACCTCCTTAATCATCTGTCAATACCTATAGTTGCCGATTACGGCTACATGGCTGCAGCTTAGACTGTAGTTCGTTCCGGGTTGAATGCGTCTGTGGTTTAACCCAAGGAGCGTCACTTACATAGGCTAGTCCCGAAAATGCTTGCGATTTCGGGATGAAATTTAGCAGGCTGGTTCTTCCTGGTTTTCGTCGCTGATAAAAGGAAGAATAAGATTCCAATCGGACGACTAAGCATGTAGACGTCTTACATCACTCTATCTTGGACGGGAGTTCGATTCTCCCCGCCTCCACAAAATCACTCTAACTGTTTCAGTATAACCTGTCTGTTTGGGTATGTATTTGTATAGAATGTTGGGAGCGAATTTTCATTCTATTATTATAAATGTAATAAAAAAAGCCCATCAGACAAAGATGGGCTTTTTTTGTATTGATTTAAAATATCAAATTAGTTTTGAGGTTTTGTTTCATCTCTATTTGGGTTATGCCAAGCAGATAGTCGACCTAATCTCAAAGGATTCCCGCTAAGGTGAATTGGCCGTTTTGCCGTTTTCAACCTGTTTTGTATTTTATCAAACAATTTCACTGGAACAAATCTCCTAAAAAAATTAACATTTACTCACTTCATTTCAATTGGTAATTGATTCGTGCAAAGTGAATTCACTGATTATTGTTCAAAATCAGCTGGGAAAATTATTACAATTACAATCATTTTTATAAAACTATTAAGCAATAATCTGTAAATAATTTATTAGCTGAATCTTCGAAATCTGATCCTTGGTGGGATTAACCTTATTAAAGTGCAAAAAATATCAAGTACTGACCAGCAAGGTTTGATGCTTATGAGTA
>Ga0207965_1000508_pt1 | contig 11356 bp, 5 predicted proteins | sample Knorr_S23_td_O2m_FD_185609 | JGI IMG/M metagenome (GOLD analysis project Ga0207965, IMG submission 185609) | Marine microbial communities from Southern Atlantic Ocean transect - Knorr_S23_td_O2min_ad_571m_LV (SPAdes) (version 2) | ecosystem: Environmental > Aquatic > Marine > Oceanic | place...
GTTTTTTGTGACATCAGCTGACTCAGGTTCATTAGTTATCAATAGGATTACCTCTGGTGGTAAAGAAAACACCCCTACAATACAAAGAGTGATATGGGCAATTGTTCAAGGATTGGTTGCCATTGTTCTATTAGTAGGTGGCGGTTCTTATGCCTTATCAGCCATACAATCAGGGTCAATATCGATGGCGTTACCTTTTGTATTTATTTTAATAGCAGCTACCATAAGTTTATTGCGTGGTGTATATATCGAACTATATGAGCCGCAAAAAATGATTAATCAAAAAGGAAAATAATCACTATAATGCGACGATGAAATCCTCCAAATTCCCTACAGATGCCGAAGTAGTCATAGTGGGAGTAGGTGGCATCGTTGGATCGATGCTCGCATACTGGCTCACAGAACTAGGCCAAAAAAACATCGTAGGATTGGAAAAATCTACTGTGATTCCTTCAGATATCGCATCAACCGCACACGCTTCAGACTTTGTCTACAACACAACACACGACAAACTAAGCAACTGGACGACAGCCTTTAGTCGAAAATTTTATGAAGATAATGGCTTCTTCCTAAAAAAAGGAGGTTTAGAAATCTGTCGTAAAGACGACGACGAACGCTGGGAGGAACTCAAACGAAAGGTCGCATCTGGTAAAGCCTTTGGCACTAACGTCAGCCTAATTTCCGCGTCTGAAGCCAAAGAAAAATTTCCTTTATTGGAAGAAGAATCAATACGGGGCGCATTGTGGGATCCAGATGCTGGCCTAGTGGTACCGCGCTCTCAGGATGTGGTTAGCTTTGCCGTAGAAAGTGCTAAAGAGAAAGGAGCACTGACTACATACGCTGACACACCAGCTGTAGGCTTTGAGATTGAGAATGGCCGTCTTACTGGAGTAAAAACAGATAAAGGAACAATTAAAACCGATAAAGTTGTAATTGCATCAGGAATCTGGGGACCTTTAATAGGAGAGATGGCTGGCGTTCCAGTCCCACTCTCGCCCGTGGAGCATCCATTATTATTTTTTGGACCACTCCCTCAAGCACAAGGAGTGGAAGATTTTCTTGTCTATCCACTGCTTCGCGACCAAGGTAATTCAGCTTACGTCAGGGATACAGGCAGGCTACATGGGGGGATGCTTGAATGGGGATATTACGAGGACAAAGAGCCTCGACTGGTTGACCCGGAGGACATTGGCAATCCTGAAAAGACCATGGCCTCTGACTCGATGAGGCATCTAGATCTTGAAGAAATAGCCGAACCTCTAGAAAAAGCGTTTGAAACAACGCCTATACTTAATGAATTAGGCTGGGATGAAAGAAGTTCATTCAACGGCCTGCTATCCGTAACTTCTGACGCTTTCTCCTTAATCGGTGAAAGCCCCGAAGTCAGAGGTTTTTGGTTATGCGAAGCAGTGTGGGTTAAAGACGGTCCTGGGTGTGCAAGGTTGTGTGCCGAATGGATGATCAATGGCAAAACACAGGTAGACATGCACTCTTTTGACATTGCCAGATTTTATCCCGCGCAAAAAGAAAAAGAGTTTGTTAAAACACGATCTTTTGAAAATGCGCAAACTATCTATACTCCTGCTGTTCATCCCAGAGAGCCCTACATTAGCCAAAGAGAGCTATTCGTCAGTCCTTTTTATTCAAGGGAAAAAGAGCTTGGAGGCTACTTTGATAATGAAATAGCTGGCTGGGAACGTGCCTTAGCCTATGAGAGCAATCAACAAAAACTCGAGAATTATTTGCAGGAGGTACCGGTTAGAGAAAATGAATGGGATCGACGCCACGTACCGTACGAGATCGCAAACGCAGAACAGCTAGCCATGAGTGAATCAGCAGGGATGATTAATCTATCGCACTTCGCGATCATGGACATCAAGGGTTCAGATGCAGAACGTATGTTGGAGTATCTTTCCGTAGCGAAGGTTGGTGGTAACACCCCTGAAGAGCGAATAATCTATACTAATTTTCTGGACGAGGATGGTGGTGTCCATGCAGACCTGACCATCTCCCGCTTAGGTGTAGATAGTTATCGGGTAGTTACTGGCGGTGCTGACGGCAACCGGGACTGGGTGCACTTGCGTAATTATCGGGACGATCTAGGACTCGAAGCAGACATCAATATTCGGACCCACGATATAGCAACTTTAGGATTATGGGGACCACGAGCAAAAGATGCCTTAGGCCATTTTATTGATCCCAGTGAAATAAGTATCGAGAATTTCCCCTTTGTTGCAGCAAAATACCTGACCCTCAATTTATCTGGTGGAAAAAAGATCGATGTCTGGGCAGCACGTATTTCCTACGTTGGAGAGAGCGGCTGGGAAATATATTTGAATAATGACAGCGAAGAAGGTCTAGCACTTTATGACTCTCTACTTGAGGTCGGTGTTGTACCAGTTGGTATTGAAACTTACGCCAACAGTCGACGCCTTGAAAAGAGTTTTCGACTTCAAGGTGCAGATCTAGAGACTGAATATAATTCTTGTGAATCGGCTGTAGAAAGGCGCCTGGTCAAAGAAGCGGACTTCCATGGTAAAGCTGCGCACCTTGTTCATAGAGAAGAAGAGCCTAGTGCAATTCTATGCACCATGACGCTTGATAACCTAAATGTGTCGGGTATGGGTTCACGCTATCCGGTCGGCATCTCACCAATCATTGATGCTGATACAGGCGAAGTGCCGGTAGATAGCAAAGGCCGCAGGTCCTATAGCACCAGCATGTCGTACTGCCCATCAATCAAAAAACACGTAGTCATGGGTTACCTGCCTAAAAACATCGCTATACCAGGGAAGTCACTGTCGCTGGAGTACTTTAACGAAAACGGTGATGGCATTTATCCCATGACCGTTCAGATAGTTGGCAAGGGATCTCTCTATGATCCTAATAATGAAAGAGTTCGTTCTTAACTGGAGCAAGATAAACTTATGACAGAAAGGAAACGCCGAAGACAAGCTGGTGGAAGAAGAAAGAAAATAGCAGCCAGAGAGCAAGGCGCAAGAAAATATCGACCATATATTGAGCGCAATATTCCGTATTTTGAAATTTTAAATGAGGAAGGACTGGCTTTAATAGAAAAGAATGCCGATATTCTACTTGAGGAAATTGGAATTGAGTTCCGTGATTTCCCGAAAGCGCTAGATTTATTTAAGAATGCTGGTGCTGATATTGATGATGAGTGCGTTCATTTTCCGCCAGGATTTTGTCGGGAAATCATTCAATCAAATGCCCCAAGAGAATATATACAACACGCAAGGAATCCAGCTAATAATGTTATTATTGGGGGGCGAAGAACAGTTCTTGTTCCAGCTTATGGGTCACCATTTGTTAGAGATTTAGATAAAGGTCGGCGATACGCAACAATTGAAGATTTTAGAAATTTCGTAAAATTAGCATACATGAGCCCAAATCTTCACCACTCGGGCGGAACTATATGTGAGCCAGTTGATGTACCTGTCAATAAACGTCACCTTGACATGATATACAGTCATATCAAATACAGCGATAAACCATTTATGGGATCGGTAACACATCCGGAAAGAGCTGAAGATACTGTGTCAATGGCGAAGCTAGTTTTTGGCGAAACCTTTCTCGAAGAAAATACTGTCTTAACCAGCTTGATTAATGCTAATTCACCTTTAACGTTTGATGACACAATGCTTGGTTCTGCCACTGTGTATGCTGAGCATAATCAAGCAACAATGATTTCACCCTTTATTCTGGCTGGAGCAATGTCGCCAGTTACCACAGCAGGTACCGTTACACAGATTCTTGCTGAAGCACTTGCAGGCATGGCTTATATTCAACTTCTTAAACCAGGGGCTCCGGTAATATTTGGGGCATTTGCAAGCGCAGTTGATATGCAATCAGGAGCCCCCACATTTGGCACTCCAGAGCCTGGTCATGTAATGACGATTGTGGGTGCGCTTGCTAGGCGATTAGGCGTGCCCTTTCGAAGTGGTGGTGGATTATGCGCATCAAAAATTCCGGATGCGCAAGCTGCTTATGAATCAGCTAATACAATGCAAGCTTCTGCCTTAGCGGGAGTCAATTTTATGCTGCATACAGCCGGCTGGCTTGAAGGCGGTCTTTCTATGGGGTATGAGAAATTTATAATGGATGCAGATCAAGCGGGAATGCTTGCTGTGATGCTTGAAGGTGTTGAATTATCTGAAAATGCTCAAGCAATGGATGCCTTCAGGGAGAATGGTCCAGGCGGTCACTTTTTAGGTGCGGCGCATACACTAGCTAATTTTGAATCTGCTTTTTATCGGTCTGAACTCGCTGATAACAACAGTTTTGAGCAATGGGAAGAAGAAGGAAGTTTAGACTGTGCAATGCGCGCCAATTTAAAATGGAAAGAAATGTTAAAAGAATACGAAGCTCCAAAATTGGATCCTGCAATTGATGAAGCTTTACTTGAGTTTATAGCTAAGAGAAAATCTGAATTTGAAGATAGGGATTATTGATTTAAATCATTAAGAAGTATTTTATCAAACTTATACTGATGAGGATTTGCAAGAGTTAATTCGAAATCACGGCGTTAAAACTTCCGAATAAATTAAACAGAGAGAATAAATAAGATACTTTTCTTAGGTATAGAAAATCAGCTTGATAGGAGAAAATTATTAACACGAGCAAACCTTCAGAAGCTGTCGGTAAGCGCATGCGAGAGGATCTGGAAAACGCCTATATGGAAATTATTCCAGTTCCAGGTATTGAAGAGAGGCTCGGGGTTCTTCAGCCAAACTCGCATGTGGCTGTCACATGCTCGCCGACAAAAGGTGTAGATGCAACCATAGAGCTAAGCGAAAAACTTATCGCACAAGGTTTTCAGGTTATTCCGCATATTGCAGCGAAATGCGTAAGTGGGGAAAAACATCTTGAAACTATCGTCAAAAGACTCGATGCATTGAGTGTTGAGAGTATTTTTGTGCCTGGCGGTGACCGACCTGAACCAATAGGTGAGTTTAATAATGCCTATGATCTTCTTAAAGCTTTGCAGAAATCCGGTCATAATATAAAAAATATTGGAATTGCTGCGCATCCTGAGGGGCACCCAGATGTTAACGAGAAAATCTTAATGGAAGCACTTGAAAAGAAAAAAGATTTAGCAGATTACATTGTTACTCAAATGTGTTTTGATGCAAATATATTAGGTGACTGGTTGGTTCGGATTAATCAGCAAGGCGTCCATCTTCCTGTTTGGGTCGGATTGCCTGGTGCCATTGAGCGAGGACGTCTTCTTAGAACTTCTCTTAGAATAGGTGTCGGGGACTCCCTGCGTTTCTTGCGAAAAAAATCTCAAGTTGCGGCAGAGTTAATGAAATCTAGTATCTATAATCCAGATAAATTGGTAACAAGTATTTCTGAGTATAAAGATATTGCTGACACCAATCTTGCTGGATACCATATATTTTGTTTCAACCAGATTGAAATAACTGAAAAATGGCGTACTGAGACAATTTCAAAACTAATGTAAAATGTATTGATCAGTCATAGTTTTAATATCTTAAAGCCATCAAATTGATTCAATAAACTCAAGATCATTAGGCTTTATAAGGTCTGATCCAAGTCCATCCAATAAAGCTTTAAGATTTTTTGCATATGGCTTCCATCTACCCATTCCAGACTTATTTATTGGTTTTCTTACCTGTTCTGAGCTTGCTGTTCTAACAGACCTATCAGTTTCATAAAAAGTGATACAAGAGTCCTCAAAAGGTAACTCCAGAAATTCTAGCATTTTTGTAACTTGACCTTCTAGATCATCAATTATGTCCTCGTTATTAACTCTCAATATTTTATTTGGTAGAACCTCATCCCAATGATTCATCAACTTAACATAACTTTTATAGTAGCTTCCTGCTTCAGCTAATCCATATGTAAATTCTTGTCCTTGGGCAAATAACTGTTTAAACATACTAAAGCAACAATCCAAAGGATATCTTCTTGCATCAATAATTTTTGCATTTGGCATGATCAAGTGAATTAATCCAATATGACGAAAATTATTAGGCATTTTATCAGTAAATCTTGGTGCATCTTTTCTATGCATTCTTGTATCATCTATAAACATTTTTCCCATTTCTATCCTTTTTTCAAGTGATAAAGTTTTCATGCTTTTAGGGTAATTACCCTCCTTACCATAAATATCATCGCCTCTAAGACTTTGTGCCATAGAAAGAATATTTGGAAGCTCAAGTGTTCCATCAATCATTGAATGAGAAGCCAAAATTTGTTCAATCAGTGTAGAGCCCGATCTTGGCAATCCTAGAATAAATATTGGATCTTTTGTTTCATATCCACCATTACCATGTTTTTCAAAGAATGGTTCATTGCATACATCGATTTGAGCCTGCAACTCTCTATCCATTCGCTCAACCGTATATTTACTTTGCTTATTTTTAATCTTATTTCCACAATCGAGATGAAAAAAAGCTTCATCATATTTGCCTACTACTTCATACCCCTGAGCTAATGCAAAGTGAAAATAGGCTTTATCTTTTAATGTTAGATCAACTCTTTTGAGCTGCTGCCTCATAATATTTAATTCATTTTTAGTGAAAATGTATGTTTTTAAGTTAGATAATGAAAAAAAAGCTTCACCATGATCTTGTTTAACTTTATATGCAGATTGATAACTTTTAATTGCTTGATCTGTCTTACCTAAGGTTTTTTGTGCATGACCTTTAGATGTAAGAACACTAAAATTGTACGGATTCTTTTGAAGGATATCATCGAATAAATTAATTGCTCCATTATGATCACCGTTTTGCATAATTTCACTTGCTTTTTGAGCTTGATATGAAAGATTTTCAGGGAATTTCTCACACAATATATTTACTTGTTCCATAGTCTTTGCAAATTTTTGTTTTTTTCGAAGAATCATTGCATATTTCATTCTAAGCTCCCCATCCTTGGGGTTAAATTTAACTGCACTTTCAAGTAAAAATTCAGCATCATCAAAATATCCCAATCGATCAGCAATTTGTGCTAACAATGACATTGCGAATGTATTGGTTGGATTCTTTTTAAGAAATTCTCTACATTTTTCTTCTGCAATACCTAATTTTCCTTCGTTAAGAATCTGGCTTATGTAAAGTAAAATACTTGGAATAGATTGAAGAGTGTTCATTTGCATGAATGCATGATCAGCAGCAGGTTTATTCTTATTTCTTTGAAAGTAATCAAATAAGGCTTTCCAAGATGACAATAAAGCAGGATTTAATTCGCAGGCCTGTCTGTAATGTGCAATTGCATTTTCTCCATTACCAGTATCTCTATTCAGATGGCCTAATTCTTGGTAGGCTCTCCCCATGTCAGGAGCTTTACTTAACAAACTCTCAATATATTTTTTTGAATCATCATAATTTTTTAAATACCTTGAGCAAACTGCAGCTAAATATAGGCTATCAATATGGTTTGGATCTTTTGCAAGATTTGATTCTAATAAACTAAGTGCTTCAACGAATCTAGCAGCTTTTACTGCTTCAGTAGCTCTCGATATGTCTAATTTATTTTGTGTCATTTATTATGTTAATGAAAAAAATAGTAATTTTTCTTTTGCAATTAAAAAGGGAGCCTAAGCTCCCTTCTTAAATTTTAGCTTATATAAACTAAAAGTTTTGCTTGTACCTTATACCCACAGTTGTTGGTCTTATATAAGACACACGCTGTCTATCAAATACAAAGGTATTACTAATTGCAGCTCTTTCGTCATTTACGTTGTCAATGTATAGCTCAGCAGTCATATTGTCATTGCTCATACCGACACGAATATCAATATAGCTATAACTTTCTTGTAGAGCTTTATTCATTTCCATAATATCTGAATAACTATCATCAGAATGAGTCAATTGAACTTGAGCGTGCCCAAGATTTCCATTTGCCATTTCCCACTCCTGTCTTACTCTTAGATTAAACTGCATACCAGGGGCAAATGCCATATCAGATCCAACAACTACATCATTGGTAGGTACTAATTTCTTTGTAAGTTCAGTATTTAATACTGAGAAAGCACCAGCAACTGTCAATCCTTCTCTATTAGCGTAGTAAGTAAAGTCACCCTCTGCACCTTTAATTTCGCCATCTGCAGCGTTATCAGAAAAGAATAAGTTAACAATGCTTGGATCAAACACCGTTGTTTGAAGTCCTTCAACATCTACCATGAAAACACTTCCGTTAAATCTAAGTTGACCATCTGCAAGAACGGTTTTCCAACCGAACTCATAGTTTGTAATTTGATCAGAATCAATAGAAGGAGGTACAGTATATGATCCATCTGGACTTGTTCTGCCAACAGGTCTATTTAGAAGACCAGGTCTAAAACCTTCAGACCATGTTGCATAAAGCATAACATCATCACTTGGATTCCATGCATATGTTACCTTTCCAATAACACCATCTGTTTTAGCTTTATCTGGATAACCATTTGCATTACCTGGTGCATATTGAGCTGATAAGTTAGATCCAAATTGTTGAGTATCTGGACTACCGAACCCATTATAAAATGATGAGTTAGCACTACCTTCAAAATCAACTTGAACATCATACCAACGAGCACCTAGAGTAAGTTCTGAAGTATCCGATAATGCGATATTAAGCGAAGCAAAAACACCTTTCTGTTCGTCAGTCCTCTTAATATCGTTAAAGAAGATGACCGGTTCACAATATGGTCCAGCTGAAAACCATCCAGGGGATGCGTTATTAATCACACCGCTGACAGATGTATCGGTAAGAGCATGGTTACACGCATAAGTTATATCATTAACGACTGAACCTGGATAATTAAACTGGTTTAATTCTGTAAGTGTAGTATCACTCTGGAAGACACCAGCTGTAAGTGACATGTTGTCATTTATATCTGCATTTATACGAATCTCATGACTTTCAACTTCAGTACTTGTATATGAGTCAACAAGCAAGTTTGGAGCACCACAAGTCCCAGTAGGAACACCACCAGGTGCCCACGTTAGATAAGTTACGTAATAATCACAAATGTAATATGGAAGATATTGACCAACGAAAAGATAGTCAGTGTAATCAACCATTTGATTAGTATCTCTATCTGTATATGCACCAGCATAAACAACTTCTAGTTCACCAATTGTACCTTCAAGAGTTAAGCTCATATTGTCAAATTCATCTTTGATTTCATCTTCGGTATATCTTTGAATTTCTAGATCACCTAAATTCGGATCTGCAAAGAAAACACCATCAGCATCAATTGTTTGCTGTGCATAAACCAATGTAGCATTCCAATTATCGCCAATTTCAGCTGCTAGAGTAGATCTAAAACCTTGATACTTTACATCATTTGCATTTTCTTCTACTAATGCATCTGCTTTTTGAAGAGTTGCTCCAGATAGATCAGCTCCAGCTTGAAAACCAGCTCTTGATGAAGAAACAGGAAGACCATTTTCTCTCACAGTGCCAGCAGCTCTAAAACGTGCTGATTGACTAGCATCAAGTTGACCAGCAACTTGATCGATATAACCGCCTCTTTCATCGCTATAAGCAACAAATCTCAATGCAGTACTATCTCCAAGAGGAACATTTATCATTGCTTCAATTTTATGTCCTGTCTCGCCTTCAGACATGTGTCTAGTTTCAAACTCAAAACTACTTTCAGAAACTCCTTGTTGAGGTTTGTTAGTAATCATTCTCACAACACCAGCTTGTGAACTAGCTCCAAAAAGTGTTCCTTGTGGTCCTGCAAGAACCTCAATACGAGCAACGTCTGCTGCATAAACATCTAAGTTTCTTCCTGGTTGAGCCAATGGTTGCTCATCAAGGTAGAAAGATACGTTAGGTGCTAGGCCAGCAACACCTGCAGTTGTGAGGTTTGGAGTAGTCGATGCAAGGCCTCGAATGTATATTGTATTTTGACCAGGACCTGCTCCTCCTGCGGTAACTCCTGGTAATTGCAAGAGATAGTCCTCGAAGGTGTTGATTCCTCTTGAATCTAGCGCCTCCTCAGTTAGTGTAGAAACTGACACAGGAACATCTTGCAGGTTCTCCGTTTTCTTTCTTGATGTTACAACAATTTCTTCGATGGCTCCTTGAGCATTTACATTAACACTAGGAGTAGCAATAACGGCACTTACAGCTGCGACAGCAGCAGCAGATTTCGCTCTGTTTTTAAACCTAAGTATATTTTGTTGCTTTTTGATAGCCTTTGATCTTCTCAAAGCCTTACGTTGTCTTCTTGTCATCTTTATCTCCCGATTAGATAAGTAAATTATCCAATAGTTATTTCACTAAAGTGTAGTATATTTTATCTTAAATTTATAGAACTCGTTAAAATTAAGGTAATTATGTTTAAAAGTATAGATTATAAGAGATTCTTCATTTCTTTATTTCTTATCTCAACTTTTATAGGGGTTACCCTAGTTAACCTTGATACTGCCAGCAATCTTTTTAATAGCACACAATCATTTATAGCTAACAACTTCGGATGGCTAATTATTTTAAGTGCAAATGGTTTTCTAATTTTTTGTATATGGATAGCTATTAGTCGGTTTGGAGAAATTAGATTGGGTGGAACTGATGCGAAACCAGAATTTAATTTTATAAACTGGATCGCTATGCTATTTAGTGCTGGATTAGGTATTGGAGTAATATTTTACTCGGTCGCAGAACCTGTTCTGCATCTCAGCTCATCGGCACTCTTTGAAGAAGGTGTCTCTTTCAATGAGCGGGCCACTTTATCAATGAATCTAACATTTTTACATTGGGGGTTTCACGCTTGGGCTATATACGGTGTCGTAGGATTATGCTTTGCATATTTTGCATTTAATTTAGGAAGACCTTTCAGAGTCAGCTCATTCTTTTTAGATACTGGACTGGAGAATGCCTGGAGCCGAGTGATAATTGATGTGCTTGCTATTCTCGCAACAGTCTTTGGCATAGCTACATCATTGGGCTTGGGAGCAACTCAGATAAGTTCAGGGCTTCAATATCTTGATATTGCAAATTCCAGTTTCCTAGTGACAGTTTGGGTTCTTATCTTTATTACTATATTAGGGCTTATAAGTGTAGTTTTGGGTCTGAATGCCGGCATAAAAAGACTCTCGCAATTAAATATGATTTTGTGTGGTTGTTTTTTGATAACTATATTTTTATTTGGACCTACTGGATATATTCTGGATGGATTTGTAGAAAATGTTGGGTCTTACATTCAAAATTTTATTAGTCTGTCAACTAATGTAAATGCCTACAGTGACTCTGACTGGCAAAATTCATGGACATTATTCTATTACTGTTGGTGGTTTGCATGGTCACCTTTTGTAGGTCTTTTTATAGCAAGAATTTCTTATGGTAGAACCATCAAGGAATTCATCCTTGGGGTTGTTTT
>Ga0207965_1000515_pt1 | contig 11313 bp, 9 predicted proteins | sample Knorr_S23_td_O2m_FD_185609 | JGI IMG/M metagenome (GOLD analysis project Ga0207965, IMG submission 185609) | Marine microbial communities from Southern Atlantic Ocean transect - Knorr_S23_td_O2min_ad_571m_LV (SPAdes) (version 2) | ecosystem: Environmental > Aquatic > Marine > Oceanic | place...
CCGACAGTAATGTTGCCCGAGATTCCAGCCGCCTTTAGTCCGTTTTCGTATGCTATCAGTAGTATTATTCCGATTAATGCGATAACAAAGGGCATTTTATTATCAAGAGCAAAAAGGAGTATCAGGAGTCCCGAGCTCAGGAGTGCCTGTGCATATACCGAGGCCGTATCTGCGGAGATGGATTCTGAAGGTATTGGCCGTTCAGGGTGATTCTCCTTGTCGGTTTCCCGATCATTGTAGTCATTTAATGCATTACCGCCACCGACTAGCATCATTGAGCATACACAACAGATGGTGACTTCAATCTGGAAGTCCATGATTTCAGGTCCAGCTGCAATGAAAGACCCCGCGATTACTGCTATTGCAGTCAGAATCATATTTCCAGGTCTGGTTAGAGCAAGATATGGATTCATGCAACACGACTTCCTAGTTCACAATCAGGGTCAGGTTTCAAAAGGCGAACGGTACCATCCTTTTCCACACCCCCAAGGACTAGAATCTCTGACATTAGTGGGCCTATTTGCTTAGGTGGGAAGTTGAAGACCGCAACCACATCTCTACTCAGTAATTCTTTCTTCGTGTAGTTCGTAATCTGTGCAGATGTCTTACGGACACCTAGGGGGCCAAAATCCACGGTCAGGATGTAAGCTGGTTTTCTGGCCTCTGGGAAATCCCTGACATCGACTATCCTCCCGACCCTCATGTCGACTTTGATAAAATCATTCCAGTCAATCGTCTCGCTCACAGGGATGTATCAAGCCGCCAATACAAAGTCTTTTATCCAAAAAACGGGATAATAGCCTATGACCAATCATCTTTTTGAACCTTATAGCAGTTATAGACAATATTCTATAGAGGAAATGCAAAAACGGTCAAAGGAATTCTTGAAGGGAATTGTAAGAAGGCGAACCGTCAGGGATTTTTCTGAAGAACCGGTTCCTAGAGACATAATCGAGAACTGTATCAAGGCCGCAGGAAGTTCACCAAGCGGTGCCAATCATCAGCCTTGGCACTTTGTGGTAGTTACAGACTCAGACACAAAAACAGATATCCGTAAAGCTGCAGAGGAGGAGGAAAGTTTGCTCTATAATAAAAGAGCCTCTAAGGAGTGGCTGGAAGCTTTAGCTCCGTTGGAAACTGACGAGAATAAGCCATTTCTCGAGATTGCGCCTTATTTGATAGTCGTTTTTGCCGAGTCCTACAGTTTGGACATAGATGATAACAAAATCAAGAATTATTATGTTTCAGAATCCGTGGGTATAGCTACAGGAATACTGATCACGGCACTTCACAATGCAGGCCTAGTGACTCTGACCCATACTCCCAGCCCAATGAATTTTCTTCGCCGTATTCTGCGAAGGGGCAAAAATGAACGAGCATTCATTATTCTGGTCACAGGTTTCCCGGCCGAAGATGCGAAAGTCCCCGTCCTAGAAAAGAAGAATTTTGAAGACTACACTTCGTTTATCTAATCCAAGTAGACGTTCAGAATCGGTCTTTCATCCATATGGAAGAAACTGTAGGTGGCCCACCAGGTTATCATATCCAGAGAATTAACTAAATTGTTAGTTCCAGTCGCGTTGTTTCCATACGCTTTGGCTTGAGTGTCCATCCAATCCTCCATCTCCTCTAAAGTGTCACAGGTTTGGTGGTAACACCAGTAGCCATCTACCAACCCTCCATAACCAAGAGTAATGGTACCTAGATTATCCTGAAAGGACGCATGATCACTTCGGGCAGTAGTGTCCTCGTAGATTATTATTTCAGGTCGATTCTTTTCCAACCACACATCGTATTTCCATGTACTATCGCTATTGTTATCAGATCCAACCAGGATATCCTGCTGCATTGAAACATTGATTGCATCGGCCCCAATCCACTGACTGAGATAAACCATATCAGGCTGGTCGATTTTATTGTAGTTCAGTGAAGGCCCAATGTAAATTCTCATAGGCCATACCTCACTATCTTTAGGATATCCACCTGTATCGGGTTGTGGGTCAGGATCACAGCTTCCGTCACCTCCATGTTCATCACCACAGGGGGCGCCACCACCACCTGGCCAGTTGACTCCGGCCATGTCAAGATTGATGTAATTCGTTACAATTACTCCTGGGTGATTATCATCTAACGTCTCAGTCCAATAGTCACTGCCTCGCTTTCCTCCTTCTTCACCGGACCACAGACAGAAGACCATCGTCCTTCGAGTGTCATAGGGCATATCTGCCATTGCTTCGGCTGTAGCTAGCACCATCGATGTTCCTGCAGTGTTGTCGTACGCTCCATATCTTGTCCCGTACGTCCTTGAACCAGTGTCATGCGGATCGACCAGTCCAGCGTTTGTAGGAGGAGCTATATCAAAATGGGCTCCAAATACCAACCATTCATCAGCGTATAGAGTTCCATCTCTAAACCCACAAATATTGTATGCTTCAGGATTCTGATTTCCCAAAACATCAGTCAAATCAAATCTCTGCGTTTCTACGCGAAGACCATAAGCCGTCATTTCAGCAATTAAAAATTGTGCAGCGTCTTCATAGGCTAAATTTCCTTGTCCCGCCCATCGGTCTAAATATCCCGTAGCAAAATCTGGAGGTGCCCCCAAAGAATCATCAGTTATTCTAGCAATGTTGTTGTATACCGTTCGACCATCGACAAAACCAGTAGAGAACAAGCCACCTTCATCTATAGAATATGCTGCCGAGATTGGCCTATCCACAGAGATTCTGATGGGAACAACAGTTGCACCCTTATTTTTGGTCAGATTCAGACTATCAAGTGATGTTCCTTCAGATGGGGCTACTCTGGTAACTGCCATACCATCTTCCTTCATCCCATTCCTATTGACCCATTGATCCCAACTCTCATTTGAATTTCTAATTGGCCAGTTAACTGTACCATATCCAGATAGAAAGACAAAAGTGGAATCAATTCTTGGTGGAGCTAATGAAATCAACTGCTGGGTTTCCCCAATCCTCATATCCAGTACAGTGCCGTTCTGAACATAGTTGGACACGGGATCAATAACTAAGTTAGGAATGAAAACCGAGAGGTCCTTTTTTGCAGTAATTACGAGCGGCTGGAATTCACCTGCAACCATAGTCCCAGGATTTACAGCAATATCATCAGCTGAGATTCTGTCTGTGCCTTCATTTTCAAGACAACCTGCCAAAGCCGGCATCAAAAACAGAAATGCAATAGCCACCGAATCAAAACGTTTCATTGTTTCTCCAGAAGAGCAGTGATATAAGAGATATCACTCTTCTAGGCAGTCTTCGTGCATACAGACAGGGGGTTCAAAGAATATCTTGTTGCCGATGTTTATCTCGTGCAATCTGAGTACACTATCCTCTCCCAGTTCGATGTCTACTGCAGCTTCAGTACTGGAAGGAAGGTAATCCTCTCCGATATCTCTCAAAGAGAGACGAATATAGTGACCTTCCGGAATCAATATATCCATAGCAAAGAATTCCATTTTGGCAGTAATCTCAACTCCGGGAATGATGGTCTGGTAATCAGTTCCACCTTCGTGATATCTAAGATCCATGATTGCATGCCCCACATGAATGCATTCGTTATCAGCCGAACAATCCTCCATATAGGCGTAGAGAGACCCACCGGAACCCTGAGGCGTTACCTGTAAATGCAATTGAGGCAATCCTCCGAATCTGAAATCATAATCAAAGGTCCCAGTTTCAAAAACTATCCAGTCATCTACGGCTTCCATACCAGGGTAGACAGTTGTTCCGAACCCGCCTTCTTCAATAAGTGTCAAATTTCCCCCGAGGTCAAATTCAACAGCTTTAGAATCAGTTGCAGGATACCGTTCTTCGACCCTCCATTCTCCGCGATTGTTCTGTATCTCAAGATAGAGACTTGGTTTTGGTCCTTTTTCTTGGAGGTAATAGGTGAACCATTCCAGTAGATCCTGCATCCAGTCAAATCTTACCATCTCAGGGTAAGCCTCAGAGCCCCTTCCAGGGTCGGACCGGTCCTTCTGGTAATCAGGTCTATCCGGATAATCGTGATCCCACTGCCCCATCAGAACTTTTGCCTCTATTCCATGATCTAGCAATGTATTGATGGTTGGAACTGCCATATGAGGGTCAACATTCCAATCATGGAATCCTTGAACTATGTATATGGACCCTCTATAATTATTCAGAACCCTATCCAAGAAATATCTTTCTGACCAATAACTCTCAACGAATTCGTTTCCAGCGAAAACATAGCCATTGGTAGCATGGATTGGCCCCAACAAGTAATCTTGACACGCATTCTGTAGATTCTCATCTTCTTTCTCGGAGCTGAATCCATAGGAACCATAAACGACATTGTGCATGAATGGGGCTCTGGCTTCTGATGACCCATTCTTCCACATCAGTTCCCTGACTCCAATCAGTCCCGAGATAGGAACGATAGTTTTCAGGTATTCGTTACCATACATTGCAGCCTGCCAGGGAGTTGATCCATCGTACGATTTTCCGATTAGGCCAACGTTGCCATTGGACCAATCCTGCGCCCCTAACCATTCCACTGCTGCATTGATTCCTTCTTGTTCAGAGAATCCCATCAGGTCCATACAGTGATTTGACAGCCCAGTCCCACTCACCGAGACCTGGGCAAAGGCAAACCCGTGCGGCAACAAATTTTGTAATATACCTACCCCAAGCCAACTACCAGGGGTTGTGATATCTGGCGTTCCTGCAGATTCCTCACCAAAGTAGGGTCCTATTTCAGCAATTACGGGAACCTTCATTCCGTTAGGCACTTCTGGTCTCCAGTAGGCTAAACTGATATGTGGGCATTTATCCGGATCAAAATTCAGAACACACTGAGGGTCTACAGCCGCCCCCCCTTCTGTTTCAGGCAGGTTGTAAGGAATCATAACATGTTCCAGAGCCTCCCATGAGTCAGCAGCTCCCATCCGCTCGTAAGGCCCTTGTTGAAGTACGAAACTATATGATTGTGTAGTATCGAAAGGTTGTTGATTTCTGGCCCAGACAGGGACCCTCATATCATAATCCATTTCTTCAACATCTTGCATATAGAGCAGGTATGAACTGCTAATCATGACGGCCACAGTGACCAGTGAAAAAACTTGGGTAGCTAGACTATCCGTTCTGCTGATTTGGTTTACCATTATTCTTCAGGATTCTTAGCAACAACCGCCATCGCCACAACCACATTCTCCCTTCTTTCCCTCTGGGGCAGGATTTGGATTGTTGACCCGGAAACCTTCTCCCATCTCAGATACAACGTAATCTATCTCAGTACCCTTGATTTTGTCGACATCATCGTTGTTTACAATGAGTTTCAAACCCTGTGATTCGAAAGTGCTATCTCCCTCACCCTGAGCGTCAAAACCCAGAGCATATTGATAACCACCACCACAGCCACCTGGAAAGACACCGACTCTGAGGTGTTTATCTTCCATTTCCTGCTCGTTAACGGCCTTGTTTATCTTCTCGGCTGCTGATTCTGTGAGGCTAATCATAATGTTTGGAGCAGATGTTTGATTTTATAGTTTGCGGATGTAATAAAACATCTTAAAAATCACAAAATGATACTTAAAGAAGAACGGACAAGCCTTAACCTTTGCTTTCCCCCATCGTATCAACGTTTGGCCTCGAAAAACCACAATCCCTCAATAGCCAGAAAAATCGCCAGACAAATTAAGCGTGGAGAGTCTCCAGAAGGCCTTATCCCCCTAGCCCAAAGCATCAATGATCCGTATTACCATTCCTTGAGTCTTGCTTCTATATCTTCATCAATAAATGGTAAAAAATCTCAAAAGATATTTGAATTGGCCCTTAAGGAATCTAATAAGGTAACACAGGCCTGGCGCAAGCTTGAATTGCTTGGTGAAATTTCAAAAAGTCTAAAAACTGTATCTGACACGAATCAAAGAAAAAGAAGGTTTGAAGAAGTTCTCCTTTTATCTTTGAAGGAAAAAGAAGAACAGATAAAGGATTTCTTTGTAAAGTATTCTAAAAATTATCCTGACGAATTGCTTGGAACATTGCTTTCCCATACACTTGAATTGAAGCAATATCCGTTCGAGTCTTCCAAGGCCATTATTAGGATCTGGATAAAGCGAAAACCGATAGATCAGCTGGTTTCTAGATTGTCTGATATCAAAGGAGATTTGAGGGCTAGGTTGCTAGGCTATCTCCATTTTCAATTAGATAAAGCCAGGATTCAAACCAATCCCACGGCCTTGAGTCTAGCTCTCCAGTCCCAGAATTCAGAAGATATACTTAGATATCTGGTAAGAATTTGTTCTTCCTCATCAGACCTAGTTGAAGTCGCGTCAGTTTCTAGCACATCCCCTTCAATAATGTTGGCGCTTACAGCACGCGCAGATCGCAAAGGTTTCTCAAACGAGGCAAACAAATTTGCATCAAATGCCAAACAGCTGATAGAATCTTTACAATCCTCAGACAAAAAGGAAAAATTACTGTACAAACTTAAGGTAACTACTGACAGGTTACAGGGCGCAGATTCTTCAAAACTGTCTAAAACTATTCCAGAATTATCAGAGGTTGTGAAAAGTGGTAAACATACGCTTGGTCTTTTAAATACCTATGGTGGGAAATGGAACCATCCACATTTCAAAGCGATTCACAAGGCTGCTAACCTGTGTTCCGCCTTCGATTTGGACCTGGCATTGATAGGCTTCCCCAAGGTTGAATCTGAGAAGTTAATGAATGAAGTCAAAAAGGAAATGAGATTGCCCAATGAAGGCTATCTGTCATCTTTGTTCTCTAACCAACGCGTGCGCTTCTTCGATAAGGATGTAGATGAATCATGGGCGGGTTCAAAGGTCGCCACTACTGCAAACCCGGATGCAAATAAGTTGGAACTTCCAGACGGAAGATTGTGCATGATCGTGGGATTGGGCCCTAAAGGCCTTCCCAAGTCTTTCCTGAAGGCTTCGAATTACCATTTTGAATTAACGGGCTCCAATATAGCTTTCGAGACCGGAACGGCCATGGGTTCGATTGCCGGTCATTTGCACTTGATGTAGAGTCTATAAACACGCCGGGATTCCCTCTCCATGGGTGATTGTCTTTTTTGCAAGATAAGAGATGGTGAGATTCCAGGAGAGATAGTGTATGAGAACGAGCACGTTATGGCATTCAACGATATCAATCCGACAGCCCCTACTCATATTTTGATAATTCCCAAGGAGCACATTTCCACTTTGAACGATCTAGAAGATAATCACAAGCAAACCATGGGTGAGATATTCATAGCCGCCAAGGAAATAGCTGCTGAGAAAGGTTTTGCTGAATCAGGATATCGAACGGTTTTCAATTGTAATGGCCATGGGCAGCAAACGGTATTCCATATTCACTTACATTTAATTGGTGAAAGGCAGATGACCTGGCCTCCAGGCTAGAATCCATTCTCTTCAAAAATGGAGTACATACGCAAACCCTTTTACGGTTGAAGCCGACGGTAATGTAGCAGTTGTGACTATTAGTAACCGACGGGCTGAACACCTCGAAGTGTCACCTTTCACCTCTACCGAAGTAGTGGTTTCCAGTAACACTGATACTCTCGGTGCTTACACCCCGGTCCTATCTAACTTATCTTCTATAAGTGTCATAATACCTCGTTTTGAGGCGGGTTTCGAGCTTAGATGCTTTCAGCTCTTATCCCTTACAGCGTGGCTGCCCAGCGGTGCCTTGTCAGACAACTGGTAAACTAGTGGCTGCGAACCCTCGTTCCTCTCGTACTAGAGGATCCTTCCCCTCAGGTATTGGACAGTCCCAGCACATAGCAACAAACCTGTCTCACGACGGTCTAAACCCATCTCACGATCCCTTTTAATGGGCGAACAACCCCACCCTTGGGTGCTTCTGCACACCCAGGATAGGAAGAGACGACATCGAAGTAGCAAGCCTGGAGGTCGATGTGGGCTCTTGCTCCAGACAACTCAGTTATCCCCGGGGTAACTTTTCTGTTATCAACCGCACCTACTAACGGCGCTGGTTGGTTCGCTAGGCCCTGCTTTCGCATCGTGGTTTGTTGTGTTGCCAAACCACGTCAAGCCAGCTTTTGCCCTTGCACTTAACGGTAGATTCCTGACCTACCTAAGCTGACCTTTGGGCTCCCTTGTTAAATTTTCGAGGGAGTGGCGCCCCACCCAAACTGCCCGCCTACCGGGGTTCCTCCGAAGAGGTGAGTGGGACGAATCGAAAAGGACGGTGTTTCATCAGTGACTCGGCGACGAGCTAGCGCTCGCACCTGTGTAATGTCTCCCGGCTACTCTACACATAACAACTCGTGCCACAACGGCAGGTTGCAGTAAAGCTCCACGGGGTCTTCGCTTGCGGCTGGGACGTACTGGACTGTGCGCCAGTAAGTCAATTTCATCGGGCTCCGGGCGGGGACAGTAGAGCTCTCGTTAGGCCGTTCGTGCAAGTCGCCAATTAAGCGACAAGGTATTACGCTACCTTAAGAGGGTCATAGTTACCCCCGCCGTTTAGCGGTCCTTCGTCCGGTTGTAACCGGGTTTCAGATACCGCCACTGGGCAGGATTCAGCGGCTATACTCATCCTTACGGACTAGCAGCCACCTGTGTTTTTAGTAAACAGTCGGAGCTCCCTAGTCACTGCGACCAGCTCTCTACAGAGCTGGCACCCCTTATACCAAAGGTACGGGGCTAATTTGCCGAATTCCCTCGCCCGGATTCTGCCGCGACGCCTTAGGCTACTCACCTAGGGGCACCTGTGTCAGATCTCGGTACGGACAACTCACACGACTCCAGATCCCTTTTCACGGACACCAGGCTAGAGCAGAAGCGAAATACTTCGCCTCCCAACAGCTTAGTTTGTTTCTCACCATTACGGTACTCCACAAATTTATTGCTGAAGGCAACACTCAGACAAGAGTGTTCCACTGGACCCGATGTGTCAGGAAATGGACAAAATGTGAATTGGTGCAGGAATTTTAACCTGCTTCCCTTTCGATTCCTCCTGTTAGGGGGAACCTTAGGACCGACTAACCCTCGACTGATGAACATCGTCGAGGAACCCTAGCCCCTCCGGCGGATGGGATTCTCACCCATCTACGCTACTACTATTTCCATGATTATCATTCGAACGCGGTCCACAGGACCTCACGGCCCCACTTCCACCCGCGCACGACGCCTCTCTACCGCATCACCTTTCGGTGGCCCAAAGTATCGGTGAACAACTTAGTCCCGTCCATTTTCTAGGCTCAGAGACTTGACTGGTGATCTGTTACGAACTCTTTAAAGGATGGCTGCCTCTAAGCCAACCTTCCAGCTGTCTATGCCTTCAAACACTATTTGTTCTTTAACACTTAGCTGTTACTTAGGGACCTTAACTTTGGTCTGGTTTGTTTTCCTTATGGACATCAAGCTTACCCCGATGCCCTCACTGCCCAGCTTCTACGACGGACACACATTCGGAGTTTGACAGCATGCCGAAAACTTTCGCTTCCTAAACACGCAATCAGTGCTCTACCGCATGCCCCGTCTCAGCTGAGGTCTGCCTGCGAGCAGTTTCGAGAGGAACCAGCTATTACCGGTCTAGATTGGTCTTTCGCCCCTATACCCAGGTCATCCAAACGATTTGCACATCAGTACTGGTGCGGGCCTCCACCCTTCTTCCGAAGGGCTTCACCCTGCCCAGGCATAGATCGACCGGCTTCGGGTATCCAACCATTGACTTCAGGCGAGCACACCTTGCCCCTCGCTTGCGCTGCGGGCTATCGGTTTCCCTACGGCTTCGTACCTGCGTACTTAACCTCGCCAATGATAGGAACTCCACGGATCAATTTTCGAATCGAACGGCATGACGTCGGTACGATTAGGTGTTAATCGCTTAATCCCTTGCACGCCATACCAGTCTGTAACCACCTGATTTCAGGGTCTTATTAATCTCCCGCCAGGGATGCTTTACAACTTTCGCTCACGCTACTATTGCGCTATCGGTCTCGGTTTGTATTTAGGGTTGGAAGTTAGTACCTCCCGTATTCACGCGCAATATCCAATGCACGCTACTCTTGGGTCCTGAAAATCATCTTTCACGGTGTCTCCTACGGGGCTATCACCCTCTATGGCACCGGTGTTCCACACGAAATTCGGATAACAGTGTTAAGATGTAAACAGGCCACTCCACATTTCTACTGATTCTCATCAGAAGATTCGGATTGCCCTATGAGGTGTTCGATCGCCTTTACTAACCTCATCTCATTTGATTTCTTTTCCTGCCCTTACTAAGATGTTTCAATTCAGGGCGTTCCCCATCCTTTCGGATTGAACCACTAGGGTTCGGGAAGTCCCATTCGGCAATCTTCGGATCAAAGGCTCCATGCGCCTCCCCGAAGCATATCGCTGCTTGGCACGACCTTCTTCGGCAACCGAGCCTAGTCATCCACCAGGTGGCGTAGTAACTGCTGTAGCCGTCGGCTTCAACATTCGTCCGGGTTTGCGTATGATCTGACAATCATTGACACGTTATGTCTCACTGTGAGGAGACTAGCGTCTATGCCAACTTCCCCGGTCTATAATCTTCAAGATCGAGTGCACGAAACGTTCCTTGCATCATAGACTACAATCAAATAGTCAATACAAGGATTTGTCTGGAGAAAAGAGGGGTATATAATATTGCGCAAGAATCTTCACAAATTCTGATGAATAATTTTACTATGGTGCCATTCTTTCTATTTGCCAGATGGTACCGTGTTTAGTATAGATAAATCGGTCATGCAGTCGATCGCGCCTACCTTGCCAGAATTCAACCCTCCGATGTTCTAGCCTATAACCACCCCAATTATCAGGTAAGGGGATTACCTTTCCCTCAAATTCCTTTTCCAATTCATCAAATTTCTTTTTGAGAGCATCCCGGTTTTCGATCACTCCACTCTGATTGGATGCTAGTGCCGCAATCTGGCTCCGAAACGGCCTTGAATGAAAATATTTTTCAGATCGTGAATGTGAAACCTTCCTTAATTTCCCATTTATCCTGACCTGCCTTTCTTGACTTGGCCAATAGAAATTCAGGGAGCCATATGGATTTTCCTCTATTTCCCGACCCTTTCTACTTTCGTAATTGGTGTAGAATACAAATCCATTCTCGTCATATCCTTTCAGGAGCACGACTCTGCTGGATGGTTTCCCATCCTTGTTAGTGGTTGACAAGGTCATGGCCGTCGATTCAAATGGATGGATGCCTTCCACTTGATCAAACCATATACGGAACATTTCCACTGGCGATTCGACCAGATCCTTTCGCCTTAATTCGGAAGCTTTGTAATCAACACGTTTATTTTTCA
>Ga0207965_1000518_pt1 | contig 11265 bp, 10 predicted proteins | sample Knorr_S23_td_O2m_FD_185609 | JGI IMG/M metagenome (GOLD analysis project Ga0207965, IMG submission 185609) | Marine microbial communities from Southern Atlantic Ocean transect - Knorr_S23_td_O2min_ad_571m_LV (SPAdes) (version 2) | ecosystem: Environmental > Aquatic > Marine > Oceanic | place...
CTCGGAGCGGATTGGCTCGAACGCCCTGGGCGCATCGGCGAGGAGCAGCCGGACGAGATGTTGGCAGCCATGGGGCTAAGGGACGGTGATATCGTCGCGGACATCGGGGCTGGCTCAGGATTCCATACGCGAAGGATGGCCAGGCTTGTGGCTCCGACAGGCCAAGTTTTCGCGGTCGATATTCAGCCCGAGATGCTCGACATTTTGAAAGGCCGGGTTGAAGATGAAGGCCTCACGGGCATCGTCCCGGTCTTGGGAGAATTTGATGACCCAAAACTCCCCGACAATCAGATCGACTGGATATTGCTCGTCGATGTTTACCACGAGTTCGCGAACCCCGATTTAATGCTTGCTAAGATGCGGCAAGCCCTACAGGACAATGGCAAGGTAGCACTGGTCGAATATCGGGTTGAAGATGGTACTGGTGACCATATAAAAGCCGATCACAGGATGTCAGTTCATCAAGTGCTGAGCGAATGGATTCCGGCGGGTTTTAAATTGATTGAACTCCATGAGTTCTTGCCAAGCCAGCACCTGTTCGTCTTTCAGAAAGCTATGGGCGATGGGCCGACTGAAGTTTCCGCACAGCCGGCCATCTCAAGCTACAACCTCCTCGAGGCAATCAATGAAGGGCATGTCGAAGTAACCGCTTCAGGTCAGGGAGCCGAGGCTGTGAACTTGACGATACAGAGAATGCGATCTGACCCGATGGTGATCACCCTACCCGTTGGTACTTATTTCAAAGCATTGGGAAGCAGTAGCGATATGATTGCACGCCGGGACGGAGTCATCACCCTAGAAGAGGATAGTCCGCAAACCTGGACACTTTTAGGCCGAACTGTAAATCGGAATCGACCCGTCCCAGTTGCCGAAGACGGATTCGACATTCACCCGGATGACGAACAAATCCCACTGCGAAATATCATGTGGCAGTTTCAGGGGATGAGTCTCCATCCGATGATTGGATCGGTAATCGAGCAGCTTGCACTTTGGATTGTATCAGAAAATGCTGGGTATGATGATCTCGTAGAGCATGCATCCCGTGTTCCAATACCCGTGGAGCAGGCTGTCGCTCTAGCTGCTGCTTATACGGACTCTGCTGGAATCGACATAACCCAAAAGCAGATATGGGCCGATCGCGACAAATTCGTGCCTGCTTTAACTGATGAAGCTTTAAAGAAAGTCTTCGAGGCTCGAAATCTAAATTAATTCGGTGACACTAGTTTCCTGGAGGAGCCTTATAGACTTCGTCAGTAACCGGCTCCATCCAGCTAACTGAGCCACTATAGATCGTCAGTTGAAGAACATCCTGATCTGGGTCGGCTCCGTGCCAATGCTCTACCTCTGGTCCGGTCCACCAAGGCTGGCCTGGTCGCATCTCTATAAGGGATTCTCCTCTTGCCTGCGTGCGTCCTAAGCCCTCCTCTACCATCAGGAGCTGGCCTTCGGTATGACTGTGCCAGTTCGAACGACTGCCCGCCGGAAAACGTAGACGTAACGTCCTCACTTCGTCGCTGCCCTCTACACTGGGATTGCCTCCCATAAAATTGCTCTGCTGAGCAGCCATCGATTCACGTGGGCCCGACAGTAAAACCCATCCAAGAACGCCTAATGACAAAGCCACCAGAAGGGGGCCAATCCAAGACATTTTTTTTCTTTCTAAGTCCATGTCACATCCCTTGGTCCAAGTCAGTAATCGGGGTCACGGTGACCGTGACATTCTTATTGGTAAAAAGAGATCCATCACTAGCGATTGCGCGAAGGATATAATCTCCCGGCGCCTGGAAGATCGCCTCAGTAACCCATCTTCCGTCTTCCGGAGGCTCTGGAATCAGCCATGGTGGAGACCAAGGGGAATTCGCGTACACTCGCGTATCCGTCCAAGTCTTCATCTGCTCAGGTTCGAAGTTCACGTTCCGCACAGGACCTCGATAAACGATCCAGGACAGTCGCAAGCCTGGTCCACTGATTGCGACAATCGAGGAAGGTGGCCGATATAGTTGATCGAGAGTTGATGGTGATCCACCTCGAGTCCTCCTGGCTGGGAGGTTGTCCGGATCACTAGCAAACGCGATCAAGGTTAGGGGCTCTCCGACAGCTATCCTTCGAGTCTCGCCACCTTCAACCTTGAGCTCCGGAGGTATATTAGAGCGAAGGGCATCACTGAGGCTCCCGAAATTTCCTCCGACTTCCGTAGAAATCACCTGGGGGTCGATTCGGTAGTCAGGTGCTAGTGAGGCAAACGCACGATGTGTCTCACCATTTGTTTTCAGAGTCCAAACCAGTTCCCTAGAACCGAAATCCTCTGGCACAGTGATAGTAAAAAGAAAAGGGTTTCTCCTAGGGTAAAAATGTGTTGGCTGTCCCTGGTCTGCTACTGCAGCCTCGTAAGCGTCTTGCTCTAAGTTGTCGAGCCCTTTGGGATCAGTGAATGCGAAGTAGTTATCTGAGCCAATTGGAATGTCGAAATGCTGGTCCCAGTTGGAGTTCATGTATCCGAGGAACAGCGAAAACGAACCATCCTCGTTGGGCCACCAGCCCTCGTACGCCGGGGAGATACTTTGGCCGCTCAAGTACATGAAGCGGGTTTGTCCCTCGGCCATCTGCGCAAAACAAAACATCGCGAGAACAGGCACTAGTAGATGACCGCGTCGCACAGGAAGTGTTCTGCCACGCATTACCGATTACCTCTTGGCCGGCTCGCGTCCTCCTCTGTTACCGGGACCACAGGGGCCCAACACAACGGGCACCCAACATCGTATTCGTTCCTGCTCTTCATCTTCGCACGTCTCTCGGCCATCTCCAGCTGGAATTGCTCTTCGGTGAGCTCAACTGAGTATCCCAAGTCGATGAACATATTCGATACTGAGCGTCGACCACCTCCCGCCCAGTTTCTCGCATCCGCAATGTTCTGGTTATCGGTCGTCGTGTCCACGAAGCCGATAACATGCAGAATGGTTCCTTTGGGTAGTAACGGCGCAGCATCGTCCTCATAGACATACTGCTTCACCCAGTTGTGGTCGTATCCAACACAGTTGAGCGTAAGTTGGTTGTGGCCCCATATGGCCTCGATACACATCCGCACGCCCGGTGCGTGAAGGTGTGGCTCAAAGGCGATAATCTTGGTGTGCTCGTCTAGCACTGCGTAGGAATGGAATTCCTGATTGGCCTGATTCGGTTTTACGTCTATGTCAATCCCGTTGCCGAGACGAGCACCGCGTCTGGTGTATTCTGGGCTGTAGCCTTCCGGAAAGAACTTGAACCCGAATTCAAGATGCCCCTTGGATTCTCGGCCATTCGAATGCAGATGGGCTGCACCTAGACGCAAAGCTGAATTCGCTGGCAAAATCCTGCCTGCCTTCTCCGGAAAGATGTCTGCGTTACGACCTACCTCATGAATGGGCCAACTCGTAGTTCGTCCAACCAGTTCCGTTTCATCTTCACTCAAGACCCCACTGGTATAGGTCATGTGATGCCACATATAACGCCCACCCACTGTGCTACTCGTGGCCTCTGCAGGAATATCGTTGACCTCTCGTACCTGTACCGCCTTCACATAGCGGTCTTCAGTCAGGCCGGTTGGCACGAGACCGATATCTCCCCACCAATCAGGGCCAATAGCTGGGATCGTTACCTCCCTCGAGCTGAGCACCAAATCAGGTTCACCGATCGTCCAAGTCTCGCTCTCGGGAAACTCGCGTTGCTCAGGCATGTCTGCCGGATCACCTTCCGGAGCACCGTTATCAGCCCATGCTTGGATCTTCGCGAGCTCTTCATCACTGAGCGACGGGTCATTCTTGAACTCGTGGATACCAATGTCCTTCTCGACAAAGAACGGTGGCATAGCTCCCATCCGATCCCGAATAGCTGTGCGATATTTGATCCTCGGGGCCAAGCGCCTGACCTCTTCATATGTGGTAAGAGGCATTGGCGCCCCACCGCCAACCCGATGGCAGTCCTGGCAACTTCTCTGAAAGATCGGTGCGATATCCTTCGTAAAAGTGACCGCTTCAGCATTAATACCGAAATCTGCTGCTGCATAAAGATGGATCTTATGGTTACCGACACTCGCATCGTGCGACTGGGCACCTAAAGAAAAAGGGATTACTAGAAGGGTCGTAACCCAATAGGTGAAATGTCGGGCGTTCATCGCGCACTCCTCAAAGATCTTATAAGAGCTTCAAGTCAGGATGTGCATGTAAGGTACTCATCGCAAGGTCTTTCGGCCTCAGCACCATAAAAGACCCTAAGAGGCCGGTAATGCAAACGCCACGAGAGTGGTTCCCGAAGGGATAAGTACATGCTGTCGACCATCAAGCACGTGGGTCATCGCTGCTGCACCCCAAATGCGGGAGCCGGTCTGATAGTGCCAGAGGTTACGCCCCGTACTCGCCTCGAAAGCCATGAAGTTACCCTCATGATCTCCAGCAAAAACGAGACCAGAAGCCGTTGTCATAACCCCAGCCATAGTTGCCGACGGATATCGAAATTCCCATTGCCGTTCGCCCGTCCTAACATCAATCGCGCGGAGAGCGCCGTAGCCCTGATCACGATCAATCCAGACTACTCCGCCGAATGAGGTCCTACCTGGAATAATCTCAGGTTCTTGCGGGACGAACGTTGCACACACCTCACGTGCTGTAACGAATAATATTCCAAGGTCAGGATTGAAGGACGGCGGCATGAAATTTGTCCCACCCCAAGGATCTGGTAGGCACCCCTTGCTTCCATCGTTAAGCACTATGGGTCTACCATCGCTCCCGATCTCTCGCGCCCACGTTGTATCGGTGAACGGTTTCCCAACGAGAAGCTCACCTGTTACACGATCCAGCATGTAGAAGAACCCATTACGGTTAGCTACCATCACAACCTTCCTGAGTTCTCCATCCAAGACTAGATCAGCCAACACAGGCACGTGGTTTGAATCCCAGTCATGGAGATCGTGAGGCGTGAATTGATAGTGCCAACGCAGTATCCCCGTATTGGCTTCAATCGCAACAATGGAATTAGTGAAGAGATTGTCCCCCTCACGTTTTTCACCATAGTAGTCAGGATTAGGATTTCCTGTCCCCCAATAGATGAGATCGAGTTCTGGATCAAAACTTCCGGTCATCCATGTCCCGCCACCTCCCCGTGCCATGACCTCTGGGTCATCCGGCCAAGTCTCGCTGCCAAATTCACCAGGAGACGGCACAGTATAGAATCGCCAAATTCGATCACCGGTGGTCGGGTCATACGCGTCGATGAACCCGCGGGTTGGATATTCACCACCGGAAATTCCTACGATGACCTTATCGTCGATGACAAGCGGAGCTAGTGTCGCGGCATATCCAATTCGGTAGTCTGCTAATTCGATATCCCAGAGCACACTTCCGGTTTTCCGATCGAGTGCCAGGAGATGCGCATCGAGCGTTACCATGAAAAGTCTGTCGCCTAGGATACCAAACCCCCGATTAACAGGAGCACTCGAACCGTACGTGAGATCATCCGGTAGGTTTCGCCGATATTGCCAGAATGGACGACCAGTCCTGGCATCGAGCGCCCAAGCAAAATTGTTCGAACCCGTAACGTAAAGAACTCCATCCAACACCAGAGGCGTTGTCTCAAAGCCACGTCCTCGAGTCATCGTGCCGGTTTGAAATGTCCAAATTGGAACGAGATCTTGCACATTTTCTGGCGTGATCATCGTCAATGGGCTATGGCGTTGTCCCGTGTAATCTCCGGAATATGTAAGCCATTTCGATGGTTCAGATAGACCGTTTAGAATATCCTCATACGTCACACCAGACTCGGCATTTTGCGCGAGTACCGAAGGTTGTATTTCGGTCGTCAGGACGACCAACACTAGAGTTCTGAGGAAGGCTTTGGGTATCATTGAATCAACCCCTCAACGTGCCAAGATACCTTAGCAAGTTATCCAGATCAGTGTTACTAAGACGTTCAGTACCAAAGTCAGGCATAAGAGACCTCTCCTCATAAATCACTTCTTGAAGTTCTGCCTTGGTGTAACCCTGCAATCGTTCGCTCGTATCAGCAATCTGTATTGAGAATGCGTCCTCACTCTTTATCAGGCCTCGGATACTGCGATCGTCCTGTGTTATAAGGGTCACGGCACGATATCTGACTGCGACGGATGCGCTTGGTTCACGGATCGATCTCAGAAGCCTATCTCGGGAGCGTATTCGTGCAATTCGAGACAGATCGGGTCCCAGACTACCACCTTGTGTAGCTACCCTATGACAGCGAGCGCACATCGACAAAAAGATATCCCGTCCTTGATCGGGATCACCGACGTCATTTTCAAATGGCGAAACGGTGCTGATGCCCTTTAGATATGCCACAATGGCCCAAATCTCGTTTTCAGGCGCAGAACTAGAAGGCATGTTACTGCCTGGTACACCACGCTGGATCGTTTGAAACACACGCCCGTCATCCGTCTCAGTCGCCCAAAGTAGAGTCAGATCTGGAGCACCGATTCCTCTCGCGTCAGCACCGTGACACTCCGCACAACGAGTCGCGAACAATGCAGCACCTGCCCGCCTGGCAGCTGGATCAGCATCATAGGGATTTACTCGCTGCCCGCTCACCGAGAGGGGCATCAAGATACCTAGGACAAGTAGCAAGCACGTTAGTAGCATACGGACCATATTGCGCCAACCATATGGAATACGCGATCCTGGCTCAAGCCAACTGTCGACAATGGCCTAGTCATGGATCGCGCCATAAACTGATACCTGCTCACAATTCACCAACTGGAATGCCGCATTAACGAGTGAATCAAGGATCGCTTATGCTTCGCAAGGCTCTTCATGCGGGAATCATAGGGCTGCTGATCAATGGTATGATCGGGAGTGTTCCTGCTCTGTCAGGGCAAGAACAAGACAACCCCTATACTACTGGACAAGACATACAATCAGGTGAACAGCTCTTCGGTAGGAATTGTTCACGTTGCCACGGCCTAGAGGCTGGTGGCGGAGAACGTGGACCTGATTTGAGAACTGGTGGATTCCAGCACTCGAGTACAGATGCTGGCTTGTTTGCAGTGATCGCGGATGGCATCCCAAATACTGAGATGGTGGGGATTGGTCGTAGCCGAAGTGAGCAGTCAGTATGGCAACTCGTGGCTTACCTGCGTTCACTAAATAGCGAAGTACGTGTGGAAGTAGCTGGCAATCCATCGATTGGAGAGGAACTCTATGGTGGAAAGGGTGACTGCAGCAGTTGTCATATGATTGATGGAGAAGGTGGCCGGCATGGCCCCGATCTTTCCGCCATAGGTGATCGAAGATCACCAGATCAGCTTCTGTCAGATCTACTGACTCCGAGTGAACGGGTGCAACAACGCTGGTGGACAATGCGTGTGATGCATCAAGATGGCACTGAGGTTGAAGGGCTGAGAATGAATGAGGGCACGTACTCAGTCAGAATACTCGATGCGGAAGACAACTTATGGTCTTTCCTTAAACGAGATCTGCGCCAGAGTGAGCGCACTGAGACGTCATCAATGCCGGCTTATGGGGAAAGCTTTACCAGTGGAGAACTCGAGGATCTTGTCGCTTATCTGTACGGCTTGAGTAGAGGAATAAGATGATGAAACACTATGCAGTCTTTACCCTTTTTGTCTTGCTATTCCCGGCATCATTGGAATCTCAGGATTCTAGACAGCGAAATGCTGACACAAACCAGGTAGCCCCATCGTTTAGCCCGATAACAAACGAACGTCTGTTGAATTCCGATGCAGAACCTCAGAACTGGCTTATGTACTCAGGTAATTACTTCAGTCAACGCTACAGTGGGCTAGACCAGATTAATAATGAAAATGCGGCAGAACTCGAGATGCAGTGGGCATTCCAGCTGCGTGCGCTTGACCGAGCCGAAACAACACCGGTTGTCGTTGATGGCGTGATGTACGTAACGGAATCACCCAGTAATGTGATCGCCCTTGATGCGAAAACCGGCAGTCAGTACTGGCGGTATAACCACAATCTACCTGAAGACTTGAATTTCTGCTGTGGCCGTAATAACCGAGGTATCGCAGTCCTCGGGGACAAACTCTATATGAGCACTCTAGATGCGCACCTGGTTTCTCTTGATGCGAAAACCGGAAGCGTGCTATGGGATGTGGAAGTAGCTGATGAGGCATCCGGATACAGCAAGACGGCTGCACCACTCGTGGTCGGAGACAAGATCATCACAGGGGTTGCAGGTGGTGAATTTGGAATCCGAGGCTTCGTCGACGCCTACGATGCCCAAAATGGAAAACGCTTATGGAGACTCTACACAATCCCTGGGCCAGAACACCCCGATAATGAATCGTGGTCAGGAGACTCTTGGCGCACAGGAGGCTCACCAACCTGGATGACCGGATCCTATGATCCAGACTTAAACCTGGTTTACTGGGGTACGGGGAACCCGGGTCCAGATTGGAATGGAGATGTTCGGCTGGGTGATAACCTTTACTCCGATGCCGTGCTGGCAATCGACCCTGATACTGGTGAACTGAAGTGGTATTTTCAGTTCACACCCCACGATATTCATGACTGGGACAGCACACAGATCCCGATCTTAGCTGATTCCGAGTTTGGAGGTCAAAGTAGGAAGTTGATGCTCTGGCCGAATAGAAATGCATTTTTCTACGTACTAGACCGTGAGACGGGAGAGTTCCTTTTAGGCAAGCCCTACGCAAGACAAACTTGGGCGAAAGGTCTGGATGAAAAGGGCCGACCGATACGTATTCCAGGAACATCCCCCAGCGTAGAAGGCACAACTGTCTCCCCCTCGATTGGTGGAGGAACCAACTGGTTTTCACCAAGCTACAGTCCTCGGACTGATCTTCTCTATGTCATGGCATATGACGGTGAGACCACTTACTACATTCGCGAAGACGAATACGTTGCCGGTGAACGGTTCACGGGCGGTGGTGGTGTGACCCCCTTGCCTGCGGCAAACTATGCAAGTGCAGTTCGAGCGATCTCCCCCCAGACTGGTGATCTGGAGTGGGAGTATCCTGTTCAGCCAAGGTCAACCGCAGGTGTACTTTCAACCGCAGGGGATCTTGTCTTCAGCGGAACGATCGACGGCTTCTTCTTTGCGCTAGACGGGAATACGGGAGAGGAGCGGTGGCACATCAACCTAGGGTCACGCGTACACGCTGGTCCTATGAGTTATATGGTAGACGGGAAGCAGTACGTTGCGATTGCGGCAGGTAATGTCCTATTCACGTTTGCAGTAAGAGAGTAAGAACAGCAAGTAATTATAGAAGACTGTGAGCGCTGCTAGGTATGTGCTTACAGTACCCTTGTCTCACTCTCCAGTTGGCAAGAACTGCACATCCGGTGGAACAGGAAATGTCGTCGTTTGGAGTGCTAATAAGACAATCACGGCATATACCACAGCGAAACCCAATAAGACAAGTATAAGGGTTTTGGAGTTTACCTTCGGTGTGCAACGCTTTGTCACCCGATAACTCCAGATTTGGGGCGCTGGGTCACCTCGAGAGTTCTATAAATCAAGGTGAGCGGGACTTACCGTTACTTATAGCGGTAGGTTACACGACCTCGGGATAGGTCATAGGGCGATAGCTCGCATTTCACCTTATCGCCTGCAAGCACTCGGATGTAATGTCGGCGCATTTTACCGGATAGGTAGGCCAGCACCTCGTGTCCATTCTCTAGCTTGACACGGAAATTCGTGTTCGGGAGCACTTCGCTCACCGTCCCTTCCATTTCAATCGATTCGTTTGCCACTCGGGGGGTCCCTCCCGTTAATGAAATCGTAGGGTCAGTTCCTGCTGATTCCCTACCTCGATCCTAATAGCCGCACTTCACACTGCAAGCTTTGGCAAGAATCATTTCCGTTTAATAAGTCTCTAGAAATCAGACAGAACCAGAATCGCACAGTCTTGCACAGCGACTAAAATCCTCGTTCACCTCAGCCGTGGATCTGTTGCCAACACTTCAGCATCTTTACCCTCTTCCACTGTTGCAATCACCAAAGCTGCGAGATGAGTCCAACGATCCGGTGAGGGTTCGAGTTCTTCGAGAATCTGGTCAGCGGTAGCGCCAGTGTAGCGACCCTTACATTCCTTCTTTTCATGATAGGCCTGCACAGCACGGCGAACGACGCGTTTCTCTCGGAGAGTCAAATCCATGTCGGATAATCTAACCTAATCTTACGCTCGATGGGCTAATTAACGTATCCAGTGCAAATCAAGTACATGATACACGTATCCGCCAGATAGATAATATTGGCATCCGCTCAGCTTAAAAGGCACTGAGCAAAAGCAACAACCCCGTAATTATGAGGAGTATTTCCAGACCTATCCGGTATCTCCTAGAGTCAAATCTGCTGAATATGTAGCGCTCCGTCAGCCAAAAGGTCGTCGCTCCCGCAACTATAAGTCCCGCTCCAGTTCCTAAGTCTACCTGCCAGTTGGTACCTGCCAAACGCAGGGTCGTGAGTTGAACGATTGCAAACAACGTATATCCGGCCGCAATCGTGGCTCTGGATACGTCACGATGCAGCCCTTTCCCAAAAGCGAGGGCAGTCAACATGGAACCGCCCAAGTTAGATGCACCATGAACAAGGCCCATTATAGCAATGTAGGTGCGCTCAAATCCGAGCAACTGATTGAGTCCGTGTCTAATTAACCGCACCCTGTCCTGCAGAGAGAATGTGAGCACCAAGATCGCCACGAATATTTCCAGTGGTGGTGACCAGCGAGTAGACGCCAACAGGGCCACCACGATCGCTGGCAGTGTTAATATCGCGATTCCTCGGAGGAGTACGCGGTCCACATATTGATGACCCCTACTCAGTTGGAGTAGGCTGATCGTGAGGGAAATGGGTAGTAGTAGTTGAAGCGTTGCCGGGAAGGTCATCCCAAGCAGAAGCATCCAGGGAGTGCCCAACAATAAGACACCTACACCAAAAAGTGACTGGATCACAGAAGCCAGCAGAATTACCGGGTAAATAAGTTCTGGTGCGGGCAAGACACTTACATAATGCAAGGCAACCAATCGATGGCTTCTGAGGTGCCTTCAAGATCAGTCCAGTTTATTCGGTGGGTGTCGCTTGAATCTTGAATGAGTACGGTGATTCGTGGGTTGCTTCGAAGAGCTTGGAGTTCAGAGTGGGCAAGGCCAAGGTATACCGATACCTGATTTCCAGATTCGAGCCTACCGCTAACACGCTCTTCCGCAGCGTCTCCCAACTGATACCTGATCTGTACCCTATTATCGTCCCCAGCCATATAGGAGTGTGTTA
>Ga0207965_1000522_pt1 | contig 11245 bp, 10 predicted proteins | sample Knorr_S23_td_O2m_FD_185609 | JGI IMG/M metagenome (GOLD analysis project Ga0207965, IMG submission 185609) | Marine microbial communities from Southern Atlantic Ocean transect - Knorr_S23_td_O2min_ad_571m_LV (SPAdes) (version 2) | ecosystem: Environmental > Aquatic > Marine > Oceanic | place...
CCGCCTTACCGAACCGGGGGCGGCGCTCAAGGTGGCCCAGGTTCTGGCCCGTGAGTTGGCCGCCCTCCCTCAAGCTTGTATGCGCTCGGACCTCCGCTCGACCAAGGAGCAGTGGGGCCTGGCCCCCGCCGAGGCCCTGCGGCACGAGAGCGAGTTGGGCCTGGCCACCATTCGCACTGGGGAGACCACAGAGGGGGCGGCCCGGTTCCGGGCCGGGGCCGGCCGACACGGCGAACCGGCCTGACCGATCCGACCCGCGGTTGGGGGCTCAGCCAGGGAGCCGCCCGGTAGCCAGCAGCCTCTCGAAGCCCTCCTCGTCGAGAACCGGAACACCGAGTTCCTCCGCTCTGGCCGACTTCGACCCACCGCCCTTCCCGACCACTAGGGCCGACGTCTTCGTCGAAACGGCGCCGGGAGAATTCCCGCCGTGCGCGGTGATCGCCGCCCGGGCCTCGTCACGGCTATAGCCGGTGAGGGTGCCAGTGACGACTATGGACAAGCCGGCCAGTGTTTGGGCCGGAGCCCCGGGGCCCTGTCGGGCCTCGGCCACCGGGTCAACCCCGGCGACCCGGAGGCGGGAGAGGAGGGCGCCGTTGCGCTCATCTCCCAGCCAGTCGCGGAGGCTTGCCGCGATGACTGGCCCTACCCCCGCCACGGCTTCGATGTCGGCCATCTCGGCGGCCCTGAGGCCTTCCAAGTCCCCGAACGCCACGGCTAACAGGTAGGCCACCGTGGACCCTACGTGCGGGATCCGTAGGGCGAACAGCAGTCGCCCCAGCGGCCTGGTGCGGGCCGTGTCGACCGCGGCCCGGAGGTTGGCCACCGATGTCTCGCCGAACCCTTCCATGGCCGTGATGCGGTCGTAGTCCAGCGAGAACACGTCGGCCACGTCACCGACCAGGCCCTCGGTGACGAACAGGTCGACCCGCTGCTCGCCGAACCCCTCGATGTCCATGGCTCCCCGCGATGCGAAATGCTGGATTCGCCCACGGACCTGACGTGGGCACTGGTAATCGGTGCAGAAGGTGGCCGCCTCCCCCTCGGGGCGGACCAGTGGGCCGCCGCAGGCCGGACATTCGGTGGGGAAGGTCCAGGCGGCTAGCCCGACGGGTCGCTCAGCGAGCACCGGGCCGACCACCTCGGGGATCACGTCCCCTGCCTTGCGGACCACCACCAGGTCACCAGGTCGCACGTCCTTGCCCGCCGCCTGGTCAGCGTTGTGGAGCGTGGCCGTGGTGACCGTGGAGCCACCCACAAAAACCGGCTCTAGCCGAGCGAACGGCGTGGCCTGGCCCCCCGGACCGATCGATACCTCGATGTCGATCAGGTGGGTTGTCCGCTCCTCGGGCGGCAACTTGTAGGCCACCGCCCACCGGGGGGCCCGGGCCGTTGACCCGAGTCGCTCTTGGAGAGCCAGGTCGTCGACCTTGACCACTACCCCGTCAATTTCGTAGTCCAAGTCGTGGCGAGTCGCGCCGGCGGCAGCCACGAAGTCCACTACCTGGTCGAAGTCGTCGAGACGTTCCACCTGGTCGTTGACCGGAAGGCCTAAGCCGGCCAACCAGGCCAGGGTCTCTCGATGGCTGACCAAGGGTGGACCGTCCACCACCTCGCCGGTCTGGTAAACCCAGAACGACAGGTGGCGCGCCGCGGTGACCTCCGGGTCCTTCTGTCGCAACGATCCGGCGGCGGTGTTACGGGGGTTAGCGAAGGTCGCCTGGCCAGCCTCGGTGCGGAGAGCGTTCAGGGCATCGAAGGCGGCTATGCCCAGGTACACCTCACCACGCACCTCCAGCACCGGAGGGGCGCCGTCGCCAAGAGACCTGGGCACCTCGGCGATGGTGGCCACATTGGCGGTGACATCCTCGCCGACCCGACCATCACCCCGGGTGGACGCCTGGACCAGTGCCCCGTTCTCGTAGCGCAGTGACACGGCAAGGCCATCGAACTTGAGCTCGCAGGTCCAGGCTGGATCAGGGACGTCGTCACCGAGACGGCGGACCACCCGCTCCGACCAGGCCCGTAGTTCATCGACGTCGAATGCGTTGTCCAGCGACTGCATCGGCACCCGGTGCTCGACCTCGTCAAACGTGGTCCGCCCCGGGCTGCCCACCCAGCGGGACGGCGAGTTCCGATCGGCTAGTTCTGGGTATTCGGCCTCCAGGGCGCGGAGTTCGGCAACCAGGAGGTCGTAGTCGGCGTCGGGGATCTCCGGGGCGTTGTCGGCGTGGTAGCGCTCGAAGTGGTGGGCGACCAGCGCCCGTAACTCGGCGGCGCGGTCGGCCGGTCCTCCTGCCGGAGAGCCGGTCGGGGCATCCGCGGGGGCCACGGGCCGAGCCTATCGGCGGTCCCCGGGCCGGCCGGGAAGGCCCAGGCAGCCCTAGCGTGCGGTACGTGAGCACATCGGATCCCGTTGCCGGCGGGAGCCGGCGCAGTGAGACGACAGCATCCTGGGTGCTACGCATCCTTTGGTTGGTCCTGCCGCTCGCCGTCGGCCCGGCCGTGGCCGAGGGCCTCAATGATGCTCCGGGTCCCGTACGAACCACCGCATCGGTGGGCCTGTGGGCCCTGTGGGCGGTCGGCCTGCTGGCCACCTTGGTCCCCCGGCCCCTCTCCCTGGCCGGGGTGCGCCTGGGCGGTCCAGCAGCTTTCGCGACCGGGGTGTGGGCGGCGGTGGCTACCGGCCTGTCGCCCGCCGGCCTGGCCGGTCTGGTGACCGGAGCTCTGGTCGCCGGGGTGTCAATTTCGGCTCCGGTCGGGGACCGGTTCGTGGACGGTGCCTCCTACGGCGATGAGCGCCGGTTCCTGCTCCGGGCCCCTGGCCCGGTGGTCGTCGTAATGGCCCCACTGGCCTGGGTGGTGGCCGTCGCCGGTGTGGTCACCGGGCCCCTCCTAGTGGCCAACGGGTCTCTGACCGCCGGGATCCCGGCCTGCATCGTCGGCCTGCCGGCCGCAGGTCTAGCCGCCCGGGCCACCCACCAGTTGGGCCGCCGGTGGGTGGTGCTGGTACCGGCCGGCATGGTGCTCCACGACCACCTAGCCGTGGCCGACCCGACCCTGATCCCCAGGACACAGGTCTCCTCGGTGGCCCCGGCCGCCACCCACACGACCGCAACCGACCTCAGCCAAGGGGCTTTCGGTCTGGCCCTCGAGGTGCGGTGCCGTGATCCACTGAACATGGCGCTCCGCCACGGTCGTCGAGGGTCGGGAGCCGGGAGTCGGACCCCGGTCGGAGCCTTCCTGTGTACCCCGGCCAGACCGGACGTCCTTCTGGCCGAGGCGGCGGCTCGCCGGCTGACCAGCGGAGCGGTGCCGGGTCAGGCAGCTAGCCCGCCGCCTACCACCTCCTCGCCCTCGTAGAAGACGACGCTCTGGCCTGGAGCTACTCGGCGGTGCGGCTCGTCCCACTGCACGCCGTCGGGGTCGACGGCGGCCCACCGGGGGGTCCCGTGTGCGCTGGTTTGGACGAGCAGTCGCCCATTGACCGCTCCATGGGCCCACCGGGTGGTCTCGACCGTCGTGTGGTCGACCAGCAGGTCGGCGGCCGGCCCAACAGTGACTGTGGCCGCGGGCACGTCGACTGCAGTGGCGTACCGGGCGCCTAGACCTCCGGCGAGGTCCATCCCGTGGCGCTGACCCACTGTGACCAGTTCCACCGCTTCGACCCGGCCCACCTGGTGGCCCGCCCCGTCGACTACTCGCCCGGGGGTGAGGGGAATACGACGGCCTAGGAAATCGGCCCGGCCGTCGCGGCGGGTGATGAAGCACACATCCTGGCTGTCCGGCTTGGTGGCGGTGCGCAGCCCCAGCCGTGAGGCTTCGGCCCGGACCTCGTCCTTACTCATGTGGCCTACCGGGAGCACCAGTTCGGTCAGTTGGCCCTGGTCGAGCATGTAGAGCACGTAGGACTGGTCCTTGGCCCGATCAGCGGCCCGGGCCAACCGGAGGGTGCCGTCGCCCCGCTCGACGATGCGGGCGTGGTGACCGGTGGCCAAACGTTCGAAGCCCAGTGCCCGGGCCCGGACCAGAAGCCGGTCGAACTTGACATGCCGGTTGCACTCCACACACGGGTTCGGCGTCCGGCCTACTGCGTGGTCGGCCAGGTAGGGGGCCACCACATGCTGGTCGAAGTGGTCGCCCAGGTTGAACACGTGGTGGTCGATGCCAAGGGCGTCGGCCACCCGGCGGGCGTCGTCCACGTCGGACACCGAGCAGCACCCGGAGTCTGACTCGCCGCCCCACAATCGCAGGGTCACCCCGACCACCTCGTGCCCGGCCTCGAGCAGTAGTGCGGCGGCTACCGAGGAGTCCACACCGCCCGACATGGCCACCAGCGTGCCGGCCATCAGGCATGCTCCCGGAGCCGGTCTACGGCGGCCGGAACGACGGCCAGAGCATGGTCGACCTCGGCGTCCGTGGACCCGTGGCCCAGCGAAAGGCGCAGCGACCCCCGGGCCACCTCCCGGTCGATACCCATGGCGGCCAGCACGTGGGAGGGCTCCTGGGCGCCGCTGGCGCACGACGACCCGGCGCTGGCCGCGATGCCTTCCTGCTCAAGAAGGAAGAGCAGGGCCTCACTCTCCACGCCAGCGAAGCACAGGTGGGCTATCCCGGGGGTACGGGTCGTGCCATCGGGAACAGTGCGACTGGTGTCTGGCACCCGGTCGACCAGGCCGACCTCCAGGCGGTCCCGCAGTCGGCCGATCCGTTCGGCAGTCGCGGCTCGCTCGGCGGCCACTAACCGGGCTGCCTCTCCGAGGCCCACGGCAGCTGCCACATTTTGGGTGCCGCCCCGTCGTTCCCGTTCCTGGCCCCCACCCCGGATCGTCGGTGCTAGGGGCACCTCGGCACAAAGCACCAGGGCGCCCGCTCCCTTCGGGCCACCGAACTTGTGGCCGGTGAGGCTCACCAGCTGTGCCCCCCGGCAGGCGGAGACCAGGTCCAACCAGGCGGTGGCCTGCACTGCGTCGGTGTGGACTACCGCACGCGGGGCGTGGACGGCCACGATCTCGGCGACCGCGCTCACATCGTTGACCACACCGGTCTCGTTGTTGGCCGTCATGACCGACACCAGAGCGATGTCGGCCAGAGCGTCGAGCGTGTCGACCAGCCTGCCATGGTCGACCCGGCCCGCTGGGTCGGTGGGTACCACAACCCCGCCTGAGTCGCGGACCGGCTCCAAGACCGCCGGGTGTTCGGCGGCCGGGCACACGGCCAGGCCTCCGGTGGCCCGTAGCACCCCGTCCACGGCCAGGTTGTCGGATTCGGTGCCACCGCTGGTGAACACCACGTTCCCCGGATCAGCGCCCAGAAGTGCAGCCACAGCGTCGCGTGCGTCATCGAGGGCGCGGCGGGCGTGACGGGCCTCTCGATGGGCTCCCGACGGGTTACCCGGATGGTCGGTCAGCCAGGGCAGCATGGTCTCGACCACCTCGGGCCGGGCCGGGGTGCTGGCCGCATGGTCGAGGTACGCCTCCACGAACCCGAGGCTACGGGGAACACCTGTCCTAGGACGGTCCGGCATGAAAATCGACGTTGGGCTCGCCATGAGTATCAGCGACACTGGGCCGATGGAGGGCTGGGAAGCAGGAACCTACGGGGCTGTGCACGCCGGGGTGTACGACGACTGGTACGGCGAGGGAGGACGCTTCCCGTTGGCCGCGGCGGGAACCCCTGCCGAGGTGGCCGACGGGGTGACCACCCTGGTGGCCGACGCTGGCGGTGGCCCGGTCCTCGAGCTCGGGGTGGGCACCGGCCGGTTAGCCCTCCCGCTGGCCGAACGGGGGCTGGACGTCACGGGCCTGGACGACTCCCCGGAAATGCTGGACCGGTTGCGGGCCAAGCCAGGTGCCGATCGCTTGGTCCTGGTGGAGGGCGACATGGCCGACCCGTCTACCGGGACCGGGTTGGCCAACGGGTCGTTCGCCGTGGTGTTGATCGGGTTCAACACCCTGTTCTGCCTGACCACCGCCGAGGCTCAGGCCTCCTGTGTGGCCGGAGTGGCACGACTACTGGCCCCGGGCGGCCACTTCGCCGTCGAGGCCTTCGTGCCCGATCCCGACTCCCACGAGGGAATCTCCGTCCGGGCTATCGAGGCCGACGCCGTGGTCCTCGACATTGCCCGCTTCGACCGGGACACCCAGGAAATCGTCGGCCAACGGGTAGAAGTAGGCGCCTCCGGCAATCGTTTGTTCCCCTACCACCTGCGCTATGCGACCCCCGACCAGATGGACGCCATGGCCACGGCCGCCGGATTGGCAGCCCGGGGACGCTGGGCCGACTGGTCGGGCAGCCCGTTCAACGAGGACTCCACCGGCCACGTGTCGGTGTGGTCGAGGCCCGGCGCCTAGGCGGCTTTGACAAGTGGGGCTGGCGGGTTAGGTCGTCGGGTAACCGGCTAGCCGAGGAGGGGGTCCCACCACCGTCCGGCGGCCCAGATGGTGGCCGCCGCACATCCGATGGTGAACAGCACCGGTATTGCACTGCCCACTGTTCGGGTCAATCCCCGCCGGTCGGCCTCGTCGACCGCCCAGCCCAGGGCTAGACCGCCGAGCAGCCCGCCGAGGTGTCCGCCGATCGAGATGTTGGGTCGGGCAAACGTGAAGAGCAGGTTAACTACCAGAAGGCTGCCGATTCCGGTGGACCACGGGCTGATGCCTCGCCTCACCTGCAGGGCCACCGTTGCTCCCATGACTCCAAACACCGCACCCGAAGCGCCCACGGTTCGCGCCAGGGGTTCGATCAGCATCACCCCTAGCGAGCCGGCGGTCAGTGAGCCCAGCACCAGTCCCAGATACCGGACGGGTCCTTGGATTCGCTCTAACTGGTGGCCGATCATCCACAGCAGGAACATGTTGAAGGCCAAGTGGATGATCCCCCCGTGGAGGAACGCCGAGGTGACGATCCGCCACCATTCCCCCTCGGCCACCCCGACGTGGTCGATCAGGAACCCGGTACGGACTCGTCCATAGCCGACCAGCCCGTAGTCGATGGTTAGGTCGCCGCCACCGGCAGACATCGACCCCCCGGTGATGAGGGTCCACAGGAAGACGGCAACATTCACGACGATCAGGGCCCGAGTGACAGGGGCCTGACCCGCCTCTAGGTCTTGCCGGCCAGTGGTCCGCCGGACCATCCGGGAACGCCGGGCTCTGCCAATGGGGGTTGTTCCGGCACACGACGGGCAGTGGAAGCCGACCGACGCCGTGTTCATGCAGTCGATACAGATCCGCCTCTCGCACCGCTGGCAGGTGACCCCGGCCCGGCGATCGGGATGCCAGTGGCAGACGTCGGAAGGTGGGCTCACCCGTCGAACGGTACCGGCCGGGGGTCAACCCTCAGTGTCGGATGATGACCGGAACCGACGCCGGGTCGGACACCCAGGCGAAGAGCAGCAGGGTCGGCTCGTGGCCGGTGACCGTGGCATGTCGGACACCTGTGTCGTGGAAGAAGAGCGCCCCGGGCCCGTGGCTGGTCCACTCGTCGCCCCGCTGCCAACGAGCGGTTCCGCTGGCCACCCAGTACAGCTCGGCGGCCTTGTGGACGTGGGACGGGTAGATGACGTCAGGTCCCTGAAGGACTATTCCGGCGAAAACGTCGTCGCTAGCCCACAGCGGTGCCGGTTCGTCATCGCGGGCACCCACGATGGGTGCGTAGGCGTAGGAGGCCCGCAGAGCGTCCATGTCGGGTTCCCCGACGTGTTCCGGGTAGGGCTGGGCCCACCCGACCTGGTGGGCAACTTCCCGCAACAGTTTCCCCGCTGGGCCGGTCGACGCGCTGAGAGCTGCATCCAGGTGCTCGTCCACCACCGGCAGGGTGGGACCGGGGTTCCGGTCGACCGGCTCGACCGACTCGAGGGCGTCGACCAGTCGGCCCAGCGGGCCGGCAAGAGCCGGGTAGTGGGTTGCCTCGGCGGCCGCGAAGCCCTGAAAGCCTGTGATGAACCCGCCGTCCATGTGCAGTCGTCCTAGAGGCTGACCGCGGTCCCGTCGGTGTCCAGGGTCTCCCCGATGTTGCGGACCCCGGTGACACCGGGGACCCGGGCCATGAGGATCCTCTCGATGCCGGCCTTGAGGGTCTGGTCGGAGGCCGGGCAGGCCACGCAGGCGCCTACGAGTTCCACGACCACTTCACCGGTTGCCGCGTCCACCTCGACGAGAACGATGTCTCCCTCGTCGGCTTGGATGGCCGGCCGGATCACCTCGATTACCGATTCGACCCGGGAGTGAAGATCGGCGGGGCGTTCGGTGACAGCGTCGATCGGCATGACACCAGTGTCGCAGCCCCGGTCACCGTCCACACCCATCGACGGCCCGGCACCCGCCCCTAGATTGGCGAGGTGTACCGGACGATCACCGCGGCCCTCCAGCACGGATGGGTCAAGAACCTTTTGGTGGCCCACCAGGGCGGGTGGGACGAGGTCCTCCTGGTGGCCGTCCCTCTAGGACTGATGGCCTGGCTGCTGTGGCTAGCCAACCGGCGGGCCGGCAGATCGGACGACGAACAGGGTGGTCCCGACGGGACGGAACGACCCTAGGTGCCAGCTACCAGCTCGACCCGAGCGCCCAGTCGGGCCAGGTTCCCCACCAGGTCCTGATAACCCCGGTCGACGTGGTGGGCAGCGCTGACCAGCGTCTCCCCCTCAGCGGCCAGGCCGGCGACCACCAGGGCGGCACCGGCCCGGATGTCGGGGGCCCGCACCGGTGCCCCCGAAAGGACCTCGACGCCCCGTACTACTGCGTGGTGGCCCTCGGCCCGGATATCGGCCCCCATGCGAACTAGTTCGTCTACGTAACGGAATCGGCCGGCGAACACGTTCTCGGTCACGATGCCCACCCCGTCGGCGGTGGTGAGCAGAGCCACCAGTAGCGGCTTGTAGTCGGTGGCCAGGCCCGGATAGGGCAGGGTCGACAGGTCAACCGACCGCAGGCGGGCGGGGGCGGCCGCCCACAGCCCGTCGGCGGTGGCAGTGATCCGCATGCCCATATCGGTGAGCTTCTCGACCAGCATCTCCATGTGGTCTGGACGCGCCCCGTCGATGGTCGCCTCTCCTCCGGCCAGGCCCAAGCCGACCAGGTAGGTGGCGGCCTCGATGCGATCAGAAATCACCGTGTGTTCGGCCGGACGAAGTCGCTCCACTCCGTGGACAGTGATCGTCGACGTTCCGGCGCCCTGCACCTCGGCCCCCATGGCGTTGACAAAGTCGGCCAGGTCGGTAATTTCGGGTTCGCGCGCCGCGTTGTCGATGACCGTCGTTCCTTTGGCCATCACGGCCGCCATGAGCAGATTCTCGGTAGCGCCGACGCTGGGGAACTCCAGCAGTACCTTCGTTCCAAGGAGCCGCTCCACCCGGCCTTCGATGTAGCCGTGGCTGGTCGTGAAGGAGACTCCCATCTCCTCGAGTCCTCGCAGGTGCATGTCGATGGGCCTATGGCCGAAGTCGTCGCCGCCGGGGACCGACACCCGGGCCTCGCCGAACCGAGCCAGCAGAGGGCCCAGAACCACGATGGAGGCCCGCATGCGCTCCACCAGGTCGTAGGGCGCCTCGGGGGTCATCTCCTCGGGAACGTCAATCGTGAGGACGTCGCCCTCCTGAGTTGTGGTCGCACCCATCCTTTCCAGGAGTTCGCCCATCCACCTGACGTCGGCGATTCGGGGCACGTTGCGCAGCGTGTACCGCCCGGGCCACAGGAGTGAGGCGGCCATGATCTTCAGCACCGAGTTCTTGGCCCCGGCCACCCGAACCGTGCCGTCGAGCGGACCGGACTGCTGGACGCGAATCACCGGTTCGCCGTCAGACAGAGAGTCCACGGAGGAGGACGGGGGCGACAAGGGAGGCGTAGCCACCAGCTCAGTATGCTGCGCCGTCGCCCGGACCAGCAGGCAGCCCACCCAGACTGGGACCCGGGCGGCGCCGAAACGGACGGTGGACAGGCCATGAGTAGGTCGGACAGCACCCTGGTCGTCGAACATGACCTTGACGACAACGCCCTCGCCGATCTGCGCGCCCCGCGTGACGACGTCGTGGCCGAGCAACCGCTGGGCGACGGACGCTACGGGCTATTCCACGGTCCGTTCTCCCACTACGAGCGCACCCTCGAGGTCACCCCGGGCCCTGGGCCCGCCAACCGCCACCGGGTCACCGAACGCTTCACCTGGCGTCTTGCCATTCCCGTGTGGCACCCCCTGTTCGCCTGGCCGATGCGACGAGCTTTGCGGAGGCGGGCCACCGGCACGCCCTGGTGGGCTCCACCGGACCGCTTCGACGCCCGGGCGGCCCGGATCCTGGGACTCTTGGCGTGCATCCAGGTCGTGGACGGCTACCTAGGCACGGTCATCACCCAGACCATTACCTTCGCCGCCGACGAGTTTGACCGGAGCGACACGGCCCAGGGGGCGACGCTGGCCGCGGTGCGCCTCGGGGTATTGGTGGCACTGGCAGTCGTGGTCCTGGCCGACCGGCGGGGCCGGCGCCGGCTCCTTATGGGCACGGCCACCCTGGCCGTGCTGGTCACCGCATTGGGAGCCTTCTCTCCCGGCCTGTGGTTCCTCGGGTCCAGCCAGATGGTGGCGCGGGGTCTGACCACCGGCATGGGGATCCTTATCGGTGTGTTTGCCGCCGAGGAACTCCCCCGGGGCTCACGGGCCTACGGGGTATCGATGCTGGCTCTGGCCGCAGCGCTGGGGGCCGGCATGGCCGTGTGGGTGCTGCCGTTGGCCGACCTGGGGGAGAAGGGCTGGCGGATCGTGTACCTGGTGCCGCTGCTGGCTCTTCCCGGCCTGGCGGCAGCCGGTTCGCGGCTTCCCGAGTCTCGTCGTTTCCGGGCCAACACGGAAGCCGACCCGTCCAGTGGGCCGGGAACCGGAGGGGATAGGTCTGCCGACCGGCGGCGGACCGAACAACGCCGGCTACTCCTGCTGGCCGCCGCGGCGTTTCTGCTTCTGTTCTTCGCCGCCCCGGCCAGCCAGTTCCAAAACGACTTTCTGAAGGACCATCGCGGCTACAGCGCGTCCGGCATCGCCCTCTACACCCTCCTCACCTCCACCCCGGCCGGCATCGGGATCTTCGCCGCAGGCCGGCTGGCCGACACCCGGGGCCGGCGGCGGGTCGGGGCGGTCGGCTTGGTAGCCGGCACGGTCTTTCTGGTGGCCGGCTATTACGCCTTCGGGGTGCTGATGTGGGCCAGCCACCTCGTCGGTGTGGTTCTCGCCTCGTTGACCGTGGCCCTGGGGGTCTACGGGCCCG
>Ga0207965_1000523_pt1 | contig 11204 bp, 10 predicted proteins | sample Knorr_S23_td_O2m_FD_185609 | JGI IMG/M metagenome (GOLD analysis project Ga0207965, IMG submission 185609) | Marine microbial communities from Southern Atlantic Ocean transect - Knorr_S23_td_O2min_ad_571m_LV (SPAdes) (version 2) | ecosystem: Environmental > Aquatic > Marine > Oceanic | place...
TCCTACGTTTCTCATAATATTCTTTTCTTCTAAATTCTATTCTATCCATAAATTTTTTAGAATAGTCTTGATTAAATAAAGTTTTAAGCATTTTTACACTCCTAGAAATATTATTAGAGAAATTTATTTATAGCTCAATAAAACTCTACCCCTCTTTTAACCCATTGCTTGTAGTTTAAATGGTGTTCTTACTACACCCATCTCTTCAGCCATTTTTTTAGCTTCGTCCGAGTTAAACATTGCCATCATGCCTGCTGGGTCAAAGACATCTACGACAACAATAGCGGTATGGTCATCTACTTTACCTACTTTGGCATTTCTTGAGAATTCTGATCTCTTATCAGCCAAGTCATCAAAACCTTTTTTCCAATCATCAAACGTTCCATTATTGATTTCAATCATTACCATTGTGTTCATTATTTTTTCTCCTAAGTTTATTAATAATAAATTTTTTTATAAGACTGTGTAAACTTAGTATATACCTAGTTACTAATTTAGGTCAAGGCGACTTATAATCCTAGTATGAACAATCTTCTTAAAATGATAGTTCTAACCTTTGCATTTGTAATGGTTGGCATTTATATGGGTTGGATAGTGATATGAAAATTGACCAGGCTAATTTAACCGATATACCACAACTTTGTATTCTACTAGACGAATTGTTTAGCCAAGAAGTAGAATTCACGCCTGACCATGAATTACAAGGAAGAGGACTAAGTAAGATTCTAAACAATGAAGATATTGGAGTAATTTTAGTTGTCCGAGAGTCTGATAAAGTAATAGGAATGGTGAATATTCTTTATACAATCTCTACCGCACTGGGTGGAAGAGTAGGAAATCTTGAAGATTTTGTAGTTTTACCTGAATACAGAAATAGCGGAATAGGCTCAAAACTCCTATCATATGCACTTAATTTTGCGAAAAAGAGAGGTTGCCAACGAATTACCTTACTTACTGACGATGATAATCAAGATGCCCATCGTTTTTATCTTAGAAATGGGTTTTCTCGTTCTTCAATGGTTCCATTTAGGCGAAACACAAGAAATACTTAAAAGTGTAGATCTAAAGTTTTTTTAATTACAAAACATTCTCTGCTGAAACTTCAATAGCATGAAGCATAGAACGGCCAAATGAGCGCATTGTTAAGAGAACATAGGAATCATCTCCATCTCTAAAGATTATTGTTCCTATATGTTCCATAATTGTCCTAGATACATTTCCTACAGAAAATACCTCAGGACTTAGATCAATTGGACAAATTCGCTCAAGAACATCCCTGCTTCTCTCACCACTCACTCTGATCATTGCCCAAGTATCTGACTGATCTGTATAGTATGCAGGCGCAGATAAACGACCTGAAAGATGAGACTCTGCATCACTACCTTCATAAGTAAAGTACGCTAAAACTTGGTTTTTTTGCAAACGCCAAAGCGTTATAGATGAATCAGTTGATAGTGTTGAGTTCTCCATTTCTGGAAGCCTCAGGCCACAAGACTTTTCGATTGAAAATTCAACATCTTTAAACTGTTCTCTAGGAAGAGCAACCATCACTAAAGACTTATCAGTCACCTCAGTTATATTAAAACCATCCAGCTCAATTTCCACGCCACCCAGTGGTGACTCTGCTAATAATTCGTAATCAGACACGTAAACGCCCTCCTTCAGGATCATAGAAGTGTGGACTACAAATCTCAACCTCTATATCGCTATCTCTAACTAAATCAACGGCCCGAACAAACTCACCTTTTCTGTTCAGTCCATCTTTGATAAAACCAAGACCAATGTAGCAACCTAGCATTGGCGAATAGATCGATGAAGAAATCCAACCTTGATCATTTTCTGTGGTCGCCTCATCTCTAAGTCCAAGCAAATGCGAGCCAGCCATCGAATGACCTTTCTCAACCAAGTCACTTTTGTTAACCGGTTTAAAGCCAACCATCTGCATACGATCATTTCGCTGCAGTTCTTCTCTCAAACCTAACTTATAACCGATAAAGTCTTTTTTGCCAGAGACCATACCACCCATCCCTAGATCGTAAGCACTCGTTTGACCATTTAGCTCAGGTCCAGCAGCGTGCCCTTTCTCAATTCTCATAACACCAAGCGCCTCAGTTCCATAAGGAACAACATCAAACTCTTGTCCAGCTTCCATCATTACCCTCATCAAAGAGTCTCCATAGCGAGTTGGAACGGCTATTTCATAGGCCAATTCACCCGAGAAAGAGATCCTAAAGAGTCTTGCAGGAATACCACCACAAACTGAAATTACTGCTGCTCCCATGAACGGGAAAGCTTCATTTGAAATATCGTGCTCTTGATCAACAATCTTCTCTAGTAAATTACGAGAGTTAGGTCCTGCGACTGCGTATTGAGCGTACTGCTCAGTCACTGAAATCATATGAACATCCAGATCAGGCCACAATACTTGGTGGCAGAATTGAAGATGACGATAAACACTGACCGCGTTTGCAGTCGTAGTCGTCATCACAAAATGATCTTCAGCGAGTCTTGCCGTTGTTCCGTCATCCATAGCCATACTATCTTCTCTAAGCATAAGGCCGTATCTTGTTTTTCCAACGGGCAGCTTCGCAAAAGCGTTGACGTAAACCTTATTTAAGAATTCAGAGACGTCAGATCCTTTAATATCAATTTTTCCAAGTGTCGTAACATCACATATACCGACAGATGAGCGCGTTTGAATAACCTCACGATCAACAGATTGACGCCAGTGCGTCTCACCAGGCTGAGGGAACCATTGGGAGCGATACCACATCCCCACCTCAACGAACACAGCGCCCTGCTCTTCAGACCACTTGTGGCTCGGTGTATATCGAGTCGGATAAAACTCCATCCCTCTTCTTCTTCCAGCAAAAGCACCAACAGCGACTGGAGAATATGGCGGCCTAAAGATCGTTGTTCCAGTCTCCTCCATAGTCTGACCCATATTTTCAGCCATAATACCAATACCTAGAACGTTTGCCGTTTTACCTTGGTCCGTTGCCATTCCTAATGTGGTGTAACGTTTGACATGCTCTACTGATTTAAATCCTTCCTGATTAGCCAATCGAACATCTTTAGCGGTAACGTCATTCTGGAAATCAACCCAAGCTCGATTTTTACCGCTTGGAACGCCCCAGTTCGCAACAATATTGTAAGCAACAGCTGGCGTTGACGCTGCCTCCTGATCGGCTACTTCATAGCCTAGATCTGAGGCGACAGTTGAACCTAGATTATGTCCCTCTTTAATTGCTTCAGAGAGCGCCATAGTTCCTTTTGCTCTGCCTGCAACGGACATTCCAGGAGGTGTTGACTCATCTGGAATAAATGAGGCGATCTCCTCATTCCACTTTGGAATACCTCGATGGTGACAAGTTAAATGTAGGTTTGGATTCCAACCACCAGAAACAGCCAGTGAATCGGTGTCAATTGTTTTACCATTTGAAAGCTTGATCGATTTAAGCGCTCTTCTACCTTTGGTATCAACGACATCAGTCCCCATGAAGATTTCAGCACCCTGGATTGGGATTACTGGACTAATAGATCGCGAATCAATCACTGCAACGACCTTGATGCCTTTAGATCTTAAATCCTTGGCCGTTTGCCAGCCATCGTCATTGTTGGTGTAGACAGTTACTTTTTCACCTGTAGCAACTGCAAACCTATTAATATAGGCCCTAACAGCGCCTGCAAGCATAATACCAGGACGATCATTGTTTCCAAATGCGATTGAGCGCTCAATTGCACCAGCACAAAGAATAGAGCGCTTAGCATAAATTCGCCAGTTGACTTGTCTCGGCTTATTACTATTTTCTCTAGACTCCGACGATCTATTCTCGAGTGCACCATAGATGCCGTGGTCGTAAACACCAAAAATCGTCGTATCCGACATCAAGGTTACGTTGTCCATTGCACTCAGTTTCGCAACAGTATTCTTTGCCCATTCGCTTCCTGCTATATTATCAACCTTAGCCGTTTCTGAATTTAAACGTCCTCCCATCAGGAAATCTTCATCAGCCAATATCACTTTTGCGCCTGAACTTGCAGCAGTTAATGCAGCGGATAAACCCGATGCGCCGGCTCCAATAATTAAAATATCACAGTAACGGAATCCTTTGTCATATGTATCCGGGTCTGGCTCTTTTGAGAGCGTTCCTAATCCAGCTGAGTTTCGAATGGCTGGCTCATAAATCTTTTCCCAAAAAGCCTTTGGCCACATAAAAGTTTTGTAGTAGAAACCTGCGCCCAGCATTGGTGAGAAAAAGTCTGTTATTGCCATCAAATCAAAACTAAGAGGACCTCTATGGTTTTGACTGTTCGCCTCTAAACCATTGTAGAGCTGAGTCACGGTTGCACGAGTATTTGGCTCCTTATGCGCGCCGCTTCCAATTTCCATAATGGCGTTAGGCTCTTCAGAGCCTACGGTCACGATTCCGCGTGGACGGTGATACTTAAAAGACCTACCAACTAGGTGTTTGTTGTTTGCAAGTAGTGCTGATGCCAGCGTGTCTCCCTCGTAGCCTCTTAATATTTGACCATTAAAAGTAAAGGTAATCGTTTTATCTTGGTCTATAAGACCGCCAGCTTTTCTATGTGTTTGACTCATTTTCCACGACCCATTGCTCTTGAGACATCTTGAGCAAGCTCAACATTTGTAATCTCATGTGTTAAAGTGTTCCTGGTAACAACCAGCCAAGACTGGTCACCCTGCTCGTGGTACCAAAGCTCTTGATGATCACCAGCGATATTTTCTCTGATGTATTGATATTGGTAGAAATCTTCACTAGAAGCTTCTTCTTCCCAATTAGTGGGCCTGTTTATAAGGTCAGTTGATCCAAGATAGACAAATTCTTCTGAATCTCGAGGACCTAACAGTGGATGACTAATAATCATGTTACATCCTCCTTAGTGTAAGTTAGGTTGAGCACCAACGCCCTTTTCATCAATAATAGCACCGCGCTTAAATCGATCCAGTTTGTATGCTGTTGCAACTTCATGTGATTCGTTGGTTGCTAATAAATGGGCATAACAATATCCACTTGCAGGTGTCGCCTTAAAACCACCATAACACCAACCTCCATTGAAGAATAACTCATCAATTTCTGTGTTGTCAATGAATGGAGAACCGTCCATCGACATGTCCATAAGTCCGCCCCACATTCTTAATAGCCTTGCACGTCCTATTGAAGGCATAATGGCCATACCGCCAGAACATACATCTTCTACAACTGGCAGGTTTCCTCTCTGAGCATAAGTATTATAACCATCAATATCACCGCCGAAAACAAGGCCACCCTTGTCAGACTGAGAACAATAAAAATGACCTGCACCAAAAGTGATAACATTATCCATAACCGGTTTTAAACCTTCGGTTACAAACGCCTGAAGAACATGACTTTCAATTGGTAGTTTAATACCTGCTTTCGCCATAACTCTGCCAGAAGAGCCTGCAACACATACGCCAACTCTGCCAGCTTTAATTTCACCTTTAGTGGTTTGGACGCCGAGACATTTTCCATTCTCAATATTAAAACCAGTCACTTCACAGTTCTGAATAATATCAACGCCAAGATCACTCGCTCCTCTAGCATAACCCCATGCAACCGCGTCATGCCTTACTGTTCCGCCGCGAGGCTGAGCGAGGGCCGCCTTAATTGGGAATCTCGGATTATCCATATCTAAGAATGGATATCTTTCTTTAACTTCTTTCGCTTCGATAAACTCACAGCCTGCATCTGCAAAAAGCATTGCATTACCTCTTCTTATAAATGCGTCTCTCTGAGCATCCGAGTGAATTAAGTTCATAATTCCGCGCTGAGATACCATTGCGTTGTAGTTTAAGTCTTGCTCTAGGTTTTCCCAAAGCTGCATAGACAATTCATAAAATGGCTCGTTACCTGGAAGCAAATAGTTTGAACGAATAATGGTTGTGTTTCTACCCACATTACCGCCACCAATCCAGCCTTTTTCAAGGACAGCTACATTGGTTATTCCATGATTTTTTGCTAGATAATAAGCAGTCGCTAAACCATGACCGCCACCGCCAACAATGATAACATCATAGCCATCAGTTTTTGGTTCAGCATCTCTCCAAGTTGGCTCCCAACCTTTATGACCAGTCAGTGCTTCTTTTAATACCTTAAAGGCAGAATAACGAGTTTTGCTCACTGTTTTAACTCCAAGGATAAGGACTATTAGATACTGGATGAAGCTTGCCTTCTTTAAAGCGACTAAACCTGAATGGCTCTAGAAGTTCTTGTTTTTCTCCTAACAACTCTTCAGCAACCAAACAACCAACACCCAACATTTTATATCCGTGGTTACTATCAGCAATGATTGTTACATTTTCATTGAAAGTATCAATGACAGGAAAACTGTCAGCAGTCATACAACCAATACCGCCCGAAGGCTCTTTGTGATAATGAGGCATCATTCCTTCAAATCTTTTATGACAATGAGCAAGAGCAGAAACCCACATTTCTGGAAAATCTTTACTTGCAATAAACTCGGTACTTGCCGGACCATATGGGTCGATTGCAACTTCATTTACAGGTGTATCAACTGTATAAGGAGCAGCGCCTCCCTGGATACCGCCAAAGCCCCAATCAGGCTTATAGTAAATACCCCACATTTGATCAGTAATTAAAGAACCATCAACGGTTGAATATAAAGGTGCGTCAGTATCAACGTGAAGTACTGGCGGAATATTTCCATCATTGGTTACTAATGTTTCAGGTGGAATTTCTAAAACACCTTCCTCTAACTGCCAAAATCGCCACATATCGATGCCCTCATGAACTTCACCTTCTAGATCTTTCAATTCAATTTGCGAGGGTAAACCAAGCATCTGCCAAAAATCGCGAACCCAAGGACCAGCTCCAACAATCAAGTTGTCACATTCAATCGTTCCTTTATTTGTTTCAACTGCTGTAACTCTTTGTCCATCACCTGCAGAAACAAAACCTGTTATTTCAGTTTCAAGAACTACATTAACACCTAAATCCAATACTTTCTTAGAAAGACCTTCCATAGCTTTAACGTTGTTTGCATATCCACCTGGCTTTTCATGGAGGACCGAGGTAATTCCTTGAGCTTGCCAGTCATCAAAAAGATTCAGCATATAATCACGTGACTCTTCTTCACCCTCAATAAATACACTTTCATAACCAATTGCAGCTTGCTCAGTGTGAATTTGCCTAACATCATCACGCATTTTCTCACAAGAAATTTGCATATAACCATTCGCATGATAACTAAAAGCTTCTGGATCACTTTCCCAAATACTAACTGAATGAGCCATTAACTTTCTCATTGCTGGTTGAAAATAATTATTACGCACAACACCACAAGCAATTCCTGTTGCTCCTGCAGCTATTCGGTCAGCTTTATCAATAATAACAATACGCCCATCGATGCTCTCCCCATTGGCAGTTAATCTCTCGGCTAAACGCCATGCTGTTGACAACCCATGAATTCCGGCACCGGCAATAACGTATTGGGCTTGACTTGGTAAAGACATACTAATCTCCTTATGATTTTTTTATTGAATAGAGTTTAAAATTGAATAAATTATAATATATTTAAATATCATTATTATCTTCAAATTGGAAGCAATGAATGGTTAAAAAATTCAAACTAAAGTGAAATTAATTCTAGGAAATATTTAAAAAAAGATTATACTTTTGTTCCTTATAAAATTACACTTTAAAACTCTAAATGTTTTTTTATATATTGTAAAAAATAGTCTATTAAAGCTTATAAAACAATCAATTAGAAGAACTTAACTTAATAATAATTTACTATTTTTTAAAAATAGACATAAAATTATTATACTAATATAACTTATTTTGAACACAAATAATACTAAAAACAAGTATACTTGTATTCAATATTTAGGATGCTATTATGTCTCGTAGATACTACAAATTACCTCCCTTAACTTCGCTAGCTACGTTTGAAACCGCGGCTCGCCATAAAAGTTTTAAGGGCGCCGCCGAAGAGCTTGGTGTTACCCCTGGTGCTGTAAGCCATCAAATTAAGTTCTTGGAGACTGAATTAGGACTTTCGCTCTTTAATAGAAAACACCATGGAAACAATCTAACAGATCATGGTGAATCATTATTTGCTGTACTTCAAAGTAGCTTTACAGCAGTTTCATCAACACTCGCAAACCTGAAGCGCTCTGCTAGCGACAAAGAGGTTATTATTAGCGCTACAACTGCTGTTTCCTTCCTTTGGTTACCACCTCGCTTGGCTCAGTTTTGGAGGCAACACCCTGAAATTCCTGTAAATCAACATGTTACTGATAACCCTGACTCTCAAGGTATAGCTGTTGACTTAAAGATATGTTATGGCTATGTTGAAAATGAATCATCCCAAAAGCACACTCTTTTTCAGGATGAATTAGTGCCCGTCTGTAGTCCTAACTTTGCTAAAGGATTTCCTAACCCAAGTATAGAAGAGCTTGCACAAGCACCGCTTATCCATCTTAGAGCTAAAGATAAAAACTGGTCTAACTGGTTTTCTTGGTTTAACGCCCTTGGTTATAAAGGAAAAATTTCACCAGGTACTCATGTTAATAATTACATGATTGGCCTTCAAACAGCTGGCGATGGAATGGGTATAGCTCTTGGATGGAAACACCTTTGTAAACCAAAAATCGATAGCGGCGAACTTGTTGTTCTAGGTGATACTTCAATACCCGCACCTTCTGCTATCTATATCATGAGTGAAAAAGAAGAACTACTCTCTGAAAATGTAAAGATTCTTAGGGACTTTCTAATATCTAAATCATAGATTATAAAACTTATTATTTGGTATTTATAGGTTAAGCGTTCAAGTAAAACCTTAGTAATGTTACTTATTGAAATTTATTCAATGTTTTATAGGAATTTAATTAATACTGATTATTATAAGTTCATAGTATCATATCGTTTTTTCTGTTTTAATTTTCTTAATGCCAGCTATTCCACTCAGCAATTTAGACTCAGTACTAACCTCAACCCATAAAGCAAAAGGGCTTCCTAATGAACACTACATGAGTGATGCAGTTTTTGAAGAAGAAAAAAAAGCAATTCTATTTAATAATTGGTCTGCAATTGGATTTGGAAAAGATATTCCTGATATTGGAGATGTAAAGCCAACTAGTTTTATTGACATGCCATTACTAATGGCTCGTGATGAAAATGGTGAAATTAATGTATTCCAGAATACATGCCGCCATCGCGGAATGATCTTAATTGAAGAGCCAACAAATATTTCAGGGGTAATTACATGCCCATATCATAGTTGGTGCTACAACCTTAAAGGTGATTTATGCGCCACACCAATGGTAGGCGGAACTGATATCAACACCCATGAAGCAATAAAAAATGATGAGTTAGGGCTTTTTAAAATTAGATCAGCAGTCTGGCAAGACATTATCTTTGTAAATATATCCAATAACGCCAAAGAATTTGCTGATTATGCTTCTAAAACAATTGAAAGATGGTCAGAGTTTGACAAACCAATATATCATGGCGGAGAAGGCTCCTCATTCACTCTAAATCTTGAAACTAACTGGAAATTAGCAGTCGAAAATTATTGTGAAAGCTATCACCTGCCACGGGTTCACCCTGAGCTTAATAAAACTTCAAGTATTGAAGACCACTACCATATAGAGGAGTCGGGTCATTTCTCAGGACAAGGCTCGCATGTCTATAATCAAATTAAGAATGAAGATGGAGATGTATTCCCAGACTTTGAAGACCTTTCACAGAAATGGGACTCAACAAGTGAATACATTGCCCTATACCCTAATGTACTTTTAGGGGTTCATCGAGACCACTTCTACTCAATAATCATTGAACCTATCTCTACTAATAAGTCCATTGAGCACGTATCAATTTATTACGCAAAAAAGCCCGAAGAGATGCCTGAATTAAAATCACTTATTGAATCAAATACTGCTTTCTGGAAAAACGTTTTTAGCGAAGACATTGGAGTGGTTGAAGGAATGCAGCGAGGCAGAAAAGGGTTAATGTTTGATGGTGGAAAATTCTCACCAACAATGGATAGTGCGACGCACTGCTTTCATCGATGGGTAGCAAATCTTGTAAAAGACTTTAGATCCTCAGAAATAGCTAAGAATCTATAAGTCTTGCCTTGTATGCTGTTAGTGTATTTTCAAGCAAAACAGCAATAGTCATTGGACCCACACCACCCGGAACAGGTGAAATAGCTGAGGCTTTATCTTTCACTGCGTTAAAGTCAACATCGCCTGCTAGAGAGCCATCTTTTAGTCGATTAATGCCTACATCAATTACTACCGCACCCTCTTTAACCCAGTCCTCCTTAACAAGATGAGCAACTCCAGCTGCAGCTATTACAACATCAGCTGTTTTAACTTTATCAGTTATATCTTTTGTATGTTTATGGCAAACAAGCACTGTTGCTCCAGCATTGAGTAACTCCATAGACATTGGCCTACCAACAATATTAGAGGCACCGATAATGACGCAATCCTTTCCTTTAAGCTCATATTTAATTGAGGCAATCATCTTCATGATGCCTTTAGGTGTACAGGGGCTGATGAATGGTTTATTTAGACTCAATTTACCAACATTTTCACTACTAAAGCCGTCAACATCCTTTTCAGGAATAATAGCCTCAATAATCCTATTTGAATCAATATGGCTTGGTAATGGAAGTTGAACCAAAATACCATCGATCGTTTCATTTTCATTAAGTCGATTAACCTCTGACAGAAGCTCTTCTTCAGTAATATTTGCTGATTTATGAATTTGATCCGAGTAAAAGCCAACCTCAACACAAGCTCTTGTTTTATTTCTGACATATACTTGGGAAGCCTCATCGTCGCCAACAAGGAGCACAGCCAAACCAGGAGGTCTAGAATATTGCTTTACTTCATTGGCAATACTATTTCGTAGATTTTGAGCAAGAAGCTTGCCATTAATAATCTTCATTTTTATAACTCTCCAGATTTATAATGAATAAAATTGATATTATCAACAGAAACAAAAATTTAATTAGTAATTAATTTCACTTAGATTTGAATTTAAAAGGGTTCTATTAGAAATGGATAGAATCTAGTCAATACCCAGCAACTTTCTTCTCTTAGTTGCCCAGGTCTGGATTAAATGATCCACTGCAAGACCGATAAACGCCACGCATAAACCAAGCATTAGACCACTTCCAATATTGCCTCC
>Ga0207965_1000536_pt1 | contig 11063 bp, 9 predicted proteins | sample Knorr_S23_td_O2m_FD_185609 | JGI IMG/M metagenome (GOLD analysis project Ga0207965, IMG submission 185609) | Marine microbial communities from Southern Atlantic Ocean transect - Knorr_S23_td_O2min_ad_571m_LV (SPAdes) (version 2) | ecosystem: Environmental > Aquatic > Marine > Oceanic | place...
TAATTCTAAATCCCGTCTCGATTCCTTTTTAGATAACCCTTCAAAAGCACTTTGGACCTTGGCAATTCCAATTATGTTTGGCATGGGGATTCATACACTCTATAACATTGTAGATATGATGTTCATCGGACGTTTGGGTGGTAATGCCATTGCAGGTGTTGCCTTCAATATGCCGATTTTTTTTCTCATGCTAGGGCTTACCATGGGATTGGGATCAGGTGTGACTGCTTCTATTGCCAGATACATAGGCGAAAACAATAAAAAAAATGCAGATAACAGTGCAGAACATGCTTTGGCACTAGCAGCAGTTATTGCACTTGTTTTTACTTCTGCAGGTTTATTTTTTGGGGATAAAATACTAGTTGCCCTCGGTGCAGAAGGAGAAATCCTGGCTCTAGGATGGGATTACCTTTATATCATTATAATTGGATTACCTTTTATGATTTTTTCAGGCTTCTTTCGTTCAATTTTGGCGGGGGAAGGCGATATGAAATTTCCTATGATGGTAGCAGGTCTTGGAACTATCCTTAATATTATTTTGGATCCAATTTTTATTTTTAAATTAGAAGAATATGGTGGCATTGGTTTTGGCATGGGTGTGAAAGGTGCAGCAATGGCTACCGTGATCTGCCAACTCGTTGTATTTATAATTTTTATTTATATGCTTTTTGTGAAAAAACACGCATATATCACATTCAGGTTAAAATATTTTACTCCTTCAAAAGAAATATTATGGGATATAGTAAAAGTGGGACTTCCTGCGTCAATGTCCATGATCATTATGGCTGTGGGGCAAGGTGTTTTTAATAAGATTCTGATCCATTATTCATCCCAGACAGTGGCAGCGTACCAAGTTGCAGGACGCTTGGATATGCTCATTTTTCTTCCCATTTTTGCCATCGCCGGTGGGATGACCACACTTGTAGGCATGTTTTATGGTGCAAAGAAAATAGATGCCTTAAATCAAATTGTGAAATATGGAATATCCCGTGCTTTTATGATAACACTGGTGTCATCTACCTTTGTTTATATATTTGCAGAAACTTTTTCAGGGTGGTTCACACAAGACCAGGAAATTATTAACGTGTCTGTTGGGTTTTTAAGGCTTCTATGTCTCATGTATCCCTTAGTTGCAATTGCCATTACCTCGGGCCGTGTTATGCAGGGATTAGGAAAAGGAATTCCTGTTTTGGTTATTACAACCGTTAGAGTGCTAGGTGTGAGTGCACCTCTGGCACTTTATTTTAGTTTTGTTTTGGATAAGCCAGTAGAATGGAATTGGTATGCCATGATGATATCAACTGGTATTGCATTCATTATTGCTGTGAGTTGGGTTAAAATAGAATTGAAAAAATTAAATCAAAACTTTGATGTATCCGTATGAGTTGTTTATCTAACTCAGACATTCAATATGCAATTTCGGATTTAAATGGGTGGGAATTCAAAAATAATGCCATCCATAAAATATTCACTTTTGAGTCATACTTAAATAGCATCGCTTTTATTAATCGATTAGCTGAAATAGCAGAAGAAAAAAACCATCATCCTGATATGGTAGTGGGCTGGTGCAAGATAGACGTTGCATTTACATCACATGATCAAGGTGGTGTTACAACTGCATGTATAGACATGGCGAAAAAGACAGAATCAGTTTTATAACTCTTCTTTAAGATCTTCCTTATTACATGGGAGACGATTAATCAATACAAATAATGTTGATCTTATGAGCGGGACTTACAAGGGGTCATAAAATTAGATTAAGAAATCTTTCGAATTCCTGTAATCAACCCTGCACAAACAGCAGATTTAACCACATCTCCAACTAAAAATGGGTAGAATCCCATGATTAGTGCTTCATTGAATCCTACACTAAATGCAGATAGATAAAGTGTTCCCAATATGAGTATTAATGTTGTTGCCACGAGACAGGATAAAAAGCTGGATACTGGTTTTGTGGTAAATCCATTTTCAGCCAAATAGCCGATCAAAAAAGCAGCAAATATAAATCCCCAAAGATATCCGGCAGTGGGTCCCACCAACACATGAGCCCCTGCTTTCATTTGGGCGAAAACGGGAAGCCCAATGGCACCTTCCATGAGATAAGTCAACACAGCCATTGCTCCACGGCGAGCGCCTAGTAATCCTCCCACAAGAACTACACCAATGGTTTGGCCAGTAATGGGGATAGGAGTAAATGGAATAGGAATCGAAATCTGTGCTAAAACAGCGATGAGAAATGACCCTAAAATTATCGTAAAAATGTTTGCAGTATTATCATTGATAGAGAGGATACCGGCTTGATCGAATGTGATTGTTTTTGTTTTCATAGGTGTAATTTATTGAATTTTTAGGTGATTGGCTTCCCAAACATTTTTTTGATTAGCCAATTATAAAATCTTTCCGGTGTAAGTTGAACGATCAAAATAAATATACGGTAAGGCCAGGGATAAATATAGGTGGAGTATCCCAAATCGATTACCTTTAAAAATTGTTCTGCAGCGTCTTCAGTAGATTTCATAGGAAAACGCCGAGCAGGACCTTTTACCATGGGTGTATCCACAAATCCCGGGCAAATGGATACGGTTTTAATCATATATTTCTGGAGTGTGGGCCGCCAGGAATCAAAGATCATTCGAATGGCAATCTTGGATGAAGAATAGCCACCGTGAAAGGGTAAAGGCATAAAACTGGCCACAGAACTAATACATACTAATGCACCGCTGTTTTGGATTTTCATGGCTGGGATAAAGGGCATAAGGGTATTGGTTACTCCCAAGATATTTGTATTTAATATGGTATTGATTTGGTTACTATCACCGGAGAAAAGTCCGTCATCCCCACCAATACCTGCGTTTGCAATGGCAATATCGATGCCTCCTGCATCTGCCATGAATTGGTCCGCAATAGATTTACATTTTTTTGCATCCTGTACATCCAATTGATAGACGAAGGGTGTTCCACCTAGTTTTTTACATGTCTGGGCAACATCTTGGAGAATATCTTCTCGACGAGCGGTAAGTCCAACAGAATAGCCTCGTTTTGCATAGGCCAGTGCCAATGCTTTACCGATCCCGGAGGATGCGCCTGTGATGAATACATTTTTCATTTAAGACTTAAAACAACTATAACAGATTGGTCTCTCATATGATGTTTTATAACTTTCCTATAGTGGGAAAATCATTCCTTCTCTTGCCACATTAAAACGATTTGAGCGAATCAAATTGGAAACAGTGCCGATCTTTATAGCCGGATTGGAATGATTAAAATGGATGAAGTGAACTTTATTCCGATTGGGAGTATTCAGGTGATAAAGCACCTTCATGGATTCCACGATGAAAGGATGCGGAATTTCACTCATATCACGATTAGGTAGTTCACCTTGTGAGTAAAATGTACCATCCAAAAGTGCAATATCTATATGCTTGATCACTTCAAAAATATCCTGATCCCATTTTTCCCATTTATCAATATCAGGAATAAATAAAACCGATTTATTTACTCCTATGATTTTGTAGCCCACGGTTTCTGAATATTCATCCCGGTGGGGAACTAAAAATGGTTCAATGAATAACCCATCTGCCAATTTGATCTCTTTGTCATTTTTCATGAGTTGGATTTCGATATTATTTAGGGAAACCAATTGATCCCAAGGACTATTGGATTCTAAGAATTCTTTCATTTTCGGCATGGCAAAAACAGGAATATCTTTTGCGCCCATCACTTCCCGTCCCAAATGTAGCAATCCTGTATAATGTCCCATATGGGCATGAGTGAGAAAAATCCCTGCCAATTCGGTATGATTTTCTTTCGTGATAATTCGATATTGTTCCGAGAAATCTGGTGTGGCATCAATTATCCAGCTCTTTCCGGATTTTGGGTCTACAATACCAATACAGGAAACCCTTTCTTTTTCATCACTATTCCAAAGATCTTTGCAGCAGGATTTTTCACATCCACTTTGGGGCGAACCACCATCCTGAGCGATACCTAGAACAACAACGTATGGGGAATCGATGGAAAAGCTAAAACTGACAAATAATATGAAAAGGAAAAAGAATCTCATTCTACAATTTGATTTGAATCTTTTTGCGATACATCCAATAGAGCACAAGCCAAAAGCCCAAAACGTGGGTTAGGGCAAAAAGGAGAGATCCATTCAAGTCTCCTGCGAAAGGAACAAAAATTGTTTTGTATAAATAATTATAAGCACTGACCATTTCTCCATTAAGGTCTCTTTTAATATAAAGAATTGTTTTTGCCCACAAGCCAGATGCCACAAATAGAAAAATAGAATTGGTGCCAAACACTTCAAAAACCCAGAATGGCCTTTTCCAGAATTTGATATCAATGAGCCAGGTAAGTCCAGCTAACACCAAGGCAGCAATGCCACCTGTAAATAAAACATAAGAACTGGTCCAGATTGCTTTATTGATGGGAAAAATAAGACCCCAAACCCATCCGACAACAATGAGCCCAAAACCGAAGATGGCCATGCGTTTTGCACAATCAGTATAATTCTTTGTAGTATGTAGCATCCCACCCATTAAGTAGCCAATCAGGACTGTCCCTACCGATGGTATTGCACTTAATAATCCTTCCGGATCAAAGGGTATCCCAAATCCGCCATAAAGATGTTTTTCACCAAAAAGAAATATATCCACTTTTCGAACCAAATTTTCTTCAAGTCCGTAAGGGTCGCCGGTTCCGCCCAGCCAGAGCAATCCCCAGTAAAAAATAAGAATGCCTGAAATGATGGGTAAAAGTTGTTTGAAGTCATAGCGAATGATGAGTAGGGCACTGATGCCATAGGCGATGGCGATCCTTTGTAGAACACCAAAGTAACGGAAAGAAGACCAGTCCCAATCCTGTACAATGAAAGGGTAGGCATGAATGAACCAACCAGCCATAAAGATAGAAACTGTTCGCCAGAAAATGTGTTTATAAAACTTAGGAGATGGATAATAGTGCCATTTCACAAATGCGAATCGCATGGATGCACCCACGAGAAATAGAAAAAATGGAAATACCAGATCTGTCAACGTACAGCCATGCCATTTGGCATGAAGCAGGGGAGCATATACATGTCCCCAACTTCCGGGATTATTTACTAGAATCATAAGGGCGATGGTCATGCCCCGAAAAATATCAATGGAATATATTCGTCTTGGTTCTGACATTTTTATACTAACACAATTTTATTTAATCACGAAGTTCACTAACAACATCTCGTTTAAGAACGTTGTGATTTGTGTATTTAGCTTAGTTTTGATAAACTTCTGTTCCATACCAGGTAAGATCCAATCCCCGCAAAGCCAAATAAAATTACAGATAGACTATAATTTTGGAAAATTAAATTTCCGATCCCAAATGTGAAGCCATAAATCATAAAGATTCCGGCGATCCATTGCATAAAAAATCCATCACTCACAGGCTGAAGTGTATGGGTGTAACCAGCAGTGATTGGCTCCCACCATCCGCCGGGTTGAACACGATTATAAAATTCTTTTAGCTTATCAACAGGTTCAGGCTTTGTTAAAAATGTAGCAGTTAACCAAGCAATAATTGCCAATGGCACAATAATCATTAGTTTATGATGAACCTGTAATGAAATGCCAAAAAGGATGGGCGATGCAGCAAATAATTCATACGTATCTCCTGCTGCAATTGTTTGGTTCCAGGCTAAAACTTCTAAAGAAATGGTGACCAAGATTGATGTAGCAAGTGCCGTGATCTCACTCCAGGCGTTTATACGCCACCAAAACCAGCGGAGGATGAGAACCAGCCCAATCCCGGCGCCCATTGAAAAAATGAATTCCCATGCCTTGGAAATACTTTGCATTTTCAAGGCGGTGAATGCAGCAAGTATCATCAAAATAATGGTGAATATTTTCCCCACGAATACATAATGTTCTTCTGATTCACTCGGTTTAAAAAATCGTTTATAAATATCATTAATCATGTAGGAAGAACCCCAATTGAGATGGGTGTCAATAGTGGACATGAATGCTGCTAGGAAGGAGACAATAAGTATACCTTTCATTCCCGGTCCAAGGAGTGTATTCATGACCAATGGATAGCCCGCCTTCACACCCAATTCAGAATAGGATTCCGGGATCATGGGAAACATCACAATGGATACAACGGCCACGATGACCCAAGGCCAAACACGGAGTGCATAATGAGCCAAATTAAACCATAATGTTGCCAAGAGTGCGTGCCGTTCATTTTTCGCTGATGACATGCGCTGGATGATGTATCCACCGCCGTCCGTTCCGTGATGGCTCCACCACATAACGCTAATAAAGATCATAAATTTTGAAAATGGTGATTCCCAAAATGCGGATGTTGTCACGTTGGCATCCGGCACTGGCGGTATAAATTTCAATGTATTTTCATGAATCGCATCAGACCCAAGAAGTCCGGACAATTTTTCAAGGAGCGTTTCCATGCCACCCACATGATTCACTGCAATGATTGCCAAGGCGATAGAGCCGAACATGGCAATACAAAATTGAACCAGATCTGTAACAACCACACCCCAGAACCCTGATAGAATTGCATAAATAAGGGCAATAACTACACAGATCCAAACAGCTGTCCATTTATCCATATTCAGCATAACAGCCATCACCGAAGCCATGGCATTGATAACCCAACCCATGACAATAAAATTATAAAGTATAGCAAAATATCCTGCTTTGAAGGCTCTCAAAAAAGCTGCGGGCTTTCCACTATATCTAATTTCTAATAATTCATTATCTGTTAAAACTTCGGCTCGGCGCCATAATCTCGAAAATAGAAAAACGCCTAAAAGAGACCCCATAAGTAAGTTCCACCAGAACCAGTTTTGCCAGATTCCCGGCCCGCGGACAAATTCTGTAATGGCTAAGGGTGTATCTGCCGCAAAAGTTGTAGCAACCATTGATGTTCCAACAATCCACCATGGAAGGGTCCGTCCTGATAGGAAATATTCTTCTGTGCTAGATTTTGCTCGCTTTGAAAAATAGATACCAACCCCCAATGAAAAAGCAATATAAATCAGAATGATTGTCCAATCAATCCAGTGAAGAGATAGTGTTTCAGTCATAGATATTTTTTAATTCAGTTGAATGAAAATAATGGGAAAGTATGTTTTCAAAAGAAGAGCCATTTAATGCCATTCCTAATGCACCAATTTGACATAGGCCCACGCCATGACCCCAACCAGCTCCTCTTAATTTAATCTGAGATGGTTGAGAATCGAGGTCGGAATTTGTTTCAATAATAAAGGCGGAACTATATAAAAAATCAGGATGCAGAACGCGACGAATCTCATATTCGCTTTTCAGGATAATATTAGCTGGCTCACCTTTGGAAATGCCATCAATTCGGAGTTGGGTTATTCGTCCCGATATACCGCGATTTAGCGGTTGAAGTAATATAATTGATTCGAACGTCCGTTCCGTTTTTTCAGAAATTAGTTGGGTTAATTCTTCTTGGGAAAATGAAACATTCCATCGAAAATAGCTTCCGGATTTATCCACGTGTCCCAAATATTTTTTAAGATCATTTTCTGGTACGTATTCCGGACCACAATAAGAATTTTGTAGTTCAGTTAACCACACTTTTAAATCTGATTCAGACTTGATATTTGGGAGGGTTGAATTATTCCCATCATGAATTGCGCGTAGATAGGGCTTCGGATCACCGTCCCAAACATTTTCATTATTTTCTGAAATTCCGCCACAAGATTTGGCATATCGTGTATCACAAATTTTTTCATCGTAAATCAACACCTGACCCCACGTTTTTTCTGCAGCGGAAATCGCTGCATCTGTCAAATTTTCAATTCCCTGGTATCGCTGACAACAATCATCGTTACAGGAATCTATTCCCAGGTCAGCATGTTTTTGCTCCATAGCTGCCAAAAGCCAAGAACGAGCAGCGACAGTTTGAGATTCCAAAAGGGCTTGTGGACATTCACCACTCATTTCTGATGTGGCTACACAAATTATGTATTTTTCCAGTGGAATGTGATTAATGACAAAAAGGCATTCATCCACAATTTTAATTTCCAATTCACCTTCAACAGTAATAGAAATTTGTTTTTCCCAGTGGAATCCACGGCCAGCTCTTATAGATGAAAGTTTATAGGTCGAAGTTGGAAAATAATTGGGTTCTTTCGATAGGTTAATATTAAAAGAGAGACTGTTCTCAACATCCACAATTAGCAATTTTTGAACCCGGTCTTCCGGCAAAACCAATCCAATAGAAACAACAGGCTCATGGGATGGAATTTGTCCTTTTACGAGCATATTCTTTTCCAGGCGGCGCCCAAAGCAGCTGTCCGGCGATCGGTAGAATAGTCCAAGGGAATATCTGTATTGGATTCAAGTAACGATATTAATTTAGAATTAGCCATAAATATTCCTAATCGTTGACCGATGACAATTTTTTCAATTTTAGCATGATTAGCTTTAAAAAACTGGGTTCGATTTTGAATTAAAAATGAAAATGCTTCCGTAGCTTTTTCAAAAATAGTGTTAGCATTTTGGTTTTGAGAAAGTTGATCTAAAGTTTCAACTTTTTCTCTTTGAGATATATTCCATTGGTGGATCATCCATTTTGGAGAAAGACAGGATTCAATAGTTTCGCCCGATGGTATTTTTAATTCCCAAGATCGTTTAACATCATCTCTTGCATTGAAATCAATCATTTTACCCTTCAAGATAATCCCGTCAGCAATACCCGTTCCACCGCCAATATACACGGCATTATCACAGTTTTGCAATTTACCAATGGTGGATTTCCATTCTCCCAAAACACAGCAATCTGAGTCATGTGGTATTGAATCAATTCCTTGGATTCTCTCTAGAAAATCAGGAATTCTAGGTCCATTTGCCATGATCACTACACCGCGCTCATTTTTGATTCCTGGAAAACAGAGTCCAATAGAATCTGACTCAGATTTAGAAATAATATTTTGAATTGTTTCTACAATGACATTGCCTTGATCCATTTCCGGTTGTGTCAGGTAAATATTCCCTTCTGAAAATTCCTGCCGCTGAAGATCTAAATGTACTGGAATAAATTTAGAATTCCACTTGGGTGAATCTGAATAATTTACTTCAAGTTGAAATTCACCTGGGGAAACCAAGCCCGTTATAGAATTATATGTAACAGATTGGGCCATGACCTTTGTTCCACCACAATCAATTCCAAGGATATAGGAATCAGCCATGAATATTATATTTCTTTTTTAAAGACTCGATTCGATCAATGGATTGTCGAATTCTATCTTCTGTAATTTTCCCAGATTTCACTAACTGACACATGGATGAAACGGATTTTGGGATAAAGTCCGGGTCGTAATTCAAATTATTTCCGAGGCAAAAAAGATCAATCCCAGCATTAAGCATCAATTCAAAAGATTCAGTTAAATCATAATGATCTGAAATGGCATTCATACTTGGGTCATCACATATCACCACACCATCAAACCCTAGATCATTACGAAGCATATTGGTAATAATTATATGTGATAAAGATGCAGGGTAATTAGGGTCCATTTTTGTATCAAATGTATGAGAAACCATGATCATATCCAGGTCCCCGAATTTAATTAACTCATCAAAAGGGAGAAGGTCTTTCACCGTCCAGGTATCAGAAATATCAGTGGAACCCTTGTGCGTATCCCCAAAGGCGGATCCTTGACCGGGAAAATGTTTACCACAAGAAATAACATTATTCTCTCTCAAAGACTGAATAAAGATCCTGCTATGGTGGATCACAGTTTTTGGAAGAGGAGAGTTGGCTCTTTCCGCTTTCCCAATAACTGTTTCATCACCATAGTTTAGATCCAGTACAGGTGCAAAATTGACATTGATCCCGCAGTCATTTAGCGTGGATGCGATTGTTTGTGAGAATTGTAGAGTCATAAGATCATTATCAAGTAATCCCATATGATTCCAAGATGGTGTTTCTGGAAATCCGTAATTGGATTTTAATCTGTTAGTTCCGCCACCTTCCTGATCGATGGAAATCAATAGGCCATCTTTGGAAAAAGACTGGAGTTGATCCGAAAGGTCTTTTACTTGAATGGGGGATTGAATATTACGTGAGCCAAGACCACCGATTTTAACATCTTCATCATATAGGATTACGCCTGCAAGATTATAATCTTTGATAAAGTTGGCAATAGGAGAATCAGGTGCTGCATTTGATCCGCGAAATCCTGCAATAATTAGTTGTCCAATGAGTCGTTCGAGAGTTTGATTCATCTTATAAAAATAAAATAAATAATTTGATTCATGAATAACTAAATCAAATTATCCTGAAAAAATAAAAGAACTATGGGAAGGAAAGAAATCTAATTTGTAAAATTAGGGTCTATATGAAAAACATTTTGATGATGATCATTCTGGTATTTTGCCAGTTGTGGGCTGGTAAGGCAGAAACAGTTGAAATATTTAGCGATATAATGAATAAGAATATTCCAGCGTTCATCGTTATCCCAGATTCGTATAGTGGTGGAAATGATAGCCTTCCTGTTATTCTATTATTGCATGGATATGGTGGGGATTACAAAAACTGGTCATCAAAGACAAATTTACTTCGACAAGCCGATGAGTTTAATTTTATAATTGTTTGCCCAGATGGAAATCGAAACAGTTGGTATTTGGATAGTCCAATGAAACCAGAGAGCCAATATAAAACATTTTTTATCAATGAATTAGTTCCTTGGATTAAAATGAATTTTCGTACTAACCAAATGGGCATTACAGGATTAAGTATGGGTGGCCATGGTGCATTTTATTTAGCCATTAGGCATCCAGAATTATTTGATGCTGTATCTGGAATGAGTTCCGGAGTGGATTTAACCTTCTCAACCGTTAAATGGGAACTTGCTAAAATATTGGGTCCATTTGAATTATACCCTAATCGTTGGTATGATCATTCTGTTGTGAATATGGTAGATTTAATTCAGGAAGGGTTTATGCCTATTTTAATTGATTGTGGATATGATGATTTCTTTATTGGTATAAATAGATCATTCCATCATCGCTTGATCGATAAAAATATAT
>Ga0207965_1000539_pt1 | contig 11053 bp, 10 predicted proteins | sample Knorr_S23_td_O2m_FD_185609 | JGI IMG/M metagenome (GOLD analysis project Ga0207965, IMG submission 185609) | Marine microbial communities from Southern Atlantic Ocean transect - Knorr_S23_td_O2min_ad_571m_LV (SPAdes) (version 2) | ecosystem: Environmental > Aquatic > Marine > Oceanic | place...
CCCTTGCAAACTCATGATTTATTCTCTCGTTGAATCATTGAAAGTGGGCGATCCCTACGGGAATAGCGCCCAGCCTTCCATGCCTGTTTCGGCCTTGAAGAGATGCCCCTCGGCGGTGGTCACGTACAGAGTGGATCGGTCCGGGCCGCCGAAGCAGCAGTTGGTTGGCCGGATGCAGGGCACCGGGTGGGTCTCGATCACCCGGCCTTTGGGGTCGAACACATAGATCAGCGGGCCGGGGCCGGAAGAGGGCCAACCGGCGGTGGCGACGATATTGCCTTCACGGTCCAGGCACATGCCGTCTATGCCGCGCTGGGGCTCGCGTTTGTTGGTGCCAAAGGCATGCAGCGTGTCGTAGGGACCCAGGGATCCGTCGTCCTTGATGGGATACCCCCGTAGTTCCCGGTCGATGCTGGCGTCTTCGCTGTTGCTCTCGGCGATGTACAGGGTTTTGCCGTCGATGGACACCAGTATGCCGTTGGGCATGGTGCTGTCAGTCTCGACTCTAGTTACGGAATAAGAGCCGTCGGCCTGGGGAGTGGCGCAGAGCACGGCGCGGAAGCCCGGTTCTTCGATCTCTTTGGCGTCAATGTTGGTGGCGTTCCAGGGGTTGGTGAACCAGACCCGACCTTGGCGGTCCACGGCCAGGTCGTTGGGGGTGTTCAGTTTATGGCCATCAAATCCGTCGGCGATGACCACGTTGTTGCCGTCGGGGTCGAAGCGTAGGATGGCGCGGCCGCCAGAGCAGCAGCCAAAGAGCCGCCCTTCCTCGTCATGGGCCAGGCCGTTGGTGCGGTTGGTGCCTTCCCGCCAAACGGTGATCTCGTCAGTCTTGTGGTCGCAGCGGTAAATTCGGCTGGCGGCTATGTGGGTGAAAAGCAGATTCTCGCCGTCCCAGACGGGGCCTTCGGTAACGCTGCCGTAGGGTTTGTTAAGCAATTGAAAACGCCAACTCATGGTGTGGTTCCTCCGTGATCCGTGGATGGAATTGTGCTGATTCAAGAACTGGATATCCACGAACAATATATCTATGACCTTCGAAACACGCAAGGATATAGGCTAATCCCACCTCATATGCTGTTTCACCGCCTCGGTTGCGACCCTCATAAAGACCTCTTTAACTGCAATGGATGTTTCGCCACCAGTTCGCGATAACCATCGGTCTATTTGCATTATCGCAAACTGCGTTTGCGGAGTATCGGAGACCAAGTCAGGGAGAGATTCATTCAGCGACGCTCTTTCGGCGTCAGAAAGTTCGTCAGATTCTTTCGCCAACGCTTTGACCGTTCCGGTAGAAAATTGGAAACGCTGTTTAAGTCGGTGAAGTGCAATATGCCTTGGAATTCAGGTTGCGCTATGATTTGCGACTTGAATGTGGAATCAGACAACCGGCGGTCTTTATCTGTGCGTGAGTGCTATACTTTTTGACACGATTCGTGTCTGGGCGTATTTGATAGGACTTTGCATCTTTGGCGCGTGTAGGCAGAGAAATAATCGAGGCGGTTGTCCTGGCGGCGGTGGTGTTCATGCTGCTGCAGGTTACCGTGCGTAACTTCAAGGTCGCCGGGTCTAGCATGGATCCCACTCTGGAAGACGGCCAATACCTGTTGGTTAACCGGTTGGTCTACCTGCGGGTGGAGCTTGACCGGCTGGCCAAGATCGTTCCTTTTTGGACGGCCGGCGAAGGCTCGTCCCGGCACGCCATTCATGCACCCAAGCGGGGCGAGGTCATCGTGTTCGAGTTTCCGGATTCCAATCCAAACAACCCAAGGAAAGACTTCGTGAAGAGGGTGGTTGGGCTGCCCGGAGAAACGATGCGTATGTTTGACGGCAAAGTGTTTGTGAACGAAGAAGTGCTGAATGAGCCGTACCTATCCCATAAGGACCATTCCAACGCTTCTGAGGTCACATTGGGAGAAGACGAATATTACGTGCTGGGGGATAACCGGACTCACAGCAACGATTCCCGTTCCTGGGGAGCCGTCCCGGAAGCCAACATACGCGGCAAGGTTTGGATGGTCTATTGGCCCGCGCCGGAAATCCAGATCATTAACATCCTGGGCCGGATTCCCGGCTTTGGCTAGCTAACCGGTAACAGTATTGCCTAGCTGTTGGGCGGTCCGACCAGGATGTCGTCGCCTTCGACCTGAACGCTGAAGATACGAAGAGGCTCACTAGCCGGTGGATTGATGGGGACTCCGGTGATCGTGTTGAATGATCCTCCGTGGAGCGGGCACTCGACTTCTTCCCCGCTTAGGTCACCCTCGGACAAGGACGCGTAGGCGTGGGAACAGATGTCGTCGACGGCATGGATGCTACCGTTCAAGTTGACCAGAAGGACCTGTTCGTTATCCACTTCCACCGAGATCATCTCGCCAGGTTTAATCTCACTTACTTGTGCAACTTTTACAAAGCCTGCGTCGGCCATGGTTCTATGTTCTCCTATGCTGTATTAGATCAAATAGCATTATAGGCGAGCCGCCGGGCTTTTTTGAAGAGTAGCGAAAGAGATCTGGCGCTCGAGTCTGTGGACAGCCTATCTGGCCGTTGCCTATAATGGCTAATGTCTCAGGGTTCCCGGCCGCGTGGCGTGTCCGGGTCCTCTGCGCGGGAAATTCCCGCCAAGCTGGAGAGGTGCCAGAGCGGCCGAATGGGCACGACTGGAAATCGTGTAGGGGCGCAAGCTTCTCGCGGGTTCGAATCCCGCCCTCTCCGCCATCCTTCTAGCCTTCTGCCATCACTTCACTGGGAATTCTTCCTTCCCACGAACTGACCACAACCTCCCCAGTGACGCGTCCACGGAGTACTCAAAACAGGCGGAAAATTTGTTTTCCCATCGTAATCTTGCTTATGGGCGTAGCTGTTGCCGCCTGCACCGCTGATTCTGAGACCAAGACCGCCTTGGAACCGACCGCGGAACCGACCACCATCCACCAGGCGCCAACTCTAACGCCGGATTCGACGCCCGCTGAATCACCAACGGCCGTTCCAATTTTAAAACCAACGAAGCACCGATTCCGACTTTTGTGCCGACGCCGAACTAGACGAGTGCCACGGTCACACGCATAGGATTCAGTGTGCCGGGTCTGAATCTGAGACGTATCACTACTACTTGACCAATGCTTAACCGTACACGGTTAGGTGCTTTCGTGGGTCGGAGGTCATCTAGTCCAATCCCGTTGGGGGCTGACCGCTGCCACCGCGGCGGTAGCATCATAGGATATGCTTAGAAGTTAGATGCCCAGAGACTCGTAGACCTCTGGGTTGGCGCATTCTTCCAGCCGATCTCCGTTCAAACCAGCCACCAAGTTTCTGGCCGCCAGAAGGTGCATATCCCTGCGGGAACGGTTAGATGCGCTGCCGATGTGAGGCAGGACCACTACGTTGTCCAGGCCGAGAATCGGGTGGTCTGTGGGCACCGGTTCGGGATCGAACACGTCCAGGCCTGCTCCAGCGATCGTGCCATTGGTGAGCGCCTGGTGCAGGGCACCGGTGTCCACGACCGGCCCGCGGGATAGGTTCACCAGGATCGACGACGGCTTCATCATCTGGAGTTGCTTCTCGCCGATGAAATGGTTCGTCTGCGGTGTGAGAGGCACGTGTATGGAGAGGAAATCAGACTCGGCCAAAACCCTCTTGAACGAGGCGTATTTAAGACCGTACTCTTTCTCCAGGTCCCGTTTTCGGGTGCGGGAATGGTAGAGGACCTTCATGTCGAAGCCCAGGCCCCTTTTGGCCATTTCCAGTCCGATTCCGCCTAAGCCGAGGATGCCTAAGGTGCTGCCGTTAACCTCTGACCCCAGCCAGAACATGGGATGGTGGGAGATCTTCCAGTTGCCTTCTCGGACCCATTTATCGCTCTCGACCACGCGGCGGGCCACGGCTAACAATAAGGCAAAGGCCAGGTCGGCGGTGGACTTGGCCAATACCCCAGGCGTGTAACCTACCATGATGTCCCGCTTGGTGGCCGCGGGAATGTCTATGTTGTCCAGCCCCGCGGCGACCTGGCTCAGTACTCTGAGCTTCGGTGCGGCGTCCAAAAGTGGCGCATTGATGCGGTCCATCACATTGATGATTGCGCCGTCAACATTGGACATGGCTTCCATGAGTTGTCCGGGCGAGGGTGGCTCATCGTCCGGCCAAAGCTCCAACTCCGCAAACTTCTCAATCAGGTCCAAGGCGTCCGGAAATATCTGCCGGGTGACGTAAACGCGGGGTTTGAACATCGTTGGATTATTTCCTTGATATCAAGCTGGCGGAGTGCTCGCTAATTGTAGCAAAGGGATGCCATTTTTTGGCGCCTATTCCAAGGGATTCCACGGTGCTATACTTGGCTGCCGTCCGTGCCTGGACACGAATAGCTTACCAAGAGCGCCGGGAACATCAGGAGATAGATAGATATGGCCCTGTTTTTAAACGACCAAGAAGTGGCCCAGTTGTTGCCCATGGGCGAGTGCATAGACGTGCTGGAAAAGGCGTTTGCCGATGCCGGCGAGGGCAAGGTGGACAATCGTCCCAGGAATAGGATCCGCATGCCGGGTGGATTCTTCCATTTCATGACCGCCTCCAACGCAGGCCAAGGAGTATTCGGATATAAGGCCTACCCCTCTTTCGGCGGCCCCGGCTCAGCCAAGATGATCGTAATGCTCTATGACTATGAAACCGGCGGGTTGCTTTCTTGCATGGAGGCCGGCCGCCTGGGCCAGATTCGCACAGGAGCCGCCAGCGGAGTGGCGACCAAATATATGGCCAAAGAAGACGCGGCCATCGTGGCCGTGATTGGGTCCGGCTTTCAGGCCCGCACCCAATTGGAGGCGGTCTGTTCTGTGCGCGATATTAAAGCAGTGAAGGTCTTCAGCCGACGGGAGGAACGTCGTGAGGAGTTTGCCAAGCGTAGCAGCGAGAGTCTGAACGTAGAAGTAAAAGCGGTGGACAGCGCACAGGAATGCGTTGGAGGGGCCGACGTGGTGATAGTTATAACCTCGGCCCGGGAGCCGGCGCTGCTAGGAGAATGGCTATCTCCGGGCGCTCACATCAACGCCGCTGGCGGTAACCACTGGATGCGGCGGGAGATCGACGAAGAGGCGGTGCTGCGGTCCGAAGTTATCGTGGTTGACGACTTGGACCAGGCCAAGATCGAATGTGGCGACCTGTTATGGCTGGAACCACGAGGCAGCTTCCGCTGGGACATGGCCAAAGAGCTTCAGGATGTGGTTGCAGGCAGGGTACAAGGCCGCCCTTCGGCGAACTCGATCACGTTGTTCGAGTCCATGGGCCTAGCTCTTGAGGACATAGCCGCAGCGCAGTTGGTTTACACCAAAGCTAAAGAGCAGGGGATCGGGCAGGAATTGCCATTCTGATCTAAGTTCGGCTCTTGGCAAAAGAAAAGGCGGCAGCGAAATCAGCTGCCGCCGTGGAGAAGGAGTATTCCCGGCCACGATCGCGGTGGAGGTTGCGCCGAAATGGGTGTTGGATCGGCGGCTACAACCGGGTTAACTTTAGGGTAGTGAGATTCGAGACCTGGTGGGAATTTTTGGTTATCTTCCGAAGATCTTCTTAAAGGCCCATCGTGCCGACGCGTCGGATTGGCTCACTCTCGGCTAGCCTATGCTCCGTGCGCTGCTTTTCGGTCAAGGCGGGACCGGCCAGCCAGTCGTAGGCTACGACCACGGTTCCTTCCATGTGATGTAGCACTTCACTCAAGTGCAAAAAGTCCAGATGCCCGTTTTTGTGATTGTCCTGCTTCGTCATATCCTGTTCCCTAGCCTTCGGACTTACCGCTCGTTCAAGTATGTAGTATCACGATACTATGATCGTTACTTAATCCAATTCTATGATAAATATATCGTCCTATTATGTCAGCGTATAGTTTGAGCTTGACAGTATCTGATTTAATGATGGTGGGTATCAAGTTATCAATTGACCGTGGCGGCCGGTATTCTTTCGTTTATTTCCGAATACGACGGAATGATTACGGAAATAGCCAAAAGAAAAGAGATTAGAGTGGAAAAGGTCGAGGAAAATAACTTCTCGCTCAGAGAGGCGCATTAAGATGGCGTCGGATCCGTTCGTTTGTTTGGTCTAGCGAATAAAAACGGAACTTAGAGGCCGAGTTTGCCGGGGTTCATGATGTTGTTGGGGTCTAATGCCTGTTTGATAGCCTGTACCATGTCCTGACCGACCCCCATCTCTCTCGCAAGCAGATGGTTCAGTTTTACGCCCACTCCGTGGCAATACTCCATGATTCCGCCCATGTCCTGGGCCAATGTCAGCACCTGTTCCACTGTTTTGCCCAAACTCTCATTTGAGACCGCTGCCGCTGAATCTGGGATGATTAACATGGAGAACAACTCGGGCCGGGACCAGATTGCGTACTCGACGACCCGGACGCCTGATCTCAACATGATTTCATCGCTCCGCTTGCGGTATTCCAGCACCTTTGAGATGGGCAGGCCCAGGTGGAGGTAGTCAAATCCACGCCGACCGCGCCAACGGCTCCAGCGGACGCTGCGGGGCTTGCCTAGGGCTGACACTTTGTAGTTCTCGGCCGACTGGCGCCGGTCTGCCCAGTAGGCCTCGGTCGGTTCCGGCCCTAGCATCCGCCCGCCGAACTCGGCGCACACCGCTACTGCTCTTTCCCCAGTGGCTTGGACACCTTCTCTGAATCCCTCAAATAGCAGGTGGAAGGTGATTCCTTCACCTTCTTCTGTAAGGTCTACCAGCGTGGGGCGAATCCCCAGGGCGAACATCTCGGCCGCGGCGTTGAAGCCTTGGTCGAAGGTGTCGAAGGCTAGGGCGGAAAAGACTTGGGCCTCTGGCAGGCGGAACACACGGATCGTCGCTTTGGTGATCACGCCGAATACGCCTTCCGAGCCGATGAACAGGTGCTTCAGGCTCGGGCCGGATGACTGGTTGGGGACTGCCCTGGTGCCCATGATTCGGCCATCGGCCAACACGGCTTCCAAAGCTACGACCTGGTCTCCCATGGGGCCGTAAGCGCCGGCGCGGTAGCCGACGCCGTTGGTGGATATTGTCCCGCCCACAGTGGCGATGGGCACGCTGTAAGGGTCATGGCCGGGCATTAACCCCAGGTCGAAGAGCGCGTTTTCCAGGTCTTCGAGTACCACGCCGGCCTCTACCTCAGCAGTCATGTCAGTAGGGTTGATGGTCAGAATCTTGTTCATGCGCTGTAGGTCAAGAGTGATGCCGCCCCTGGCCGGCACGGTGGCGCCCATGACTCCGGTGCCGGCGCCGAAGGGGATTACCGGTGTGCCCGACTCGTTGGCAAGCATTAAAACGGCGCGCACATCTTCGGTGGAACCAGGGCGGGCCACGATGTCGGCCAAACGCTTGAAAGAGTCTTCTGCGCCGAAGGCGCGTGATGGGGAGAGGGCGTCACCGGAATAGCGGTCCAGGTCGTAGGGGTCAGTGAGAATGTTTTCTCGCCCGAGAACCTGGGCGAGAGAGTAGATAAGGGAATCGGGCAGGGTGGTATCGGGCATCAGTTTTGGCTCCGTTCAGCCCAAGGCACTCCGGACGATTTGATTACGTAGGGCCGCGTTAGGAAGTGGGGCGGTATTCCCAGATGCTGCCCGCCGCAGAGTCTTCCACCGTAACGCCTTGACTCTCCAGCCAGCTACGAATCTCATCGGCCAAGCCGAACTGCTTATAAGTCCGGCAGGTGGTCCGTATGTCCACCAGCCGGTCAATGTCTTTCGCGGACACGGCTTCCACATCCGAGTTGGAATCAGCGAACAACTCGGATAATTCGGCCTGCCCGGTCTCTGAGATCTTAACCCGGAGTTCTTGAGCTATAGCGTTATATGACTTAGCGTCGATTTTCAGAGACGACGCCCGTTCGTTGAAAGTCAGACCCAGGATGGAGCCCAGGTGGCGCAGGCAGTCTTGGGCGGCGGAGATGGAGTGTCCCTCGTCACGTTGGCGGTTCATCTCTCGGGACAGGTCGAAAAGGGCCGCCAGCGCCTTTGGGGTGTTCAGGTCGTCGTCCATGCCGGCCATGAACTGCTCTTCGAACGCAGCTGCATCCATGGGTTCGCCGGTTGATTTAGTTTCGGGCCTGAGAACGTGGCGCAGACGGTCAGCACTGCGCTCCATGGCGTCGCAGCCTTCGTCGCTGTAGCTAAGCGGGCTGCGATAGTGGGAGCTCAAGAAATACAGGCGGATGGCGTCGGGCGTGTAATTCTCTAAGGCATCTTCCACCGACACAAGGTTGCCCAAGGACTTACTCATCTTGTCTTCGCCCAGTTGCAGCAGGCCGTTGTGCACCCAGTACTTGGAGAAGGGCGCCTCCCCGGTGGTCGCCTCGCTCTGAGCGATCTCATTCTCGTGGTGGGGGAAGATCAGGTCCTGGCCGCCGCCGTGGATGTCTAGCGTTGCGCCCAGGTAGGTCATGGACATGGCCGTGCACTCGATGTGCCAGCCGGGCCTTCCCGGTCCCCACGGGCTCTCCCATGACGGCTCTCCCGGGCGTGCGCCCTTCCAGAGGACAAAATCCATGGGATGTTCTTTGTTCTCGTCGATCTCGATTCTAGCGCCGGCCTGCATCCCGTCCAGTGTCCGGTGGCTGAGCTTGCCGTAGTCGTCCTTCTTGGTAACGCGAAAGAAAACGTCGCCGCCCGCCGGGTAGGCCGAGCCGTTGTCCACCAGCGTCTGGATGGTATCGATGATTGGACCGATCTCCTGCGTTGCCCTGGGATAGACATGGGCCCTCTGGATGTTCAGGGCATCCATGGTGCGGTAGAAATCGTCGATGAACTCTTCGGCAAGTTCGTCGGGCTCGATCCCCTGTTCTTTGGCGCGGTTGATGATCTTGTCGTCCACGTCGGTAAAATTCTGGACGTGGCGAACGTCAAAGCCAAGAAACTCCAGATACCGCCGGAGAGTGTCGAACGCGACGTAACTTAGGGCGTGGCCGACGTGGGTGGAGGAATAAGGCGTGACCCCACAGACGTACATCTTGACCGTCTTGCCGTCTGCGGGAGCAAATTCCTGGATATCGTGACTGAGGGTGTTATATAGCTTCATGAATCAATCGGGACTGGTCTTTACCGGCCTCCGGACGTCAGGGAGGCCACAGCTAGGGCGGCAATCCCTTCTTCCCGACCCACGAACCCCAGGTAGTCGGTGGTGGTGACCTTTACGCTGACTCGGTTAGTAGAAATGGACAGGCTCCCGGCCACGTTTTCCCGCATCTCCAGATTGAAGGGACTGAGCTTGGGATTTTGTGCCAGGATTGTAGCATCTACGTTTGAGAGCCGCCAACCATCCTGGGCGACCAGAACGCCGACTCGCTCCAGCAAGATGAGGCTGGATATGTCCTTGTATTGGGGGTCGCTGGAGGGGAAATGGATACCTTTGTCTCCCAGATTGGCCGCACCAAGGAGGGCGTCCATGATGGCGTGGACCAGCACATCTCCGTCGCTGTGGCCGGAAAGCCCCTTGTCATGAGGGATGGTCACGCCGCCCAGCACCAGCTTTCTCCCTTCAGCCAGAGGATGGGAGTCGAAACCGATTCCTGAGCGCGATTCCTGAGATTCAGGGTTTTTGGGCGTGGACATATCGGGAAAAGTTTACGCTAGGATACTTGTCCCTTCAAGGACGTGTGACCGGCGGTTAACTATGACTGGGGCACAGCCGTGATCCTTCGACGGGCTCAGGACGAGTGGATGCCATCAAATGTAACTCGAAGCGGATTTCAGAAACTCCTCAGCGATTATCAGGTCTTCGGCAGTCGTGACTTTGATATTCTGAAAGGCTCCCAGGAACATTTTTACAGGGTGGCCCAGGGACTCAATCATGGCTGCGTCGTCAGTTACGTCTTGAGTGCAATCACGGTGGGCTTCGGATAAGAGGGTGTAGCGGAAGATTTGGGGAGTCTGTGCGGCCCAGAGCAGGGAGCGGTCAGGGGTTTCGGTGACCATCTGGCCGGTGGATACCAGCTTGATGGTGTCTTTGACAGGCACTCCGGCTATGGCCGAACCGAATTCGGCAGCCGCGTCCAGTCCACGCTGCAGCATGGCTTCGTCGAAACAGGGCCGGGCGCCGTCATGGACCATGACCCAGTCACACCCAGAAAGCAAGCCCAGTCCGTTCTTGACCGAGTCCTGGCGTCTCTCACCGCCGGCACAGACGTGGGTCACCTTCTGGTAGCCTTGCTCTTGGATTAGCTCCCGGCCTCGTTTCAGGGAATCCTCGGCCAGGACCAGCACGATCTGGTCGACCAGCGAGAAAGATTCGAAGCGGTCCAGGGTATGGGCCACCAGAGGCTTGCCCAGTATGGGGGCGAAAGTCTTGTCCACTCCGCCCATACGGGTGCTGCGTCCGGCAGCGACTATAACCGCGCCTGTTTTGACCACCACTTCTCCGCGTCTTTAAGAACGTAAACCAGGGAGTTCGAGGCTATTCGCCCTTGGGTTGGGCGAAGATGATGCGCCCGGCCGCCGTCTGCAAGACTCTGGTGACTACCACATCATGGAAGGCGTTCAGGTAGCGCCGGCCGCCCTCTACGACGACCATCGTGCCATCATCCAGGTAGGCCACGCCCTGGCCCACTTCTTTCCCTTCTTGGACTATGTTCACCCGCAGTTCTTCACCGGGGAGAACGATGGACTTGAGAGCGTTGGCCAGTTCATTCACATTCAAGACTTGGACGCCTTGAAGCTCGGCAACGCGGTTGAGGTTGTAATCGGTGGTGAGGATGGCCGATTTCATCTCCCGGGCTAATTGGACTAGGACTGCGTCCACCTCGTTGCCGTTCTCCACTCCCACGTCCAGAACTTCCAGTGGCACCGCCTCGTCTTTCCGCAGCTTGCCCAAGACTTCCAGGCCGCGACGGCCACGGTTGCGCCGGAGCGGATCGCTGGAGTCGGCGATGTGACGCAATTCATCCAACACGAAACGGGGCACGATTAAAGAGCCTTCCAGGAAACCGGTGATACTAAGGTCGGCGATCCGTCCGTCGATGATCGCGCTGGTGTCCACGAGGATGTTTCCATTACGAGAGAAGGTCAAGGATTTGACCTTGTCGGCCTTC